>JGI24023J19991_10001019_pt1 | contig 21979 bp, 21 predicted proteins | sample Cruoilmetagenom1_FD_19991 | JGI IMG/M metagenome (IMG submission 19991) | reverse complement strand
AATGTTTTTTTCATAATACTTAGTTTTTTTATTGTGCCTAACGGTTAGTATAAGAATAGTAGCCGACTGCGGAAATCGAATTTTTCAAGTTACTATTAAATTTTATACGTGCTACAATGCCCATATTTACTACTGTTTCGGCTATTATTTTTATACTTTGTTACCATACGTTTTTCTTCATTTCTTGTCAATATTTCTTAATGTCAGCCGAATAATAATTTCCAAAAGTATCTAAACTGTCTTTTGGCAAATCATAATTTACTAATTCAAATTCATCCGAGGTTATTACAATTTGAAATCTCTCGTTCTCAAATTGTCCAATTGCGGAAATTCCCCTTTGAGAAGCATTTCTAACAGTAAGTCCTTTGGGTAATGTAAATTTTGTAGTTTTCCCTGTAAAATATCCTACTTCAATATCTTTTTCTAATCTGCCCAATTCGTATGACGGCGAATTAAACCAAGTTAAAAACCAACCTGCTAAAAATATGATATTAAGTAAAATTGATATTCTAAAAATCCATTTTTTCATAATCAGTTTTGGTATACAGTTTTCAGTTTGTTAGAATTAAACATTGCAGCGGGAGAAATCACTAATTCATTTTGTGGAATATTATTTCCATATCTCTCTTTCATTTTTTTCTGTACGATTTCATTTGATAAATCAAAATCACTTAGAGTTTCAAGTTTTCCAATTTCTATTCCAAGGGTTTCTTTGTAAATTTTCCAGACTAACTCTGAACAATAAATCCTTTTGTCCGACCATTCAAAATACAAGTCATAATCTTTACCAATGTATTTATCTCCAATTGCTTTCATTTTGGAAAGATTTTCAGAAGTCAGAATTTTCTTTGAGTTTTTTAATCGTTTAACAACGTAATGTCCGTTTTCACCCCTTTTAATCCATTCGTTTAATGGTGTCAATTTCACGGGTTGGATTGCTTCAAAAACATAAAATTCATTATCCTTTTGGTAAATTATTCCCATATGACTGTGTTTTGATTTTGTAGCAATCTGAATTGCTTTGCTTTGACTTGATTTTGAAGTCTGGAAAATAATATCTCCATTCTCAAAATCATTATTTCCTGATTTGCTTTGACAAGAAATCAATAAAATCAAACTCAATATTATGTAATGTAGTTTATTCATTTTAAATGTATGGTAACACTTATATATGTACAATTGCATATATATCTGTTTTGCCTGCAAGGTACTAATAAAATTTTAAATATTGCATATTATTACTATTTGTGTGCGAATTTTGTTAAAAATTTATTTATATCACTAAATTTATAAAAATTAACAAAAACGCAAATCACAGTAAATCAACAATATATCCGTTTATAAGCATTTACAAACATTTACAAACGAAAACAAATGCGTAACAACCGAATATGTCAAAAAACCCACCGTATGTTTGCAGTATTAAAAAAATCGAAGCACGAAGCTTTTTTATTTACAAACACTTAAAATTTAATATGATGAACAATTTAAGAAACCATGTACAATTAATCGGACACGTAGGTCAAACACCCGAAATCAAAACCTTAGAAGATGGACGCAAAGTAGCCAACTTTTCTATCGCTACCAATGAATCGTATCGCAATGCTAAAGGCGAAAAAATAGAACAAACATATTGGCATAATCTCGTGGCTTGGGGCAAAACCGCCGAACTGATTGAAAACTATGTTGAAAAAGGCAAAGAAATTGCCATAGGTGGCAAATTAACCAACCGCTCTTATGAAACCAAAGATGGACAAAAACGATATGTAACGGAAATTGTCGTACAAGAAGTTTTGCTTTTGAGCGCCAAAAACTAACACCCATTTTTAATAATTATAAAAGCCATTCAAAATTATTTGAATGGCTTAATTTTTGGATAAATACTTATTATTATTTTCTTTAAAATCTATTTGCGCAATAAAAAAGGTACCAAAACTGGTTTAAAACCCAACTGAATATCCGAAGGAATATAATCAATCTTATATCGATAACAAGTCTCTTTAATTTTGGCAAAATATGCTGTTACCGCTTTTTGATATTCTTGCTTTATTTGTTCCGGATAAATGTTAAGCTTCGTACCATATTCAACATCGACAAATTGCGTAGCGGTATTCTTAAAGTCAAAATGGTATTCAGTAGCCGAATCAAAAACATGAAACAACAATACTTGATGTTTATTATATTTTAAATGCCGAAGCGCCTCAAATAACGCATCTTTTTCGTGACGCGCTTCCCATAAATCCGTAAAAAGTACTATCAAACTACGCCGATGAATATTTTCAGCAATTTCGTGTAAATATTTATAGGTTTCCGTTGTTTTATGAGTCGTTTTATCATTCAAAACATTTTCCAATTGATGCAATAACAAACGGTGGTGTTTCGGATTGTTTTTCTCTTTGGCATAAAATTCATATTTATCCGAATAAATACTCAAACCTAAAGCATCGCGCTGTTTTTTGAGAATCTCCATCAATCCTGCTGTGGCAACAACAGAAAACTGAATTTTATTGAGCGCATTCATATCAAATTTTTTGACCTCTGGATAATGCATAGACGAAGAATTATCAACAATAAAATGCGCACGCAAATTGGTCTCATCTTCAAATTTTTTGGTGTATAGTTTATCGGTTTTACCATAAAGCTTCCAATCGACAAATTTGGTGCTTTCACCGGGAACATAAATTTTATGCTCTAAAAATTCTGCTGAATATCCATGAAAAGGACTTTTGTGCAATCCTACCAAAGTGCCCTCCACTACTTGCTTGGCAATTAGTTCTAAATCAGGAAGTTGATATGATTTTTTATTCAGTTTATACATAAGAATATTATAGTTTTAATCGGCTAAATGCATCGATAAAAGAGCCGGGCGTAATATTAATAATTTTTACATTTCGAGATTTTGCATAAGCATCAATATCAAAATATCCTTTGAATGCGTGCACGAATTTAATAAGAATTTCGTGCATTTTTCGCTGTCCTTTTCCCATACTTTTCATCACATCGGGACTTGCCGTTTGCGCATCATAAAAATGTTTTTGTGTCAAATAAACCGTGTTATCTTCTGCAACATACAAACTTTTCATCCAATTGTGGTCAGCACCCGTAACAAAAATATTTTTAAATTTCATATTAATGGCCAACATCAATGAGGGAATTAACACATTATGCGGTCTGGGCATACCACATTGTTTTTGGTAGCAAAAGTATCTAAACTTTACAAAACCATCAATGGGCGTTGTGTTAAAATAATGTATTTTTATATGTTTATTTTCTTGAGACAGTTTATGCCAAGCTTCCGATTTTTTAGCGTCTATTCCCAAAAACAAATGCATATTCCACTGCGTTTTTTTAAGTAAATCTGCAATTACTTGCTCTTTTTTTTGACGTACATCTTCATCTACGACATCCGTCCAAAATTCAGGAACATTTACAAGATAATAAGTAGGTTTTATTTGCACATAAGCATCTGTATTAACAAAATGATTTACCGCCAAGACACTTTTATTTATTAAAAAATCTATATGCTGATCTAAAAAACCTACCAAAGAAGGACCATTGCCCAAAACAACCAAATCCGACTGAGAAGCACTCGGTAGTTTTTTTACATAACGACTCATAATCAACACTTTAAATAAGCTCATGCAAGAAGCAAAAAAGGCTTGTAAAAAAGATTGTATTTGAAGTAAAAAAGACATTATTTAAAGTTTTTTATCATATTATTANCTATTCTTTCCAGAATAAATGAAATTTTAAAATTTTGGTTTGGAAATAAATCCCATAAATTGATACCACAAAGATATAAACAACATTTTACCTTTGACAAACTGCCCTTTTAAAGCAAAAAACANCCAAAGAATGACACTGGCTGATACCTTAAACAAGTAATCAAATAAACGAAAAATCATTGCCCAAGGACAGTTAACACCAGTAGATTTTATACGAATATATTCTGCTTCGCCATTTAACTTACTAACTTTTTTGACATATTCAGGCGTAGTTCTAAAAGCATCGATATAATGCCAAACAACAACTTTTGGCAAGTATAAAACGTCATAATGCTCCGACCAAATTTTATAAAAAATATATTTGTCGTCCGAACGAAGTTTTAAATCGGTATTGAATCCGCCTATATGCTCAAAAAGAGATTTTTTAAAAATCATATTGCAACCAACAGGATAGGTATTTTTAAGTTTTTTTACGGCTTCGCCCAAATCTACCACCGAAATAATTCGCTCTATATACCGACTCATCCAAATTGGTTCTTTTTGGGTTTCATAAGTAGGTAAAACTTTACCTCCAAATGCATAAATATTTGAGTATTGCTGCACATATTTTTTTATTTGCGTTACATAATCTGGCTTGGCAATACCATCGTCATCTATAAATGATAGGTATTTTCCTTGCGCCAACGCAATACCTTTATTCCTAGCAAAAGACAATCCTTGACGGGTTTCTTTATCTAAAACTATATTAAAATCAAGGTGTTTATCCCTAAAGTTTTGAATGATTTCAGCTGTTTTGTCCGTAGAATTATTATCCACAACAATAATTTCAAAATCCTTCTTGTCAAAATCTTGTGCAACCAAACTCTGCAAAGCGCGTTCTATATGCGCATCGCGGTTATAAGTACAAATAATTACGGATAAAAACATATTCTTTTTAATAAATTACAACCAAGTTTTCCAAGGAATTCTAATCAATACCATCAAAAAAGCAATGCCATAAAAAATAAGAATAGACATATATTTTTTAGGAGAACTCATACCTTTTTTCATACGCCTATAACCGTAGTGCATAAGCAATAAAGCGAGTAACATCATCACAGGATGTTCCATGACCATCTGCCGGTCGTGCGCCACTTTCATATACGCACCAAGTTTACCTTCTTGCAGACCCTGAAAATAGGTAGAACCAAAGTAATTAATCAATCCTAATAAGATTTGTATATCAAATACGATAAGTGCAAAAGTTGCTATTCTAAAATCCTTATTATAAGAAAATACTTTTTTGTTGATAAATGCCTTTAAAAAGACAAAAAGTGTAATAATAAACATCAAAAGGACAAGTACTGCCCAATAACTATGCAAAAATTTAATCATGTTTTAATTTTTATTTATTTGCCACAAAAATAGTGAAAAATAATGGGTTTGTAAATACCAATATCAAAAGCATCAAAATCATAGATTCAACTAACATATGCCATTTTTTGGTTTACAAATCTATAAATGTATTTCTCTAAATACACATCCCGTATAGAGGTGTTATCCGCAGGGTCTCTGCGGCAATTAAACGATAAAAATATATAAATTTTAATTTAATATCGGTAAACAATCAAATGATTTTGGGTATCGTAGGCCAAAATATATTTGACACCCTTATAGATTTTTACATCTAATAATTTACTTCCCACTACTGGAAATTTAGGAATATTATTTCCTTTCTCATCAAATCCATATATTTTTTCATTATCGCTATTTGATAATAATATGTATGTTTTCTTTTGATCTTTCACAATAAAAGGTCTTTGATATTTTCCAATATCTACAGAAACTATTTTGTTGTTAATCAATATTTTATTATTAGAAACAGCGGCGAGTTTTTGCGAAGCAATTCGTGCCAAAATATGATCACCCAAGCCAAGCTTCCCTTCTTTTATATGTCCTTTGGTATCGATAGATATGATGCGATTAACATCATCAATACCCACAATTTTCTGTTGATAAACCCCCCAGTTATTTCTATTCATTTCAAAATTTTGATTGACTTTAATTCGGGTTTCTCCTCTACGATTCAACAAATACAATTCCCCTTTTTTGTCTTGCAACTGCAAAATATCTTTATTGCCAATTCTAAAATGTTGTGGTGTCGCCGTAATATCATTATTGGTTTTTACCTTAAAACCTTTAACTACTTTTGCCTGATTATCAAAAAGCCTAAACTTACGCCCTTGTGTGATTCCAAACCTGTATTTTCTATTATGGTCATAATCAAAAACAGCAATACCTTGCGTTATTTTTTGCATAAAATAATTCGGAAAATTTTCTACATTTCTACCCAAACGATCTATAACATACCAGTGATGTGGCGTTACAAAAGTATATTGAATTTTGTGATTTCTAAATAAATCTATCGCATAAATTCTGCCAACAATTGCCTCTTTCAAAGTTGTTTTCCACAAAACTTTTCCTTTTAAATTCAATAATACCAATTCGTTTTGTCCATTTTGATAAATAATATTATATGATTTAGACTGATGGTTAAAAACCAATTGCGGTTGCGTTACAACTTCCTCATTAATTATTGTAGATAAAACTTGTTCTATCACCACATTTTGATCAGATTTTTGGGACACTTTTAAAACAATATTTGTAAAAACAAATTGGTCATCCGCTTTATACGTATGTGCCAACATATAATTTTCACCATTTATTTTAACCCGGTTACGAACATAAATCATACTGTAATTTTCAGGCAATTCTGCTTGAAGCTCTTTAAAAGTATGATCCAGTGCCAAAGTAGATTTATTTTGATAATTATTAATAATTCTATGCAAATAAGCCTCATTTTCAGCTAAAATTATATAATTTTCAATATTGGCATAATATTTAGCGCTAAAATCTGGCATCAATGCTTTAAAGTGCTTATTTACAAGATCCTCATCTTTTGATTGAAAAATATCGACATTCGAAAAATTGTTTATTTTAATAGGCTCTTCTCCTATAAAATTACTGACATCTTTATACATCAACACCATTCCTTTATTGTTATTTTCTATAAAATAACCCATCGCCTGCAACCCACTCAATGCTTCATTTACAGGTTTTTCTGAATCCTTAATCCCTTCAAAAACATCTTGATATCGATGCCAAAACCTATTGACGTCTTCAAAAGAAAAAGTAAGATTTTCGCTAGCCGAATAAGGAATATAAGCAGCACAATTATTAGCAACCGCATCAATACCATTTAACACTTTTAAATAATTAGATACGCTGTCCAAGGACAAAGCCATACCGGTATAAACATGTTGTGTAGCATCAACATCATCATAAAATTCCCATTGGGTCCATCGATTAAATTTTTTAGGTAAAAAATCAGGGTATAAAAAACCATCTAACAATTTAGAATTTTGCACCATCATATGTAAATCTGCATTTTGATCCAGTGTTTTAATACCTTTAATAAAAATTGGATTTTTGCTGATTTGCGATAGTATTTTTTCATCTCTAATACAATTTTCAATCAATAATTTTTGATTAGAAATCAATATTTTATCAAATATTTGAGTGGCATAATACTGTTTTTTTTGATGATTCCCAACCATAATTCTTTTTCCTTGATATTCATAAGATTTATCATTAAAAATACTATCGATTGAAACACCACTTCCAACCGCTACAAAACCTTTTAATTTACTATTATTCAATAATATATTTATCAAAAATGGCGATTTGAAATGTATCTTACTTAAAAAAATTTGATGCCCTTCTTGTACACATTGATCGAGCAATAAATTTGTGTGATGCTTTAAAATATCAGGATTAATAATTTCAAAAACAATAGATGTTTCTACAGGAATTACATCATAAATATTTGTTGACGCAGTTGTTTTATCTGACGCACAAGATGACATGGCAAAAACAAATAACAAACTCAATAATGATATAAATACATGCTTGGCTTTCATAAAACAATTCTTAATATTGATAAAACGCTATTTTTATTCCAAAAATTCATCACAAAAAATCACAGACAAATTCTTTACAAATATAGTATTTATACCTGAATGTTTAAACTATACAAATAATAATGTTCCGGCAAAAACTATTTTTGTCGTTGTAAGGGCAAAGTTGAACAGCGCAACAAACCTTCTTGTTTAGATATTTCGGCATAAGGCACCTCTTCTACCGTCAAATCTTGCTTGCGAAGCCAATCGTTCAATCGTTTATTATTTTGCTCAGAAACAACCACTTCAGGCGAAATGGAAAAAACATTTGAAAACATATGATACATTTCGTCTGCTGTAATATGAAACATGTTTTTCAAACCAAAAATCTCAACCAATTTCTGGTATTGACTTTCAACCAAAAAGCCTTCTTTATGAATAATTGCTTTACCATGCCCTATCGGTTGAAAAACGCAATCTAAATGCAAAGCGTTTTCACGAGCATTATCATTAGATTTTTTTAAATCAAAACCAAGCACTTTTTTATTAGGAAATAATCGTTCTAAAAACACCACAGCAGCAGCATTAGTACGCGCCGTAATATAATCGGGATAATCAGGAAAACGATATGTTCCAACAAATATATAATCATGCCAAGGCATTACATCCCCGCCTTCAATATGTACTTCTTCTGGCGCCTGTAAAATATTTTCTTGCTCAAAATCTTCTAATATACTGTTAATCGCTTGAAACTCTTCCTCTCTATCGGGCAGAATATTAGATTTTATAAACTTATCCCCAATCACAAAACCAATATCACGCGTAAAAATCTGGTTGACATCAGGCAATAAATCCGGTCGATAAATTTCTACATTATATTTATGCAATACCTTTTCAAAAGCTGCCATTTCAGCTATCATATCTGATTCCTTTGGATAGGTTCCTTTTAACACATGTCTCCTAGATTTTGGATCATAACAAGAATGGGAAGTTGGTGTAGGTCCATTTTGGTCAGCTCGTCCTAAGACAACACTTATTAATGGAGAAATTTCATCATTTACATAAAATGCTTTTGCCATAGTCTCTATCTTAAAAAAATGCAAGCAAAAATAAACAAAAATATATGAAAACTAACTGATATTCTGCAAAATATAAAAAATTATGTAACATTTATATCTCTCTAATTATTAATTTGTTATAATTTTGCTCACTTATACAATTTATTATGTCAAATAAATATTATGATATTTTTGAGGATAGAAAACCTTATGTGCCTAGCAAATTTAATATTTGGAAAGATTCTTTGTTTCAAATAGCAGCCATCATTTTTATCTTTGTTGGAGTTGATTACCTGTATTGGCGCTGGAATTATTCTATCAATTGGGATGCCACTTGGATTTCTATTCCATTATATTTTGCCGAAGTTATGGCATTTATCGGTTCACTGCTAACCGTAGTTAACTATTGGACACACAAAGATCTTAAGCCCGGTAAACCAGTTCATTATTTATCTGAAATGGAAGATTTAACAGAAGGACAAACAGATAGGCCTATCAAAATAGATTTATATATCGCCACCTATAACGAAGAAATGTTCATTGTTGAAGACACCATCAGAGACGCTACAAAAGCCAAATATCCTTATGACGATGTCGATATAAAAATATATGTATTAGACGACGGACATAGAGATGGCAACAAACCCGATCAAGAAAATTTTAAAGCATTGGCCCAAAAATATAACGTAAATTATTTTGTGCGCGAAAACAACGTCGGTTTTAAGGCAGGTAATATGAACAATGCCTTTTACCAAACCGATGGCGATATTATTGCTGTTTTGGATGCCGATACTCGTATTTTTCCAAAATTTTTGGAACACACTATGGGCTATTTCAGAAACAAAAAAATGGCTTGGGTACAAACACCACAGTGGTTTTATGACATTCCGCCCGGCTTGCCATTAAAAGATTATTTATCCATTAAATATAAAAGCTTTGGAAAAATATTGGGCACCTTGATTCCTTTTTCAAAAAAATATATCGTAGGAAAAAATGTTTTTGGCACCGATCCTGAACTTTTTTACGACGCTATTTTAAGACACAGAAATGCTGCAAATGCTGCGTTTAGCTGTGGTGCAGGATCTTTACAAAGACGTAGCGCCCTAGAAAAATTGGCAATAAGAGAACAAAACATAGCTATTGAAACAGAAATAAAAAAAGCCAAAAAAACACAAAAAAATATCGATGAAACTGTTATAACTAAAAAACTGAAAAAAGAAATTCCTTTACGACCTTTTGTTCATCATATTTCAGAAGATATCTTTACATCGATTATGCTGCATTCGGACAGGCATAAGTGGCAATCCTATCAACATGCAACTCCTGAGTGCAAAATGCTTTCACCCCAAACCTTTGATATTTTTATCAAGCAATTTGCAAGATACGGAGAAGGTACTATCGATATTGCTTTTAGCAAAAACAATCCGGCATTAATCAAAGGTATGAGCATCAGACAACGATTGGCATACTTGGAAACCATTTGGTCGTACTTATCACCTATTTGGTTACTGATTTTTATTTTTTATCCAATTATCTTTTTCTTTACCTTGATACCACCTCTAAAAGCTTTTAGTTTTGACTTTTTTATTAGAATTGTACCATTTTTATTGCTAAATGTTTTAGTTACTTCAATTGGTAATTGGGGTAAAGAAACCAAGCGACCGGAACAGTTTTATCAATCAGGTTTTTGGTATAAATTACAAGCGCTATACAAAGTCTTAATAAAAGGAAATGTCAAATTTAATGTAACGAGTAAATCTATTAAATATAGCAACTCCAATCTAAAACATGTCTGGCCACATTTAGCCATATTTATATTGACATTTTTAGGAATTGGCTATAACTTATATTTAGTTTACAACAATAGTCACCCCTCCTATTCCGCATTTTTCGCCAATATTTTTTGGAGTGTTTTTACTTTTTATTTAATATCGCCTTACGTAAGAGCTGCTTTCTGGAATAAAGATTTATATGATCATTCAATTAAACATTATTTACAAAAAAAAACAGAAAAATCCTAACTATAAATAAAAAAATTATCAAATGAAAATTGTTATAGATTTTAATAGAATCGGAAAATTCTTAAAATTACTCATAAAACCTGTCGTAATGTTTATCGCCATGTATGGAGGTGCCAATGCTGTTTTATTTATTGAAAAAGCACGACCTTCTGATTTTGGTTTTTATAAAGATATTTTTTCAAAAGAAATACTTATAAAACCATCCAAATCATATCCCTTGCGAAAATATGGCGACAGCCTAACAGCTCAAGACTTAAATGACGCTAAAATTGCTTGGCAATATTTTGAAAATAATTATCAAGAAAAAACCGGACTTTTTAATAGCGTAGATAAATATCCCGCTACTACTTTTTGGGATATTAGCAGCTCTTTTCACGCCGTAATGAGTGCTTATGAAATTGGTATAATTGATAGTTTAGAGTTTAATCACAAAATGACAAAAGGATTGCAATCATTGCAACAAATCAAGCTTTATAAAAATGAATTGCCTAACAAAGTTTATAGCACCATTAATTTGAATATGGTAGATTACACCAATCACAGTACAACCGACGGTGTTGGTTGGTCGGCTATGGATATTGGTCGTTTTTTTGGCGTACTAACGCGTATCGAAAAATTTTACCCGAAATATATCAAAGATATTGAAAAAATTATTTCTCATTGGAATATCGACAGGGTTTTGGGCAAAGATGCCACCCTTCACGGTATTGGATTTAGTTTTAAAGACAAAAGCGTAAAGATTGTACAAGAAGGTAAATTGGGTTATGAAGAATACGCTTCAAAAGGTTATATCCTAAATAATTATGATGCCTCTGAATCATATAAATACACAGATTTTTTAAAATTTGTAAATATTTATGGCATCCAAATCGGTGCAGATACAAGAGAAGTAAAATATCATCCGGCTTATAACTACGTGCTATCAGAACCCTATATTTTAGATGGCTTAGAAAACGGTTTTGATATTAATTCGAGAGAATTGGCTTACAGGCTTTACAAAGTCCAAAAACGCAGATCCAAAATCACTGGTAAACCGGTGGCTGTATCAGAAGATCATTTAGATAAAGCACCCTATTTTATTTACAATTCGGTTTATGCCAATAGCAAAAAATGGATTTGCTACGCCGAAAACGGAGACGAAGCAAATGATTTTAAACAATTATCAACCAAAGCTGCTTATGCTTGGGCAACACTTTTTGACGACGCTTATTCCAAAGATTTGAAAGAAAGTATAAAAGATTTATTTAACGAAAAAAAAGGCTGGTACGCTGGCAGATATGACAAAGATGGAAAAATTAATAAAGCTTTAACCGCAAATACCAATGGTGTTATTTTGGAAGCTATTTACTATAAATTACACGGACCTATATTAAAAATCAATTATACAAAATAAATAGTATTTTATAATTATTTTAAATAAAATAGCTATTAAAAAATATAAACAAATGAAAAAAATAACAATTATTACAATATTGTTTTTCAGCATACAAATCAGTACAGGACAAGGCTTTTTTGGAGAGGGAAGTTCAACAATGTCCGATGTTTTTAACAGCGATTGCTGTTTGCTGGGACAATACAAAATTATGGGCTCTGTAGTCGGTTTTTATAATAAAACAACCTATTTAGATAATCAAAAAAATGAAATAAATTATAATAGATATGGTTTAAATTATAATATAACAGCCAAATTCTACAAAGAATTTCAGCTTCGATTATCTTTATTTACAGACTTAAATCAAGATAAAACCAAACCCAAATTTCTATCAAATATGTATTATTCCATCGGAAATTACAATTGGCACAAAAATACTTTTTCGTACGGTTATGAAAACTACCAACCCAACAGATTTGATGGAACATACAATTTCTTTGATAATATGAAACGTGGTTTTTTCTTTACAAGTTTTAATTTTTACGCTTTAGATCAATTTGCTAAACTAAAATTGGACGAAACCTCACAAATGTATATCTCACCATTTGTTCGTTATCAATTTGAATACACAGACAGGTTTGGTGAAAAAGTTTTAGGTAACAACAAAACTGTACTAGGCGCATCACTACGTTATGTAATTTGGAAAAACATCTACGTAGAAGGTTTTATTACCCGACTAAAGCATCAAAAATGCCTTGGGATCCAGACTTTACCTACGGATTTGGTTTGTTTAATTGGCAGAGCTTCAAACTTAACTTTTCTTATGGAAATTGGATTGCCAATCGATTCCCATGGAACAATAAAGAAATGAAAAATGACTTTACCAATGGTGAATTTAAGGCTTCATTCTCGTTTATTTGGTAAATTTTACCCAAAAATCATCTAAAAAAAATTATATTATTATCAATTTAAAGCAAAGTATATAAAATATAATGTATGAAATGTTAAAATTGATACACATTTTGCTTTAATTAGAAAAAAACACGCAAAAAAAACTTGTATATTTATAAAGTTTTATATTTTTGCCGAACATTAATCAATAAAAAAATAAATATTATGTCTGACATTGCATCAAGAGTAAAAGCAATTATCGTTGACAAATTAGGCGTTGACGAAAACGATGTAACCCCCGAAGCTAATTTCACAACTGACCTTGGGGCTGATTCACTTGACACAGTTGAATTAATTATGGAGTTTGAGAAAGAATTTGATATTCAAATCCCTGATGATCAAGCTGAACAAATTCAAACTGTAGGTCAAGCGATCAAATACATTGAGGAAAATTTATAATCTTATAAATATTTAAGATGGAATTAAAACGAGTTGTAGTTACGGGTTTAGGAGCGTTAACCCCCATTGGAAATAATGTGCAGGAATACTGGGAAGGATTAATTTCCGGCACCAGTGGTGCTGCACCCATTACCAGGTTTGATGCTTCTAAATTCAAAACTCGTTTTGCTTGTGAAGTAAAAAACTACAATCCATTAGATCATTTCGACAAAAAAGAAATACGAAAAATGGATTTGTACACCCAATTTGCTATGATTGCTTCTAAAGAAGCTATAGCAGATGCTAATTTTGATAATGAAAAATTAGACCACGATAGAATTGGTGTGATTTTTGGATCTGGAATTGGCGGATTACAAACTTATGAAGACGAAATACGAAATTTTGTACTCGGAAATGGAACACCAAGATTTAATCCTTTCTTTATTCCAAAAATGATTTCCGATATGGCTGCAGGTTTGATTTCTATTGAAAACAAATTTCACGGTCCAAATTATGCTACAGTTTCCGCTTGTGCTACATCATCCAATGCCATTATTGACGCTTATAACATTTTGCGTTTAGGTATGGCAGATGCTATGGTAACCGGAGGCGCAGAAGCTGCTATTACCCATGCCGGTGTTGGCGGATTTAATGCTTTAAGAGCCATTTCTACTAGAAATGATGATCCAAAAACAGGCTCAAGACCTTTTGACAAAGACCGCGATGGTTTTGTTATAGGAGAAGGCGGAGGCGCAATAATTTTAGAAACTTATGAACATGCCAAAGCGCGTGGTGCTAAAATTTATGCTGAAATTTTAGGCGTAGGAATGTCTGCTGATGCATACCACATGACTGCCCCTCATCCTCAAGGAAAAGGCGCATCATTGGTGATGAAAAATGCACTAAAAGATGCCAACTTACAATCTCAAGCAGTAGATTACGTAAATGTACACGGTACCTCAACACCTCTTGGCGATATCTCAGAAATAATAGCAATAAAAGATGTGTTTGGTGAACATGCGTATAAATTAAATGTAAGTAGTACCAAGTCAATGACCGGACACTTATTAGGAGCAGCCGGTGCTATTGAAGCTATTGCAAGCATATTAGCCATACAAAATGGCATTGTTCCTCCTACCATTAATCATTTTACCGATGACCCTGCAATTGATCCTGAAATCAATTTAACTTATAACAAAGCTCAAAAAAGAGACTTAAATGTTGTTATAAGCAATACTTTTGGTTTTGGCGGACATAATGCATCCATTATTTTTGGTAAATTTTAAAACACCTGTTTTTGAATTTCTTATCTAAGATATTTATTTCTAATAAAACGACAAAAAATACGTCGTTAAATACACAGTTAGAAAGTTTATTAGATATTAAACCAAAAAATATTTCTTTTTACAAAGAAGCACTTACACATAAAGTACACAATCTAAAAGATAAAAACGGACAAAAAATCAATTTTGAACGTTTAGAATTTCTTGGCGATGCCATTATCGAAACAGTTGTATCTGATTATCTTTTTAGAGAATTACCCAACGCCAATGAAGGTGAATTAACCATCATGCGTTCAAAGATTGTCAATCGAAGACATTTAAACGAATTGGGCGATAGTTTTAATATTACCGATTTATTATCTAAAAACAACACAAATAAACAACTGGGGAACAATATTTCCGGCAATCTTTACGAAGCACTAATCGGTGCGATTTTTCTAGACAAAGGCTATGAAGGTGCCAAAGATTTTATCTACAAAAATATGATTACCCCACATATTGACCTTGAAAAACTAGATAAAAAAATCGGTAGTTATAAAAGCTATATGATAGAATGGGCACAAAAAAACCATCACAATCTTGCTTTTGTTTCTGAAGATGATATAAATAATGGAAAACAGAATTATTTTAAAGTCAATCTGATGCTCAATCAGAAAAAAATAAGCCAAGGCAGATCTAACAGTAAGAAAAAAGCTGAAGAAATTGCCGCCCGAAGAGCCTATTTTGCTATACACCCTAACTATAATGGCAAAAATTAGAAAAAGAAAAAAAATATACAAAATTGAAGATGCTTGTCCAAGTGATAATTACACCATTATTGGCATCAAAGCAAACAAACCCATTCACAATATCGCTTTTGACTTAAACAAAAGTTTTAATTTACAATTATATTTTCACAATCAAAAACTAATTATAAACCGCAATCAAAAAGAACTTAGTTTTGATTTGTTTACAAATCCTCAAAAAGATCCGGAAGAAAAAATATGGTTGGTCGCAAACGAAACCTTTTTTGAACAAGAAAACCCTGCTAATAGTCTATTTTCTAGCATGGAAGCAGACTGGATTTACAAAGAACTAAAAAACATCGATTACTTACTATTTGTTCCTCTTGACTATCCTTTACAATATATTGATTTTCAGCAAAACTTTAAGTCTTTTTACAAACTTAAATGGATTACCGTAAACATGGACAAACTTTCCGAGCATTTACCCGTTTTTCCAACAGAATAAGTTTTTCTTTTATAAATTCTTACTATCTTTGATATTTCTAAAATAACACATTGTAAAATATCGTTATAAAAACTATAAAATAATAAGTATATGAAAAAATTTATCTTTATTTCAATCAGTCTTTTACTACTGACCTCATGTGTTAGCACCAAAAAATACCAAGATTTAGATAATAAATATATCAAAACGCGCAGTGAAAATCAAGTCCTTAAATCAAGAATAGACAGTTTAGAAAACAAATCCTTAAAAGATGTGTCTGCATTGGAAAAAATGAAATTGGATTATGATAATATGAAAAGTAAGTACGATATTCTAAACAAACTGTTTACAGTAAAAGATAATGCCTACAAAAAATTACAAGCAAGTTACGACGCCTTATCACAAAGTAGTAGCCAAACATTGGCATACGAAGCCAAAAAAAGTCAAGAATTATTAAAAGAATTGAATAAAAAACAAGCAGAATTGGCAAGCGAAAGCACACGATTGGAAACAATGAAAAAAGAATTGAACAAACGTGCCCAAAAAATTGACCAACTTGAAAGCTTAATTGCTGCAAAAGATGCTAAATTAAACAATCTTAAAAATTCACTCTCTCGTGCATTAACCAACTTTAAAGGACAAGGTCTAAAAATTGAACAACGCAACGGAAAAGTATATATTTCAATGGAGAATAAATTACTTTTTGATTCCGGCAGCTGGAACGTTAAACAAAATGGTAAAAATGCCATCAAAAAAATTGGAACCGTATTATCCGCCAATCCTGATATAGAAATTGATATTGAAGGACATACCGACAATATAGCTTATAACGGCAGAAATACCATCATTGATAATTGGGACTTATCTGTCAAAAGAGCTACCTCTGTGGTACGTCAATTAATGAAAAATAAAAATATTGATCCAAAAAGATTAATCGCATCAGGCAGAAGCAAATACCACCCGATTGCTGACAATTCAACCAAATCCGGACGTGCCAAAAATCGTAGAATCGAAGTGATTCTAACACCAAATCTCGATAATATTATGAATTTATTAAAAAAATGATTCCCAATGAAAATTACAGTTGTAGGAACAGGATATGTTGGATTGGTAACAGGCACATGCTTTGCCGAATCTGGAAATGAAGTTATTTGTATAGATAATAACCAAGACAAAGTGGCGCAAATGAAACAGGGAAATATCCCTATTTATGAGCCCGGATTGGAAACACTTTTTCATAGAAATATAAAAGCAGATAGACTTAGATTTTCTACCAATTTACAAAAAGGCATACAACACGGTGAAGTTATTTTCTTGGCTTTGCCCACACCCGAAGATGAAGATGGTTCCGCCGATTTGTCCTATGTGATGGATGTTGCAGGTAAAATTGGAGAAATTATAGACCTAGACACCCCGACAAAATACAAAATAATTGTCAACAAAAGTACTGTTCCCGTTGGAACTGCCGAAATTGTTACCAAACTAATTAAAGAAAAAACCAACAAAAAATTTGACGTGGTATCAAACCCTGAATTTTTGAGAGAAGGTTTTGCTGTAGATGACTTTATGAAACCCGAAAGAGTGGTCATTGGAACTGATAGCACTGACGCACAAAACAGAATGCGTCGTTTATACGAACCTTTTGTACGCTCTGGAAATCCAATTTTAATGATGGATCAACGTTCTTCCGAGATTACAAAATACGCGTCCAATTCGTTTTTGGCAATGAAAATTACATATATGAATGAGATTGCCAATTTTGCTGAAAAAGTAGGTGCCAATGTCGATAAAATTCGTATTGGTATGGGAACCGACTCGCGTATTGGAAAACGTTTCTTATTCCCTGGCATTGGCTACGGCGGATCATGTTTTCCCAAAGATGTCAAAGCACTTTATAAAACTGGTTTGGAACATGGATATGAGTTTAAAACCTTAAAATCTGTCATTGAGGTAAATGATAGACAACGAAAAATTATGATTCCGAAAATCTTGAAATATTTTAATCAAGATTTAAAAAATAAAAAAATTGCCATTTGGGGATTGGCATTTAAACCCGAAACAGATGATATTAGAGAAGCGCCTGCCCTATATATGATTGAAGAATTACTTGCCGAAGGTGCAAATATTCACGCCTTTGATCCGGAAGCTATGGACAATGTCAAACAAAAATATGGCGAACGTATCAGTTTTGGACAAAATATGTATGAAATATTAGAAAATGCCGAAGCACTTATCATAAGTACAGAATGGAATATCTTTAGAACACCTGATTTTGACAGAATCAAAAAACTACTTAAAAACAAACTTATTTTTGATGGCAGAAATGTTTATAAAGCTACAGAAATGAACAATAATGGATTTACCTATTTTTCGATAGGTAGAAAACCGATCAACATCCCTAGAAAATTATGGAAAGAGTTTTAATCACCGGAGCTGCCGGATTTTTAGGATCGCATTTAATAGACAAATTTCTTTCAGAAGGATTTGAAGTTATTGGTATAGATAACTTTATCACTGGAAATCCTAATAATATAGCACATGTTACGACACATCCCCATTTTAGTTTTATAGAACAAGATGTAACTAAGTATATAAAAATAGATAGTGATTTAGATTATATTTTGCATTTTGCCTCACCCGCAAGTCCCATCGATTATTTAAAAATACCCATTCAGACGCTAAAAGTTGGCTCTTTGGGCATCCACAATGTATTAGGATTGGCAAAAGCAAAAAAGGCACGCGTATTAATCGCTTCTACTTCTGAAGTTTACGGAGATCCACTTGTGCATCCTCAAACTGAAGATTATTTTGGCAATGTAAATCCAATAGGACCAAGAGGTGTTTATGACGAAGCAAAACGTTTTCAAGAAGCCATGACAATGGCATACCATAATTTTCATGGATTGGAAACTAGAATTGTCCGAATTTTTAATACCTACGGTCCAAGAATGCGCCTAAATGACGGAAGGGTTATACCTGCATTTTTGGGTCAAATATTGCGTGGAGAAGACTTAACTGTTTTTGGCGATGGGCAACAAACGCGTTCTTTTTGTTTTATAGATGACCAAATAGATGGCATATTTAAATTATTATTTTCCAATTACGCTTTGCCTGTAAATATTGGTAATCCCAATGAAATATCCATCTTAGAATTTGCTAAAGAAATCCTTAAAATGAATGGCAACAAATCCAAAATTATATTTAAAAATTTACCTGTAAACGATCCAATGCAACGATGCCCTGACATTCATAAAGCAAAAGAATTGCTTAATTGGACACCCAAAATTGGACGAGAAGAAGGCATAAAAAAAACATACGATTATTTCAAGACTTTGAGTAAAGAAGCATTATATAAAACCGAACACAAAGATTTTTCTAATTATATCAAATAAAAAACTAATAGAAATCTGAAGTATAAATACTATACACTAAATTAATTGAATTAAATAAAACAACAATAATAAGCAACAAACCATAACCAACATGAAACAAACACATAGATATTCATATTTAATTCTTCCAATAATTTATTTAATGGATGCTATTTTGATTTTTCTATTTGTATATCTATCAATACACCACAACCTAACATTAAATACCTTTTGGTATTTAGTTTTTTGGTTTGTAACCAGTTTTTTTACCAAATATTACGAAGTTTACAGAAATACCCGACCTGCTGAAATTATTAGTAAATCTATCAAACAATTATTAGTAATGGACTTATCGGTTATAGCATATTTTCATTTTTTTGCCATTCAATTATCCAACCGCAACTTAATAAAATATTTGTTATTGCTCAATATCTTTATGTTGCTTGTTAAATTACTTATCTACGTTCTTTTTAAAATTTATAGATCCAAAGGAGGTAATAACCGAAATTATATTATTGTAGGTTACAACGATGAAACCATAAAGTTTAAAAAAATATTAGATACAAGAGTCGATTACGGATATATTTTTAACGATTTTTTTGGTAAAAAAAATATTCCAGAAGTATATGGTGATTTCTCCAATATAAAAGATTATGTCTTAAACAATTATGTAGATGTTATATTTTGTTCTTTAAAAGAATGTTCAGACGATCAAATTAAAGAAATTATAAATTTTGCAGACGACCGATTCATCAACGTTAAATTTATCCCTGATAACAAAGAAATTTTAGGAAAAAATTTAAACATTGATTATTTTGATTATTTTCCCGTCCTATCGATGAATAAATCACCTTTAGACAAACCTATAAATAAAATAATTAAACGTTCTTTTGATATTATTTTCTCATTCTTAGTAATGGTTTGCATTCTATCTTGGCTCGTGCCGCTGCTAAGTATTGCCATAAAAATAGAGTCAAAAGGCTCAATATTTTTTACACAGTTACGCAATGGAATTAATTATAAACCTTTTTATTGTTACAAGTTTCGCTCCATGCGTCCTAATAAATTTGCAGACTCAAAACAAGTGAGTAAAGGTGATAATCGTATCACAAAAATTGGAAAAATATTACGAAAAAGTAGCGTTGATGAACTCCCTCAGTTTATCAATGTTTTTAAAGGCGAAATGTCCGTTGTTGGTCCTAGACCACATATGATAAAAGAAAACGAAAGATTCCTAAAAAGAGTCGATAAATTTATGGGACGCCACTATGTTAAACCTGGCATTACCGGATTGGCACAAGTAAAAGGATATAGAGGCGAAATAAAAACAGATGAAGATATTCATAATCGTCTAAAATACGATTTGCATTATATAGAAAACTGGTCGTTTTGGTTAGATTTGAAAATTATTTTATTCACCATTTTAAATGTAATTAAAGGTGATGACAAAGCCTACTAACAAGCTATAAACTCTCAAAAACCACACCTCTTTCTTGAAGATTTTTTAATACTTCAGGTAAAATTTTTTTTAAATTTTCTGCTGCTTTTAAACTATCGTGAAAAACCAATATGTCTCCCTTTTTTGTTTTTTTTGTTAAAAATTTAATTGATTTTTGAATATCTAAATTACTAGAAAAATCCCCAACAATAATACGCCACATTACAATTTTAAAACCACTTTTTTGTAATATTTTAATTTGTGTTCTTTTAATCTGACCATGTGGAGGTCTAAATAATTTTTTAGAATTAATATAAGTTTCAATTAATTCTTCTGTTTGCAAAACTTCCTCAAAATAATCGTTATTATTAGCCTGCCATCCTTTTACATGCTGGTATGTATGGTTGGCAATAAGATGCCCTTCAGAAACAATTTCTTTCACAATATTTGGATGCTTTTTGATGTTATTACCAACACAAAAAAAAGTAGCTTTTGCTTGGTATTCTCTTAATTCCTTTATAACCCAATTTGTAATTTCAGGCGTAGGACCATCATCAAAAGTAAGATAAACAACTGGTTTATTTGTTGAAATACCATATATCAACGAAGTAAATATATATTGGATAAAACGTGGAAATTTTAACGGATAAATATTCATCTCTACTTATTTTTGAGGTAAATATCTGCTATTTCTTTAATCGTTTTCTCAATAGGTCTATACGAAAAACCAAACGTGTTCATTAATTTTTTCGAACTAAAATAGTGTTGTTGAAAACCGCTTCTCGCTATACTCTTGGTCAAAATCGGTTTGGTTTTAAAACCAGCCGATTTTAAAAATTCAAATCGCCATATAATATTAGTAATCCAAGGTTTCAACAAATATTTTGGCTTCGGCTTATCAAATGCCTCCGCTATAAAATCAAATACTTTCTTATAAGATATATTTTCAGCCGAAACAATAAATGAATCATTAACCACATTGCTTTGCATAGCTTGAATCATGATATTTACAAGATCCCAAACATCCACAAATCCATTAACACCATTAGTGTAAAAAGGCATACCCTTATATATTCTATTAAATATTGAACCCGTACCTTCTTGCCAAAAACCTGCACCTAATACAAAAGATATATTAAAAATCACTGCATCTAAACCTTCTTGAGTAGCACGCCAAACTTCCATTTCTGATAAATATTTAGTATGCGCATATTCGCTACTATTTTCTTTCCAAT
>JGI24023J19991_10001017_pt1 | contig 22003 bp, 17 predicted proteins | sample Cruoilmetagenom1_FD_19991 | JGI IMG/M metagenome (IMG submission 19991) | reverse complement strand
ACGGGTTGAATACCTGGAATACCAACCTGTTATCCTGAAATCAGGTCGTGTAATCCAATCTTCCCTCTCGAATGGCGGAACTTTTGCTGGAAACTCAACGATTCCAAGCGAAAACTACGGTTATTACGGTTATGCTGAGATCTCCAAGTATAACATTGCCATCGCATACAATATTCACCGAGGGAAACTTCAGGAAACCTCTGATCAAGTCTTGAATGGATCAGAGGTTTCCTCATGTCACCATTCGTTCGCAACATTCTATACAAAGCCCTGAACCCCGCTCCACGCAAATACAAGGGAGTCTGATCATTGCGAGAGCCTTCCATTTCGTATAATATGGGTATGATAATAATGAAGTTTATAGTCTGCCTATCCCATGCTGATCGCCATGGGTCATCAAGTTTTTTATCAAGGAATTGCTATGAGTTCTGTCGCCGAAAAAAAACGCCGGGCAGCCCAGGCTGCTTTGAGTTATCTTCCCGATCAAGAAATTCTGGGTATTGGCACCGGTACCACTATTGATATCTTCATTGAAGAACTCGCCCCCGTCGCCCAGCGAATCAAGGGAGCCGTGCCCAGTTCAGAACAAACCAGAAAAGCCTTGATCGCCGCCGGCATTCCGGTGATCCCGTTCGAGGAAGCGGACTCCATACCCGTCTATATCGACAGCGCTGATGAAGCCAATCACTATCTCCATCTGATTAAAGGCGGCGGCGGTGCCTTAACCCAAGAGAAGGTTTTGGCGGGCGCCAGCAAAAAGTTCGTCTGCATCATCAATGATGAGAAACTGGTTCGGCGTCTCGGCCAGCATCCCGTTCCCATCGAAGTTCTCCCCATGGCCCGGAGTTATATCGCCCGCCATATTACCCATCTAGGCGGTCGCCCCATATGGCGTGAAAATTTCATTACTGACAACGGCAACCCGATCCTTGATGTCTACGACCTTAGCATTGATGAGCCTGTCAGCATGGAGAAACGCATCAATGATATCAGCGGTGTGGTCGGCGTCGGTATCTTTGCTTTGCGGCGCGCCGATGTGTTACTGGTCGGGAAGGACGATCAGGTGGATGTACTCACATAATAGTGTGGATCGAAAAAACAGCCCCCCATACGTGACCTGTTCCAGGGTACCCAAGGAACCTCTGATCAAACCCCGCTCGCCCGGGTGCGTGCTTTAGCTTCCATTTTCTCTCAAATCACAGTCCAGATAGAGCACATCTGCAAGCGGATTATCGTATAAGGCGCAATCGTTGTGAAGCCCAGCGCTCGATACAATCATCGTACGGCTGATGTCTCGTTGCCATCTGTATCAAGCGCCATGAAGCGATAACCCGCTGATCTGGCCACGCTGCATAATTGAGCAAACCAGAGCCAAACCGAAACCTGAATTGCGCTGCCCCGATCTGACATACAATCGTTTCATCTCACAGGCCTGCCGGTCCAGAAGCCTCAACCAGAATACAAAACGAGAACTTTGCACGAAAGCCGTTGTTGCCTTTTTTCTGATGAGATACCCATAGTGATGGTTGCATCCTTCACGGCAAAAATGAGCCTATCAGCTCGTTGAAAGCCCTTGACCGCTCAATATGCGCAAAGTGACCCGCCCGATCGAGATAGACGAGTTTGCTTTCAGCATCAGGGTAGGCTTTCTCCGAATAGATATACATTTCAGGACCTATACAGCCATCCTGCCGCCCCGCCACTACAAGCACCGGCAATGGTATCTTCGCCCACGCCATACGCAGCATCTCCAGTGGCAACTTTCGCCACATATAAAATGGATTCAAGGTATAACGGTAATAATTGATCGCATTGTGCAGGCTACCCGGCGACAAAAGCGTAACCAGAACCCTGAGCAACTGCGGATGATCAGCGGGAATATTGGGAGACCAGCGCTGCCAAAGCGTATTGATATAAGCAAGCTGGCTTCGGCGCATATGGGCTGCAATCCCGGGGATTTGCAAATATGCCATATAACGCGATCGATAAATTTGTTTGAGACTGATATTGCCGACCATTGAGCGCATCGGTGGTACGCCTCCGAGTATCATTTTTTTTATATCGCAGACTTCCTCCTTGCCTTTGAACTTCCGATATGCCAGCAACTGGGCTACTATAGAACCCCAATCATGACCATAGATATAAACCGGTGCGCCATCGGTGACAGCTAGAATGAACTCATTGACCACACTAGCCACGTCAGGCAAGGCGCACCCATTGGCTGGGGGACTCGAGCGCCCGTAACCCGGCATATAGGGCGCAATGCAGCGAAAGCCGCGGGATGAAAATTCCTGAATCTGGGCTTCAAAGGATTCAGGCGTATCGGGGAAACCATGTAAAAAAACAAAAAAAGGCCCTTCACCCACGTCATAATAAGCAAGCTTACCCCTTGACAGGGTTATAGATTTTAATTGATGGATATCCATAAATCGAAAGTTACGTTAGATTTTAATCGATGACACCGTCCATTTTTATGAATTAATCTGATGACTGTACGTTCAGGATGGCGCATCACTTTAGGGAACCTCTGAACAAGTCATGAACCCGGTGCCTGCGGTGAGCGAAGTCGAACCCGCTTGCGTCCCTGCTGGCCCGGCTTCATTGTTGACAATCTTCGCAAGAGCCCTGCTATTACGCGCACTTGCCGTCTCAAATCTGAACATAATGAACCGCATCTGAGCTTCGTCCAGACCTGTTCAGAGATTTCTCAAATTATATAATAGCACTATTATTAATAAATACCGGTTTTATCTTCACGTAAATGACAGGTACGGCTGGTATGATTCCACGCCACAGTGATTGATAGATCCAGATGCAAGCCTTTGACTATCGATCGCATGGATCAATTTCTGAGTGAGCAGATTTTGCTTCGCGCAAACATTGCCCCAAATGATTTGCGCCATCTGGCTGAAATCTGGTTTTCTGCGGGAGCCAGGAGGCAAAAATGGCGCGATTTATAGACTCGGATGATAAGGCGCTGCATTTGAGCACCAACCCTGCGATGGTTTTTCGAATTCAGACTGGTGCTCAAACTGCTTATGATTTTCTATCTTTGCCCTGAAATGCCGATCAAACAGGCATCACAATCAAAAAAACGATTCAATCCGTCTCTATCATCCCGCATCTTCGATGTTCAAGCGCCCGATCTCGGCTACCCGAAGAAAACATTTTCGAATTTCTTCAAGCACAGCAAGCCGATTGTTCCGAATTTGCTCATCATCGGTGATCACCAGTACCTGATCAAAAAACGCATCGACCGGAGCCCGTAACTTCGCCATCACCCGCAAGGCATGCTCGTATTGCCCTTCCCTGGCATACTGATCGCTTTGTTCACGGATTTTAACCAACACCACCCATAATTCACGCTCCTGCGTGCAGGAAAATAACGCCGGATCGACTTTCGCGGCGGCGAAATCACGGTATTGTTTGAGTAGATTACCAATGCGTTTATCCGCTCCGCTCAGCGAACGTGCTTCGGGCAGGATGAGAAAAGTCTCGATGGCTTCCATGCGCTGCCAGGCATCAAGAATTGACCGGGGCGCGCAGGCAAGCACGGCATCGGTGACATCATGGCGCTTATTCTGCTCTCTGGCATAGCCGCGGAAACGCTCCCAGATAAAACGTTCCACCTCGGCTTCAGTCGTCTCAGAAACCTTGACCTTCTGTTCTGCGCAGGCTGCAATGATGGCACGCCTGATATCAAAGGAGCAAGACATAGCCAAAGCAATCCGCACAATCGCCAGCGCGCCGCGCCGCAGGGCAAAAGGATCCTTGTCGCCCGTCGGTGGTTCACCGATGGCAAAGTATCCGCACAGGGTATCGAGTCTGTCCGCAACAGCAAGTATCCGCCCCGCATCACAAACGGGGAGTTCATCGAAGGCATGCCGCGGTCGGTAATGTTCGGTAATCGCTTGCGCCAATGCATCCGGCAAACTATGCGATTTCGCATAATAACCGCCCATAACGCCCTGAAGTTCCGGGAATTCACCCACCATCTGGCTGACAAGATCCGCCTTGCACCAGTAAGCCGCCTGCGCTGCAATAACTGCGTCCGGCGATGCCCCCCCCCACACAGACGCGCACAGATGACTGATCCGGGCGCATTTCTCCGACATGGCGCCCAAACGCTCTTGAAAGACCACATGATCAAGTGCGCCAGCCATGGACTCAAAACCGGTTTGCAAATCCTTATGCCAGAAAAACTCGGCATCGCTGAGCCGCGGACGGATGACCCGTTCATAGCCCCGGCGAACCACTTCCGGATGCGTGCTTTCAATGTTGGCGATACCGATAAACGAAGGCATCAAACGATTTTGATGATCATAAACCGGGAAACAGCGCTGATGCCCCTGCAGAGTCGCATGCAGGACTTCGGCAGGAAGCGCCAGAAATCGCTCCTCGAATCGACCACCAAGCGCGACAGGCCACTCGACAATCCCGTTGATGTCATCAAGCAGCTTTTGCTGCCTGATAACATGACCGCCAAATGCCGCCGCTGCTTTATCGATGCAATCAATAACCCGGTTGCGCCGCTCCTCTGGAGAGGCCAGCACATAACCTTTGGCGCGCAACAGTTCCAGATAATCATCGGCGTGCTCAAGCACAAGAGGCTCGGGACAATGCACGCGGTGCCCATGCGTATAACGATCACTTTGTAATCCCCAGCGTTGCCACGGCAATATACGTGATCCATGCAACAGCACCAGCCAGTGAACAGGGCGAACAAATGAATCCACCCCATTTCCCCAGCGCATGGGGCGCACAACGGGCAATTTGACCAGGGCTTGATCCAGGATGACGCCAATCAGCCGTTCCAGTGACTGTCCCGGAATTGTGGAATGGTGGCACAACCAGCGTCCCTTGTCGGTTTCCACAGTCTCGAGTTGCCGAACTTCGACGCCACAGGAACGGGCAAAGCCGAGAGCGGCCTTGGTGGGAACGCCATTGTCATCAAAAGCCTTATCCATGGCTGGACCCTTGCGAGAATCAACCCGCGATGCGGAACATGATGCCACATCCCGCGCCTGAAATCCGATCCGGCGGGGCGAATGAAAGGCATGGACTGCGCCATATTCGATGCCGACTTCGTCGAAGGCTTCGGTCAATTGTGCGGCAAACGTTTCCGTGAGCAGTTGAATACTCGCGGGCGGCAATTCCTCCGTGCCGATTTCAATCAGCAGGGTCTGTTTATCGGCATCCATGTTCTATCAATACAATCCAGATTTAATTAACAGCGCTTGCGAAAACACGCATGGCTTCAAGCGCCCTGTCATTGCGAATTTCCCAGAGGAAAACCCATGGCTTCCCTTCGGGCGTAATAGCGCTGAGCGACATCCCGTGACAGGGCGCGAAGGCGCAGTATATAAGCCTGCCGCTCGCTGACGGAAATGGCGCTACGGGCATCAAGAAGATTAAAAATATGAGAGGCTTTGAGCAACATTTCGTAAGCGGGCAGCGGCAGTTCCTGATGACCCAACGTACGACTTTGCGCCTCATAAACTTCAAAAAATCGAAACAGTGAAGCTACATCAGCCAGTTCAAAGTTAAAACGCGACATTTCCACCTCATTCTGGTGGAAAATATCGCCATAACGCACCGTTCCTGTCGGCGTTTGCGCCCATATAATATCGTACACCGATTCCACTTCCTGAAGATACATCGCCAGCCGTTCCAGACCATAGGTGATTTCGCCGCTGACCGGGCGGCACGGCAACCCCCCCGCCTGCTGAAAATAGGTAAACTGGGTGATTTCCATTCCGTTAAGCCAAACCTCCCAACCCAGTCCCCAGGCACCCAGACTGGGAGATTCCCAGTTATCCTCAACAAAACGGATATCATGCACATGACAATCAATGCCCAGATCAAGCAACGAATCCAGATAAAGTTGCTGGATATCATCAGGCGAAGGTTTGAGCAGAACCTGAAACTGNTAATAATGCTGCAGCCGATTGGGGTTTTCCCCGTACCGCCCGTCNGTTGGACGGCGNGATGGCTGAACGTAGGCTACATGCCACGGTTCAGGCCCAATAGCGTGCAGAAAAGTAGCGGGATGGAAGGTTCCTGCACCCACTTCCATATCAAGCGGCTGCATAATAACACAACCTTTTTGCTCCCAGAAATGCTGCAAATTCGCGATCAATTGCTGAAATGTCAAACCGATTCCCCAGCCTCAAGCCTAAGCATCTTAATGAAAGCGTATATTATACCGGTTTGTCGATACCATGGCAGATTGGAGTCACTTCAGGAACCCACAAACGCTTGATCATCATGATCATTCGCAACCGAACATGTTCCATTCCCGGTTTTATTGCCTTGCACCGCGGTGGAACATCCCAGACATACCCGACGAATAGACCCGCCTTTATTCTCACAAGTGAGGCTTTTCACCATCGCCAGATTAATCATGCGCCCGTTCGTCACACCTATCTGCCTGTTAGCGCCGCCCTGTAGAGAACATCATAGGATTCAGCCATGACTTCCGGCGTATATCCCAGTGCATCCTTGCGTCCTGTCTCAGCCAGCCGATCGCGCAATGACCGATCGTAATAGAGCCTTTTAATTGCGGAGGCAAGTGCGTTGGCATCCCCTGACGGGACCAAAAGCCCATTCCTTTCATGCTGGATGATATCGGGGATCCCGCCAACCGAGCTTGCCACCACAGCAACACCGGCATTCAGGGCATCCAGCAAGGCAGAACCTAATCCTTCCTGAAGTGATGGAAAACAGAATATATCCATGCTGGCCAGATGCGCGCCAGGATTTTTGATAAAGCCCTTGAATTCAATACTGGACATCCCGGATGCCAGGGCTCGCAAACTGGATTCATCCGGCCCATCGCCAAGCAGCCATAGCTTTAATTCTGGAATTTCTGATCTCAGTATGCGTACAGCCTCGATCAACACCGACTGCCCCTTATGCACATCATTAAGCGCACCGAGATGACCGATCACAAAGTTACGCCCACGTTCCTGCTGCAACAAGCGCAATTGCGCTTCATCCACAGTAAAACCGACAAACGCTGAAGGAATACGGGTAAGACGTACCTTGTCGTCATATTGAGCCATCATTTCCTGGATACGGTTCGACAGGCATACGACCCGGAACGCACGGCGATAGGCATCGCGCGTCAGCGCATTCGTTTTCAATGGCTTATCGACCCTGCGGGTAATAATATAGGGAATTCCATAAAGCCGGTTGACCAGCCATGCCGTATAAACGCCTCGCGCTTCATGCGCATGAACCACAGCCGCCGTGCGCGCGGTTCGAAGCCCCTTGATCGTTATCGGTATGCGCCGGACTGCAATACTTTTCAATGGAGCGGGGAGTTCATGCTCAAGTGCCTGGCCCCGTGCCAGGATGATAGACTGAGACCATCCGCCCATCGACTTGAGTTGTTCCATCAGCAGAATGGTCTGACGCTCCCCGCCACGAAAACATTTGGCCAGATTGATATGAATGATTTCTGCCTGAGACCTGTCAATCGGCATAACAAACTCTTTCGTCTACTGAACTCACGAAGCTTTTTTATCCGGACAGGTTTGCAAACCACCTTCGACCAGCTTTGCTGCCATCAGCATTTCAGCATAGGAAGACATACCTGCAATCAGAAACCCGCGCCAGCCATCAAAGATACCACGCCGTAATATAAAATCCTTGAAAAAACGCCAAAACGGGCGCATCAACAGGTGCATCACTGGCATGGCTGTGTTTTTATCGAGTTTGTCTTTGGCTTTCAAACTTGAATAACGATTGATTTTTTGCGACCACTGCTCTATCGATGAAACCGTATAATGCAATAACTTGCCTTCAAGCACTCCGACACGCTCAAGCTGGATTTCAGTATGCACTCTTTTGTCTTCGTAACGGCTCACATCGCGCCGAAACAAACGCAAAACCGTATCATTGCCCCACCCCGAATAATGGATCTCTTTACCGAACAAATGGTTCAGTCGGCTGACCCAATAACCATCGTATGCGGCATCACCCAATACCACTTCACGTATGGATTGATGCAGCGCATCCGTACAGCGCTCATCACAATCAAGCACAAACACCCACTCAAAGCGGGCTTGCGGAATGGCCCAGTTCTTCTGCGCGGCGCAGGCAACATACTCATGCTGCAGAATACGATCAGTGAAACGAGATGCGATTTCAACGGTTTCGTCGCTGCTGTAGGAATCCACCACCAGAATTTCACCCGCCCATGAGGCTACGCTCGTTAAACAAGCCTCCATATGAGATGCTTCATTGAAACACGGCACTAAAACGGTGACCGGCAAATGTTCAGCTTCAAGTTTCACATTCGCGTTTTCAGCTTCCGCTGCTACCTTCATGCTCCCTCTCCTGGAGTGGCTAAAGCAGCGCTCATGCCCAGCAAAAAGGCAAAAGCCGTCACGGCAAACCCTCTGTCAAACATGGTTTCCGTCAAACAAAAAAAAGCATAACCCACGATAAGCATCACTCCAGCCATGGCAGCCCAGTTGTCAGGTCCGTCGCGTATACACAATCGCCACTGTTTCCATGCTGGTAGCATTAGCAATGCCAAAACCGATCCCAAACCGAGAAAGCCCCGAGTCGCGAGAACAGAGAAATATTCGCTGTGCGGATGATCCCATTGCAGGAGAATCTCGGGAGCACGGCCTTGATCAACCTGATCATGCAAAGCATGCGGGTATTGGCCCATGCCCACGCCCACAACAGGAGACTCCCGCCACATAAGCGAAGCCGAGCGCCACAGGTAAAAACGCGTCGCCATAGATCCTTCGGGTTCCTTGTTGAAGCGAAAAGAAGACCATTCCTGCCATGTGGTTGAGAAACGATCCCTAACGGAACTCTGGGGCCATGCCAACAAACCCAAACCGATGGCTGTAATGATCAAAGCGGCCGGAAGAAGATTGGTTTTGGTTTCGCATCTTACCAGTTGCCACAACCAAAGCCCACCCAATGCCGNCAAAGCCAGCCAAGAACCNCGGCTCCCCGACAAGGCAGNTGCCAACATGCCTCCAGTCAATACCAGACCCGAACACAAACCACGCCACTGTTCAAGATTCTTCAGCGACAGTACCCACACGGCCCCCATGAACGCCAGCACCAGGGAAACATCACCGAATAAAATTGGATGCGTAATGCCATGGACGCGCCCGATCAGATCGTGGGGGTGGTAACTCTGCCATAAAGCCCCGGCGCCCCCAATGATACTTCCCACACAAAGCCCAGCCCCAAAATAAACGGATGGAACAGACAAGCGACGAACACTGATAAAAATCAACCATGCGCCAGCCAGACGCGCATATCTGCCGAGCAGATGCCAGCCAGCATCCGAAAATCCGGTCATCAAGAATGATAACAGGGCAATGCCAAGATAAGCAGCAACGCCTATTCCCAAAGCGGCGCCAATGCCTTGATCATTCCCGTGTATTCCGCGATCCCCCGGCAGGATGATACCAATCAATCCAACCATGGAGGCCAGAACCAGAAGCGCGTTACCCCATTCATCAATCCAGAGCACACCAAGCGGAAACAAAAATGCCACCATGGCGACAAACCAGCGTTGCGCTTCATGGAATTTGTGGTTGGCGCAAGGGATATTGAAGTTAATCAATGGGCGATATCGCATCACAAAAGGAACGTAAAATACTTTGAGACACTGGGCATTGTGTTTTGTTAGCCACGGACGAATACTATGCCATCTGTCCGGTCAGGATACGGTCTGGTCTTGAAGAATGTATTTTGTTCCGCAATAAGGGCATTGCGCTTTACCGGTTTTCTCAATGGGAAGATAAACTTTCGGATGAGAGTTCCACAGAGTCATATCGTCCATAGGACAACTCAATGGCAATTTATCGCGGGTGATAGTGCAGGTTTTTTTCGCATTTGGCGTCTTTTTATCGCTTGATGTTTCTGATGTCAACCCCGCGGAATCCGTCATATTATCCTCATCTTCATTATATTGAGCAGGTTCGGCTGCGGCATGTTCTAACAGCCTGCTAATGAACCAGCGTCAACCATTCAGAATTTTTATCGCGCCGACCATGCACCTGGTCATAATACATGGACTGTAGCTGCTCGGTGATCGAACCGCGCTCCCCATTCCCCACTGCGCGTCCATCCACTTCACAAATGGGCGTAACTTCGGCAGCGGTTCCACACAGAAAGGCTTCATCCGCTACATAGAGATTATCCCGGGTCAGTTGTTTTTCGTATACAGGAATATTCAATTCCTCCGCAAACGAAAAGATTGTTTTCCGGGTAATGCCATCGAGCGCTGAAGTCAGCGCTGGAGTATACAGCGCGCCATTTTTGATCATAAACAGGTTTTCACCAGTGCCTTCAGCAAGGTAACCGTTCACATCAAGCATCAGGGCTTCATCGTATCCGCAATCGTTTGCTTCCTGCAAGGCAAGCATGGAATTAAGGTAATGCCCATTGGCTTTGGCGCGACACAAACTCACATTGACATGATGGCGAGAAAACGAAGAAATCTTGCAGCGGATACCTTTTTCCAGTGCATCTTCACCCAGATACGGCGGCCATGACCATCCCGCCACCATGAGATGCACTTTCAGCCCTTTGGCATGCAGCCCCATGCTCTCAGAGCCAAGAAAGGCCATGGGGCGCAGATAGCCGTCTGCAAGGCTGTTTTCTCGCACCACGCTACATTGCGCCTCGCGGATCTGTTCGGCCGTAAAAGGCAGCACCATTTTGAGAATTTTCGCGGACTCAAACAATCGAGTGGTATGCTCATTCAATCGAAAAATGGCGGGACCACGCAGTGTAGCATAAGCTCTGACACCCTCAAATACACCAAAACCATAATGAAGCGTGTGCGTCAGCACGTGAATTTTTGCATCCCGCCATGGCACAAGCTCGCCATCAAGCCATATCACACCATCTCTATCATCCATTGTTGGCAACATGAAACCGCCGCTCCTTAAAAGTATTCTTGATCGGATCATCAAAATTACCCGGAGCGATATTTAGCCCCCCAACCACCTCTGACGGATACGGAGTATCTCAGCGCTTTGGCTGGAATATTCATCCGGCTTCACAATATCAGGCTTACCCTGAAGGGTTAACTCATGCCAGCGTTGACGGAATAAAAGGTAATATTCCTTTAGCTTAACACAGTCTTCAGCAGGTTCCAAGACATTTTGAGCCACCACATCGAGAATGCGCACGTTATCAGTATAATCCATCAAGGTCGGGAACTTTCTGGCCCAGCGCAAAACCGCATATTGGGATAAGAATTCGATATCAATCATACCTCCGGGGCTTGTTTTGAGACAAAACTGATCCACCGAACCTGCCCTGACATCCAGCATACGCTTACGCATGTCACCTATGCTTTCAGCCAGATTGGCGCTATCACGGGGCAGACTCAGAACGGTGCGCCGTATCTGCTCAAACCGGTCACATAATGCCGTTGGTCCTACAACAGGGCGTGAACGTACCAGCGCCTGATGTTCCCAAATCCAGGCTTCTTTCATCTGGTAGCGCGCGAAACCGCCCAGACTGCTAACCAGCAGACCGGACTTTCCGCTCGGCCGCAATCGTGTGTCGATTTCATAAGCCAACCCAGAAGTCGTGCGAACAGCGAGCATATGCACCAGGCTTTGGACAAGTCGGGTAAAAAATACTTCATTTTCGATGCTCCTGTTCCCCGTAGTCCATTCATTCTGCTCCTGGCAATCGTGCAGAAATATCAGATCGAGGTCGGAAGCGTAATTCATTTCATATCCGCCCAGCTTGCCATACGCAACCAGACACAGATGACGCGGCGTGCATTCAGGGGACGGGCCTACCGGGATTCCATAGCGGGAAACCGCTACATCCCAGGCTATAACAAGCGCTTCTGCCAGCACAACTTCCGCCAGATCGGTCAGATAATCACTGACTTTCATGATTGGGAGATGACCGGTAATTTCGGCGGTCGCAATGCGCAACATGATGCTGTTGCGAAATCGACGCAAAAGCTCAATCTTCTCTTCCAGATCTGTTGTCTGGCATATATTCTCGTTCAGTTCCTTACGCAACGCTTCCTTGTTGATCTGAACAAGCAACATCCGCTCATCAAGCAGATCGTCAAGCAAAATAGGGAAAGCAGCCAGATGTTCGGCGATCCATGGCGAAGCGGTACATAACTGTGCCAGAATTTGTCGCGCGCTGGGGGATTCAAGCAGCAGTGAAAGATAGGCACCACGCCTCGCAATGGATTCGATCACAAGAGCCATGCGTTGTGCCGCTTGTAACGGATGATCGGTTCGACCGGCGGCGTCGAGCAACAGCGGTAGAAGCATCTCCAAACGATGCGCGCTATCAGGCCGCTGGAAACGCATAACTTGAGATTGCATACGAGAAAACACATCCATAACCATCGAAGCAAGTTGATGATTGATCTGCACGCCGGGATGGTCTTCATGAACGATCTTTTCCAGGACATGGGGTTCGGTAGCGGAACCGCCGCTCCCTGGAGCCAGGATGTCACTGAAAAGCGCGTGAACCTCGTCGCGCACCTGTCGACATTGACATTCAAATGTAGTTTTATCAATATGGTTCATTGACCAGGCGAGCGCACATCGTCTTTCATCATCATTCGGTAAGCGCTGGATGGATTGATCAGCATACATCTGAAGTCTGTTTTCCAGTTTCCTCAGCCATAGATAGTTGTCGCGCAATCGCAGCGCTGTCGCTTCCTCAAGATCGCCCCGATGCATGATGGCGGTCAATGCTGCTACAAATCCGGTATGGCGCAAATCTTTACACCGCCCACCGTGCAACAACTGGAATGTCTGGACAATGAATTCGGCTTCACGAATGCCCCCGGGACCACGTTTGATATCCTGCTCCAGTTCCTTGAGGATCACTTCCCGCCCGATTTTTTCTTTCATCACGCGCAATGCTTCGATTACGGTGAAATCCGTGTATCGCCGATAAACAAAAGAGCGTATCGTGTGCATTAATAGCAGCCGATGACGATCATGACCATGGATCGTTCTGGCTTTGATCCAGGCATAACGTTCCCATGTCCGACCATGCTGTTGAAAATACTGCTCCATGGCTGTAAAACTAACGACCAGCGCCCCACTATCGCCAAAAGGACGCAAACGGGTATCGACCCGATAAACAAAACCTTCCTCGGTGCATTGTTCCAAAAGAGTAGTGGCGCGCTGTGCCAGGCGCAGAAAATACAGACCATTTTCCAGTGAACGCGCACCATCTGTCTTACCGCCAGCAGAATAGGCAAAAACAAGATCCACATCGGAAGAAAAATTCAACTCTCTGCCGCCCAGTTTTCCCATGGCCACAACAACCAGCGATTGTTCTTCGCCCGCCTCGTCGAGTGGCAACCCATAGCGCGGACGCCATAATTCAATCAGGCGATCCAATGTCGCGCCAATCATCAATTCAGCCAAATCGCTCAATGCGCGAAGGGTTTCGGCATCTGGAGCAAGTCCTGCCAGGTCGCGCCATGCCAGCACGCACTGACCGCGATTGCGCCATTGCCGAATCGTTGATCCCAGCCTGGTTTCATCGTTACTTTCCGCGAGTTCCTGACGTAATGCGCTTTTAAAAACCGCGAGATCCAGGGGTTTGTCGAACCCGCCATCCATCCATACGCTGTCAAACCACTGAATATGTTTCAAAATATGTTCTGAGCAGAATTTGCTGGCATAAATCACATCCTGCCAGTGATGGCGATCCAGCTCAGCTTTGGCGACAAGCCCACCCCCTTCATGGTAATTCTGCCACCACTTTTCCGACTCAATCGACAAGCGCGAAGGAAGTTCAAGAGATGTTCCATTCATGATCATTGCACCAAATATATTAAATCTCGAGTTCAAATCTGAAGTGCATCATCCACCGCGGTAGAAGAGGCCGGCTGAAGGCAAGCTCCGACCCTTTTTCTCCGGCAAGAGATGAAGCAATGACGAGCAAGTACCTACAGCTGTCGGGTTCCGGCTGATTAATAACTCTGCGATTGAATAAATCGGGACGCTTCAATTGCCACTCCTGTAAAGCCCGGATGTCGGATGGGTGGGTGATGGCCCAGCGCCTGCTGGGGGATGTGGTGATTGTAGAGATAAACATAACGCTTAAGTGTTTCGGCTAACTGCTCCTGGCTATCAAAGCGCGTGGTGGCCAGCACTTCACCGATTCTACCATTGAATCGCTCGACCATGCCATTGGTTTGGAGTCGGCGTACCGGAATCAAGCGATGGTCTATATCATGCGCTGCGCGGCTTTATGGCTGAAGACCTGTCATCAGCTATGAATGAAGTCCATGCCGTTAGTAAAGGCACTCGTGCCAAACAGCCATTTTTCTCTCTCAGCCTTAGTCCTCCACCAAACGGGCGAGTACCAATTGAAGTTTTTGAAACCGCCATTGAGCGGATTGAGCAAAAGCCTGGTCTGGAAGATCAGCCACGCGCAATCGTCTTCCATGAGAAAGAAGGCCGCCGTCATGCCCATGTCGTTTGGTCGAGGATCGACACAGATGAGATGAAGGCGATCAACCTGCCATTCTACAAAATGAAGCTGAAAGACGTCTCCAGGGATCTGTATTTGGAACATGGCTGGAAAATCCCTGCGGGACTGGTAGATCGAAAGGACAGAAACCCACTGAACTTCAGCCGTGAAAAATGGCAGCAGGCCCGCTGAGCTGGTCTCAATCCCAAAGAGATCAAACGAACATTTCAGGAAAGCCGGGTTATTTCTGACAATCGCAAAGCCTTTTCCCAAGCACTCTTAAGCAAGGGCTTTGTCTTGGCTCGCGGTGATCGGCGCGGTTACGTCGCCCTGGATTATCAGGGTGAAATCTATGCTGTCGCCAAATATAGAGGCGTAAAAACAAAAGATGTTCGCGAACGACTAGCGATCCAAAAGAACTTCCATCTATTGAGCAAGCCAAAAATCAGATCGCTTCGGATATGTTCAAGCAGCTTCGGCAGCACCTTGCCCATGCTCAAGAGACCAAACAAAAACGCTCAGCCGCGTTTGAATTCAAGCGTCAGCGTTTGGTCGAAGATCAAGGCAAAGAGCGCCAGGCATTGGAAGAGGTTCAGCGCAAGCGGTGGGACACTGAAACAAAAGAGCGTTCTCAGCGCCTATCAAAAGGGCTTTTGGGTATCTGGCATCGATTTACAGGCAAATACGAAAAGACAAAACGTCAAAATGAGTTGGATGCACTGCTTGCCTTCCAGCGCGACCGCTCGGAGAAAGACGAGCTGATATTCAAGCACATACAGCAACGCCAGCAGCTCAGTCTGCGCCAGCGCAGTGAAATCCACACCCATGAACTGGAAATCGAACTGCTACGCCAGGATATTCAGAACTATCGAAATCTTAAATCCGAGAAATCCGGCAGTCTTCGAGAGGAATACCGCAAGCGGTCGGAGCAACAAGAGAAGGAACGAAAACCCAGGAAAAAACGGGATAAAAACCAAAATCGCGGCCACGAACCAGAAATATAGTGTCCTTTAAAATACACTGCCCAGCTTTAAAGGACAAATACAGGCTTTAAGGACACATTATGGGACACAAAACAAGGTTAAAGGACACTCAGAACGGCTGTAACTACATTAGTCAGCGCTTTATTCGCGCGAATGTGGAAGATCGCGCATTCTCTTATAGAGCCAGATATGATCCACATGTAGACCATAAAATGGTATTGTGGCTTATATATGAACCATTTNTTACTTGTCGAGTCAATCTAAAGACAGATATTCTGATTCATATATAGATCATATTGCCACCATATGATTCACATATAAACCAAAGGTAAGTCATGNCCAAANTATCGGCACGCACATATTCCCGCTACAGCCTTGAGGCCATNACNCTNCTTGNCAATCTAATCCGTGCGGCAAGAAAAGAGCGAGAGATGACCGCGCAAGAGGTTGCCGANCGCGCTGGAATTTCGCGNGGGCTATTGCAGCGCATAGAAAAAGGCGATCCCAAGTGCGAGCTAGGGGCAACCATTGAAGTTGCCACCATCGTAGGCGTCAAACTCTTTGATGCGGAAGCGACCACCCTCACCAAACATATTCGCCAGACAGAAGACAAACTCGCACTGCTGCCCAAGTCCGCGCGCAAGAAAGTAAAGGTTGCTGATGATGACTTCTAATACTATCGATAAAGAAGCGTTTGTCTGGATATGGCTGCCAGAAGCCACTGAGCCTGTTGTTGCCGGAAAGCTTGAGGCTGACGATCAGGGCAGCGTGCAATTCAACTACGGTAAAAGCTACCTGGAGCGGATCAACGCTAACCATCCGGCCATTTCTATTTATGAGCCTGAATTGCCGCTTAAAAAAGGCGTATTGCCCCTGCTTGATGGGCTAACCATGCCTGGCTGCATCCGTGACTCTGCCCCAGATGCGTGGGGTCGGCGCGTGATCATCAATAAAAAGCTCGGGCGCAAAGGCAAAGATACGGATACCGAAGCGCTTGACGAATTGACCTATTTACTGGAATCCGGCTCTGACCGTATCGGCGCATTGGATTTCCAACGCTCATCAAGTGAATATGTTCCTCGCTCGGCAAACAACGTCCCGCTGGAAGAATTACTGCAATCCGCTGCGCGGGTCGAGCAAGGTGTACCGCTTACGCCTGACCTGGATCAAGCCCTTTTCCATGGCAGCTCTATTGGCGGCGCACGTCCCAAAGCCCTTATCGAAGATCAGGGCGCAAAATACGTCGCGAAGTTTTCATCGAGCACTGATCTTTACAGCGTGGTAAAGGCAGAATTTATCGCAATGCGCTTGGCAGCACTTGCTGGAATAAATGCCGCCCCTGTAAGACTCGTTCAAGCTGCGCAAAAAGACATCCTTTTGATCGAACGATTTGATCGCGAAAAAACCGTTAAGGGCTGGGCACGCAAAGCCATGGTCTCTGCGCTAACACTCTTTGGCCTTGATGAAATGATGGCGAGGTATGCGAGCTATGAAACCTTCGCGGAAATCATCCGCCATCGTTTCGATGAGCCGAAAGAAACACTCGAAGAGCTGTTTTCTCGTATTGTCTTCAACATTCTTAGCGGCAATACCGATGACCATGCACGCAACCATGCGGCATTCTGGAATGGAAAAACGCTGCGCCTGACCCCAGCGTACGATATTTGCCCTCAAGGCCGTGCAGGCAATGAAGCAACACAAGCCATGCTGATTTCCGGTGAGAATAGATTAAGCAATCTGAGATCCTGCCTTGATGCCGCACCTCATTTTCTGCTCTCAGAAGATGAAGCCAAAGCAATTTTCGACAAGCAGCGCGAAGCGATTGAAGCCAATTGGGAGAAGGTTTGCGATGAGGCGAACCTGAGCGCAGTTGATCGAAATCTGTTTTGGCAAAGGCAATTCCTAAACCCTTTTGCATTTATAGTCCAGCCAAGTCAAATGGCACGGGACTATCGACTGTAAAATTATTAAGTAAGTCATCATGCCCGCCATCCTCAAGGTATTTTCTTTTAGCAGCATTTATCTCACGGGAAATAATCATTGCCTGATTTGGAGCATTCTGATCGCTTCTATCCACAAACATTGACACAAGTGCTTCATATGAAAGCAACCAGTACGGGAGGAAAATAACACCGTCTTCAAGCGTATTCCCTGCATCGATATCTCCAGGTCCCGCCACTTTAAAATGCTGGATGCTTTCAGCTTTAAGCCTCAAATAAGTATTTTAGATATTCATAGAAATTAATAATATTCCCGAATATACGCATATGCCTGATCAAACAAAGCCTGGTCTGTATGTAATTTGTATTTCAATAGTGTTTTACGAAGAGACTTCTGAACTTCACGTTCGCCGCCAGTGGTGTTCTGCCAGCCAGGAAAGCGCACTATACGAACAATGCCGTCTATATCATTGACTATCCGCTCGACTACGGCGGGGGTTTGATCGCTCTTTAGCTCTAAGAATAACTCTGTCAATGCAGCTTTTGGTGATTTCTCTTGTAGCTCAGTTTCAAGTTCTTTTTCTGCCTGAAGTGTTTCTTTCGCAATTTTGCACAGCTCTTTCACAAAATCGATTGACGCAATCAGTCCTTTTTCAGCTTTATCTCTAAGCGTTTCTAATCGTTCGCTCAGTGACTTAAATGCAGGAAGATCGATACGATCTTTAAATCTCTTTGCCANGGCTTTTTCTAATTGTTTGGTTTTTCTTGGGTNGGGATTGTTGAAAATATCCTCGATGATATCCGCATCCATAACGAACTCATCCAAGGTATGCACTTCACCTACATGAATATTGTCGTGGATTAGCTGTGTAGTCTGCGCACCCAAGGTTAGCCACAGCAATTTACCAATATTGTCCGATGCAGGCTTAACAGATTCATAGACCTGGGCGAGCCACTTATAGTCCTCGTTATAAACGTCTAGAATGTTATCAGGCGATAGAGACTCCCAAAGTTTGGATAGGTATTTAAAATCAGCGGCAAAGGCATCTTTTTTATCATCGTTATTAATGGCATCTTGTGCTGCTTCTAAGCCCTCAAACCCTTCAAGAGTTCGATCAACACCCTCAAAATGAGACAGCGCATCTTCCATGGCTTGCGGTAGTTTGCCTCTTAATTCAGCCATATTAGTTATTACTTGCCCTAGGCTCTCTTCGTCAAACTCTAATGCCTTCGCTGCGTCATCGAATACGCCGAAGTAATCGACTATCCGGCCAAAGGTTTTATGCGGGTATAAGCGGTTGGTTCGACAAATCGCCTGGAGCAAGGTGTGATCTTTTATGGATTTATCCAAGTACATTGTTTGCAAGATCGGCGCATCAAAGCCCGTTAGTAGCTTGGCGGTTACGATAATGAATTTAAGTTCGGACGTAGCATCATTAAACTCGTCTACAATCTTTTCTTGCTGGCTTTTGTCGATACCCCATTTTTTCTTAAACTCAAAATCGTCATTCGCTGTTGTCGAGATAACAACCTTGCTGGCCTCGGCTGGAAGGTGTTTATCCAGTTCCTCTTTGTACTGAACACAAGCATGGCGGTCAGGTGTAACGATCATGGCTTTAAAACCATGAGGCAATACTTTCTCTTTAAAATGCTCGGCAATATCTGTAACGATCTTTTCAACGCGCTCAGGCGCTTTAAGGAAGGCAGCCATTTTTGCGGACTTCTGATTCAGGGCATCGGCTTCTTCATCCGTTAGACCCGCACTTTCTTTTAGGTTATTGAACGCCTCATCGAGGGAATCCTTATCAACATGAACATCAACCAGGCGCGGTTCAAAGTGGAGTGGCAATGTTGCCTCATCACGGATTGAGTCATGGAAGGTATAGCGGCTCATATAACCGCCTTGATCTTCTTCTGCCCCAAAAGCCCAAAAGGTATTTTTATCAGCCTTGTTGACGGGTGTTCCGGTCAAGCCAAACAAAAAGGCATTGGGTAGTGCGGCTCGCATCTGGCGACCCAAGTCACCTTCTTGGGTGCGGTGAGCTTCATCTACCAGCACAATAATATTCTCGCGGGTGTTCATGTTTGGTTTAGCATCGCGAAACTTATGGATCATCGAGATAATGATCTTGCGGGTATCCCGCTCCAACATTTGCTGAAGCTCTTTAATGCTTTCGGTGCTCTCAACATTGGCGACATCAGCCGCATTAAATGTTCCGCTGATTTGTGTGTCCAGGTCGGTTCTGTCTATCAGCACAATCACCGTTGGGCTTTTCAGTGAGGCTTCACGGCGAAGTTTTTGCGCTGCAAATACCATGAGCAAAGACTTGCCCGAGCCTTGAAAATGCCAGATCAAGCCCTTTTTGATTTTGCCTTCAATAACACGCTGAACAATTTTGTTTGCGCCTTCATATTGCTGGAAACGTGGTATTACCTTGATGCGTTGTTTTTTACTGTTGCTGGTAAACAACGAAAAGTTACGCATAATGTCGAGCAAACGTGCAGGGCTGAGTAAGTCTTTGAGTTCCTTTCCTACGCCATCTAAGCCAAAGCTTTTGGCTATCAGATCATCGTCATTGTCTAAACGCCACGGCGCCCAAAATTCTAACGGGCAACGAATAGCGCCATAAAACANCTCTTTACCTTCTGTAGCAAAAGACAGAATATTTGGCACAAATAACTNCGGAACAGCGTTTTCGTAGATATTGTGAATTTCATTCGCCCCATCAAGCCAGCTAACGGATGGACGTATGGGTGTTTTTGCTTCACCAACCACAACAGGGATACCGTTAATCATCATCACCACATCGGGTATTTTTGTCTCCCGTTGATGAATACGGAACTGATTAGTAACGATGTATTGATTATTCGTGAGGTTATCGAAATCGACTAAACGCACAGGCACGTGACGGTTGTTCTCACCAAAAGGCATTGTCTTCTCGCCCGTAAGCCATAAGAAGAATTCTTCATTGGCTTTGACCAAACCAATTTGATTTACTGAAATTAAAATTGCTCGAAGTTTGTAGATGACTTCATCAGCAAGCTCTGGTCTTGCCTGAATTTCAGGGTTGAGGCGTAGCAAGGCATCTTTTACTTGTGCCTCAACCATGACCTCATTAACACCACGCCCAAGTTGCTCTGGCGATTGAAATTGCCATTCAGCGCCATAGGGCTGCAAAGGTGTTTCAGCGACCTGTCCTTGATTGAGATTTACACCCGTCAATTGATTGATGATGTAATTCTCTACGCTATTTAATTCAGTAAATCCCATGACTAAAACACCTGATTTATTATGCTTTTTTGCAGAACCTCTAAAGACAAAATCTCATCGCGCGCGCATTTAATAGCGCCTTTAATATTCAATAATTCTTTCTTTATTTTTACTTGAGTATATTCATTTGGGATATATACAGTTAGCTCAATAAGATCATCCTTTGTAATCCCTTTAATTGTTGTTCCTCTCGAAAACGTCAATAATTTATGCTTAAAGACAAAAGAATTTAATTCATGTATCAAATACTCAATTTCAACTAAATCATGATCAAATATCAAACCTGTAATATCTTGACTAAATGACATATCGATATCATTTATAGAAAACTTCCCTACCCCAACCCGTGTGCCAGCGAGCACATTTCCTTTAGGCAAGACTTTTGCTGCAGACATTTCGATAGCTTCTGTTGTTATAAAACTTTCCCCTTGACCAACATGTGAATCATTTAAAAGTCTTGTTGTAATCCATGAAATATTACCGTTATCATAAAAATTACTATTTTTTGTATCTGGTGTGCCGCCAGATAAAGTCTTTAGCAATAATTTTTTTAATTTTATATTCTTATCATTTCTCTGGCAGTAATAGATTTCGTATTCCTTACTATTGAGAACGCTGTCCAAAAGAACCTTAAGTGATTTTTTAGTTTCAAGAAAGTTATCATGAGACACTAACAACTCAACTAGTTCTGGTTGTTTCTCAAGCTTAGGCAACAAAAATTCGTAGCCAGATAAATCTTTCCAGTTCACATAGGGGTTTACCGATCCTTTTGAGTTTCGAATTGAGTGCTGAGCAAACCCTTCAGATAGCATCACAAATGGAAGAAGCCGCTTATCAATTTTTTTTTCGTTTGCTTTAATAACAAATGTTGTATTCGATGTAATTCCTTCAAATGGAGCGACTGACACCTTGCGTAAATAGGTACGGCGTGATCCATAAAGAATATCACCTTCTTCAAACTTACGAATAAACGCAGGTCCCAGGTATTCGTCTTTCAACTCGCCCCATTCACGCAAGTGCAAGTCTTCCGAATACATGTGCTCGCCTTTCACGTAGCGAGTTAAATCAGTATTCTCACGATCTACCGTTTGCTTCTGCTGAATGGCTACATCGCCGAACTTAACTAGCTGCCAATCGGAACGATCTAGCTTTAAGCCATCAATACCTTTTTCTAACAATGCCTCCATTACACATCCTCCTGGAGCAAGGTATTCATAGAAACTTTTAAATCGTTATTTGCGGTCAGCCAGTTTGTTAAAGTTTCTTTGAAGTCCACCTCGTTAGCAGAGTTATCGCGTTTAACGTAAAAATTGATATTCATATTTCCATCAAACGCCCTAATT
>JGI24023J19991_10001011_pt1 | contig 22041 bp, 19 predicted proteins | sample Cruoilmetagenom1_FD_19991 | JGI IMG/M metagenome (IMG submission 19991) | reverse complement strand
CCAATATGCGCAAGTACTACGAATTGCATGACAATTCGATTGCCGCAATGATCAAGGGCAAGCGTGTCCGCTATGTGAAGGCGAACGAGAGCATCAGCTTCAAGGCGCACGAGTGTGAGACCGTGGCCATCGTCGGCGAGTCGGGTTGTGGCAAATCGACGTTTGCCAAGGTGCTGATGGGCTTGGAGACGGCGACTGACGGCGAAGTTCTGTTCAATGGCGACGACGTGTCGAGCCAGCCGGTGCAGAAACGCTCGCCTAGCCAAGTCGGCTCCATGCAAATGATCTTCCAGAACCCGTTTGATACGCTCAATCCAAGTCATTCGGTCGGCTCGCAGCTGGCCCGTGTGATCAAGAAATTTGGCGTCGAGACGGACAAGGACCGTATCGAGCAACGAGTGATGGAGTTGCTCGATCTGGTCAAGCTGCCACGTGATTTCGCCCGCCGCCGGCCGCGCCAACTCTCCGGCGGACAGAAGCAGCGTGTCGGTATTGCCCGAGCATTTGCCGGCAATCCGGCCATGGTGGTGGCAGACGAGCCGGTTTCAGCGCTGGATGTCTCGGTACAGGCGGCAGTCACCGGGTTGCTGATGGATATTCAGCGTGATTTCCGCACGACCTTGCTGTTCATCAGCCATGATCTAAGCCTGGTTCGCTATTTGGCGGATCGTGTGGTGGTGATGTATCTGGGCAGTATCATGGAGCAGGGGACGACGGACGAGGTATTCGCACCGCCTTATCACCCCTATACCGAGGCCCTCTTGTCCGCTGTGCCCATCGCGGATACCTCGATCAAGAAGAAGCGCATTATCCTTGAGGGCAATCTGCCGAGTGTCATGAACCCGCCCAAAGGGTGTCCGTTTCACACCCGTTGTCCGCGCAAGATCGGCCGTATCTGCGAGACAGAGACGCCGCCGTTCGCGGAGGACAGGGAGGGGCATGTCATCTCCTGCCACATCCCGATGGAAGAGTTGCGCAAGGTCGATCCGGTGATTGTGCAGACCGGCGGCAAGTCCGACCAGCCGGCGGCGGAGTAGGCAGCCGGTCCACCGCTGACAACCGGCTGGCGGAGGGATACGCCCGTGGTCTGTTTCCGAATTCGGCCTGTTCACTTGCTTTTTCTAATGCTGATCCTGGCAACGGCTCTAGCCGGGCGGGTCGGTGCGGCCGAGCCGGTGGAATGCTGGCGCGGCTGGGGCTATCGGGTCGACAAACAGACCCGGACCTACAAGAGCGAAGAGCTGCTTCTGGTCACCAAGGGAGCGGCGGGCTGGCAGCCGGGGCAAGAGGTCACCCTCTATGTGCTGGACCGGGCCAGCGGCCAAATCGCCCCGGAGGCGCCGCCCATCGCCGTCGTTCCGCTCAACCCGAGGTCGTATTATCGGAAGAACCTCAATTATGTGGATGGCGAGGGTCCGATTGTGGGAAGCGAGGACAACCTGGTCTTTGGCCTGAGCCACGTCCCGAAGCCGACGGCGGCGATCGAAGATCTCCACAAGTACAACGTTTGGGCGTGTGGCCTAGAGGGCGCCGTCGAATAGCCGGGGCCACGCCTGAGGCAGAAATGGGCGCTGCCTTAGCCCCATTTTAAGACCTGTCATGCTTGGATGAATCGTTAGTCATCGCAGTGCCGAATTGCCTAGGCAGAGACGGTACGGCCAGGAAAGGCCAAGCAAGATGGAATTGATCTACATTCTCACCGGGCTGTGCACTGTCGTTGCTGCGATTGCCGGTCTTATTCTTACCTGTCATTTAGAGCGTCGTGCCCTGGCCGCCCGCCGTGGCCAAAACGCAAAGCGGGCGACGGCACGAAGCGCCGATAGCCGGACAATCGCTACCTGACAGATTTCGGCCCCCAGCAATCGGGCCCGTGGCATAACGTCTAGTCGAACAAGGCGTTGATATCTGCCTGGGATATTCCCATGCCGGACAACTGCGGTCCGTTCATCAGCGCTTTGTCGCCGGCATCGGCCTCCTGCTCGGGGACCGGCAGCTCGGCGAAGGCCTCGAGGCCCCAGATGTCGATCATCGCCAGAATGCGCTCTTCAATGAACTTGATCGTCTTGATGACCTTCGTCGTGCGTTGGCCGGTGATGTCTTGGAAATTGCAGGCTTCAAAGATCTTGATGATCTCATTGGCAATGTGCTCGGTCATCCCCTGCAGATCTTCATCGTCCGGAGCGCGGCCGGAAATGGTTCGAATTTGGCCTTCGATCGCCTCGGCGGCAGCCAGTATATCGTTGGTGGAGGTCTCGGTTGCGAGGACGATGGCGTCTAGCTCGTTGGCCGCGGATAGCATCCGGTCATCGTCGGACATCGGATGTTTGATCGAAGCAATCTCTTCCTTGGCCTGGGTAATGATGCGGACCATCTGAGCGATCTCGACGCGCACCTCCATGCCCTCTCGAGACCCGTCGGCGCCAGTCCGATCCATTCCTTCTATTTCACTGCGCAGGCTGGCGACGTCCTCCTTGACGTCTTGAATGGCCGCCAAAAGGTCAATCATGCTGACGTCAGACCGGCCGTCGGCCGTTACGGCCCCGGAGCGCCGCAGGCGGCCTTGCCTCTCAGCGCTAAATTCTCGGACCGGCTCTCGTCGCGGCATGACATCCCTTTCGTGCTGCGCGATTCAACGGCGCAACCAATGCGGGTACAGTGGGGATATGAATACGCGGGACAAGTTAACAACCGGTAACCCAGCGCCGGCCCGTTACGCTGGGCAATTCAGGGTATGCCGGCAAGGCCGCCGAGGTCCGTTCAAGGCTCCCCGGCGGCGTCTTTGCGTGGCGGTCGGATTAGTTGATCTCCCAGGCTCCATCGCTGGCCTTGCAAGCGCGCAGTTCCGCCCGGGCACGCTGGCCGTCGCCCGTGACCACGTCGTAGGCCAGGTTGCGGCAGGGGGTCGCCGCCAGGATGGTGATGTCACCGGCGGGCTTTTTATCTCCCCCCGGGGGCGGCGCCGTAACTTCGCGCAGCTCTGGTGCCGTGCTGGCCGAGGACGCCGGGGCCACCAAGGGCTCGTAGACATAGCCCACCATGTCGCCGCCCTTGGCCACGAGGATCCAACCTCGGCCATGTGAGCGGCCGATTGCCGTGAACCGCTCGCCGGGGACCAGCCGGCCCACGACCGGGTTCTCGATGCCGGGGGCGCTCCGCAGATTGGCATTGTACCGGGATTCGTAGGCCCCACCGATGACCTCCAGGTCACGGGGCTTGGCGACGCCCTTTTTCAAGACCGCGGTCATCTCCCGCTTTTCGACCACCGGGTCGCCGGGGATGAAAACAGCTTGTACGCCGGTTTCCGGGTTGCGCCATTCGACGGCCTTTCCAGCGGTGCCCTGGTCGAGGGCCTTAGCGCCTTCACGGCCAATGGCCTCGGCGTCGGCCGCGGCCAGTTCGTCGATCTCGCGGGCAAAATACCCTTGCGCGTTCTCCGTCGGCTGATCGGGTGCCGATAGGGCGCCCTTGGCCGACCGGAACCAGGAGCCCATGGTCTCCGAGGTGGAAGTCGCCGCCTCGTCTATGGTTTCGCAAGCGGTGAGGGCGCCAGCGACAAGTGCCACTGCTGACAATTTGGCTAACATTCGTGGCATAGACAGTCTCCCATTTTATAGACTCGTAGAAACAGTGACCGCGGCCGGTACGGCGCCATTCGGTTGACCAAATCCAGGTGGGCTGGTTGGTGGTCCCGCCGCCGCTTTTGAGGGCAATTCTTTGAGTTGCCGCTGAACAATTCGTTAAGTGCGGCGTGTATGTCCGGTCGGGAATATTTGACTCAAAGGCTCCATGCCCGGCGACTGGGGCGCAAGAAATCAGCAAACTCCCACAACATAGCGCATAATTGCGTTCGAATATTATTTACAAAACGTAAACATCGTCGCTGTGATAACTTTATGTCACGAGTATTCAGTGTGCGCCGGAGTGTCGGTGCCATGATATTATAGCCTGTTGATTGAGCCTCGCTATATAAAAGGCAAGACAACGACAAGGCGGTGCAATGCAGAATACGCAGTTCATTACGGCGGGCTTCGGTCCAAACAGGCGAATATTCCGGCGCCGGGAAAGATCGCGTCGCCGCCGTATCGTAGCGGCGGTATTAGCCTGCGCGTGCCTGGTCGCCTGGGCGGCTCTGTCCAGCTCGACATACACGGCATTCTAGGAATCGCAGGACCTTTGGACGCCCATGGCGCGTGCGACTGACGTGGTGCGTGGCCGCGGTATGGCTGTCCGACGACAATCAGTAGGGAGACAGATACATGTTTGAGGGATTGCGCGACCGGCGGCCAAAGCGCGACCAGGAGGCGCAGGACGCGGCAGTAGCGACAGCAGCGAACCTTCTAGCACGTCGGCAAATGCGGCCCACTGGCCAGGCGCGCGAGACGGTTGACGGGTCCACAGAGGCAGGCTCCGATAGACCGAAGGCGACGGTGGCCAAGCAGCTTGGCATGGTGGCGCGAAATGCGTCGACGGTGTACGACCCGGTCAAACCTGGCGAGAACGGAAACAGCGACGCGCGGGGTATGCCTGATGCGGGCCAGACCTTAACGGTCGGCGCCGGGATTCAGTTGAAGGGCGAGATCACCAACTGCCAGACGTTGATCGTCGAAGGTCATGTCGAAGGATCGGCCAGGAGCGGCGTGCTGCAGATCGCGGACGGTGGCGCTTTCGTCGGCGAGGCGGGAATCGATACCGCTGTTGTCAGCGGCAAGTTTGAAGGCACATTGACTGCGGCCGAGCGTCTGGTGATTCGGGCAAGCGGCCGGGTTTCGGGCAACATCCGCTACGCCGCCATCGCCATAGAGGCAGGCGGGCAGATATCTGGTGACATCCAAGTCATCGAGGGCAAAGCCCTATCATCGACGGAACCCGCACAGGTGGAAACGGCGTCAACGGACCAGCCTCCGCGAAGCGGGCGCGATGATCGGGTGGAGATTGCCTCATAGCCAAGGCGCGACTGGTGCGGATTGGTCCAATGGTCTACCGCCTCGTGTAGGGCCCGGTCGTGAAGTAGAAGTAAACCAGCAGCATATCGACGGTTTCGTCGTCGTTGGACAGCGGCAGCAGCAACCGCCTGGCTTTGTATGTCATGCGGTTTGAGTAATTGAGGAAGGGCTCCAAGGACAGGTGTGGCGCGGCGCTGTCGGCAACTGAGGCGTAGTCCGTCATCACACTTGGGTTGTCCCTGAAGAAGGCGATTTCGTCGAAGAACTGCCCGGTGCGATTCTCGGCGCTAGCCTCGACAATGCGCGAGCCGATCAGGCGGTAGCGGAAACGTCTCGGTTCATTTAGGACATCAATGAGCATAAGGTCAGGCAGGTGCCGTGGCAGCTGCATTGGGTCCACATCCTTACGCGCCGGCATGCGGCGCCCGGCGCGCAGGGAATTCCAGTAGTCATAGATCTGCAGCAGCGGCGGCTCGGTAAGCTGCAGTCGAAATTCGGACATCTGCCTGTCCTCGCAATCGGCGAAGTTACCCCAGCCGAACCTGGCCCGCTGCCGGCCCGCCTCCATTTGGCCGGACTATATTCTAATCTTTGTTCGCCAGATAGGATTCCATGGAATCATCCATGGCCTCGATCCACGGCGTATGATGCTTGGGCGACATCGTCCCCGTCATTAAGGAACGGTAGGCGTTGTCGCGGAAACGCAAGATGTCTTCGTGCTTATGGTGCTCCCACTCCATGAACGTCTTGTTGACGCCCTCGATATCGAAGCTCGGATAGTCGGTCGCGTCGATCAATTCCTGGGTGTAGTCGCCCTGGAAGTAGATCATATCCTCGTCCGTCTCCAACTTCTCCTCGCGCTCCCGCCAGGCCAGGCTGTTCTTCGTCATTTCGCTCTTTGACGGCAGGTCGATTCGCCCAAGAATGACGTCGCGGGCGTACCATGCCTGGGCGTCGAACATATTGAACGTGTAGAACTGATCCTGCATGCCGAGATACATCAGCTTCGGATTGCCTTCCCAGACGACACCCTTGTAGAGGCCGAGCGGCCATAGGCGGTTTGTAGTCTTCAGGCGCAACTCGTCCGGGAGGAACGGGAAGTAGTGCAGGTAGCCCGTGCACAGGATGATGGCGTCNGCGTCTTTCGACGAGCCGTCCTTGAAATGCACGGTGTTGCCCTCGACCTTGGTGATCAAGGGGACTTCCTGGAAACTGTCCGGCCAGTGGAAGCCGATCGGGTTGGTTCGGTGGCTGATGGTCACCGACTTGCAGCCGTACTTGTAGCACTGTGACCCGATGTCCTCGGCCGAATAACTGGTGCCGACGATGACGATATCCTTGCCCTTGAATTCCAACGCGTCGCGAAAATCGTGCGCATGCATGACCCGCCCGCCGAAGGTATCGAGGCCCTCGAAGAACGGCACGTTGGGCGTCGAGAAATGCCCGGAGGCGACGATCAGATAGTCGAAGTCCTCCGAGTACACGTGATCCTTCACGAGGTCGTGGGCCGTGACGGTGAACTTTCCGCTGTCGTTCGAGTATTCGACATGACGCACCGGCGTTCTGAAACGGCATTTGTCACGCACGCCGGCCTTCTCGACGCGTCCTTTGATGTAATCCCACAACACCTCGCGCGGCGGATAGGAGGCAATGGGGCGGCCGAAATGCTCCTCGAAAGTGTAGTCGGCGAACTCGAGGCACTCCTTCGGTCCGTTCGACCAAAGGTAACGGTACATGCTGCAATGCACGGGCTCGCCGTATTCGTCGGTTCCGGTGCGCCAGGTATAATTCCAGATGCCGCCCCAGTCCTCTTGCCGTTCAAAACAAACGACCTCGGGGACATCGGCGCCCTTTTCGGCGGCCGATTGAAAGGCTCTGAGCTGCGCGAGGCCGGATGGGCCAGCTCCAATTATTGCAACACGTTGAGTCATTACATCCTCTCCGATAACCATTGATTGGATCCGCCTCCGGTCATCTCGGACGGCAAGGCCGTTCAGGATCTTTTGATCCCGCGCCGGATGCGAACTGATGGACAACGTTGAAGGCGGCCGCGGTAAGCAGCGACAAAGTCCTTACCTCCCTGCGCCGATATTTTACCGGTTGCTCGGCTTGATCCGAACTGTTCCCGGAAAATCGGCGGTGGCCGGGTTCGCCGCAGGCGACGGCCCGGCACGGTTGATTTGCTTCGGGCAAAGTTAAGCCGATCGGCGACCAGTGTCTACCCAATTGCAACCAATTGCCGTCGTTCCTTGATCTCATCGGCAAATAGAGGGAATATGTCCGAGGAAACAAGCTGTGTGCTGGCGCTATTTGGTCTGGAATGGTTTAGCGGCTATGCAGGCACGGCGGCGAGTGGCGGCAATCACGGCCACCAAGGGAGGAAAGAATGACATCTAAAAATATCAAGCAACGGCTCTCGAGGAGCGTATCAAGACGGCGATTTCTGAGCACGACGGCGGCGACCGGCGCGGTTGCCGCGATGGCGCAGTCGGCGATGCCGCGGTTTGCATTGGCGGCGGAGAAAGTTGTGAAGATCGGTTTTCTCGCGCCGTTGACCGGCGACGTCGCGGCCTGGGGTAAGCCTGGGTTGGATGGTTGCCGGATCTGGGGCGACTGGGTTAATGCCGCGGGCGGCGTTCAGGTCGGGGGCGACACCTACAAGGTGGAATTCGTTGCGTATGATAACGAGTATGACCCCGGCAAGGCGCGCACCGGCGCCACCAAGTTGATCAAGGAAGACGGCGTCAAGTTCGTCATGATGCTTGGTGGCGATACCTGGCCGGGTGTGCAGAAGGTGGCGGAGAAGGAGGGCATGCTCTTCTCGACCTTGCTGCCCAGCGACTTGACCCCGGACACCAAGACCNTGGTCGCNCCTTGCGAGGTGCATCCGATCTATAACGTGACCGGCGTCGATTGGCTGGCGGAAAACAAGCCGGAGCTAAAGACCGCGGTCATCTGCGCCCAGGACGACGCGTTGGGCAAGCCGTCGGTGGCGACCTACATGGCGGCCTTCGATGCGGCCGGCATCGACGTGGTGGAGGACCCGACGTTCTTCGATCCGGCGACCACCGACTTTGCGCCGGTGATGACCAAGCTGCTGGCCAACAAGCCGGATATCCTGTGCCTCGATACGGCCTATGCGGACTACGTCCACCCGCTATGCGAACAGGCATATCAGCAGGGCTTCAAGGGCCAGATCATCTCCTGTACGGCGGATTTCTACCCGAAGATCATCGAGAAGACGTCGAAGGAGTTCATGGAAGGCTTCATCTTCCAGTTTCCGGATTTCGACGATCCGGCCCTCAACGGCAGTGGCGTCAATTTCCAGAAGCCGAATGATTTCTATGCTGAATACGCCCGGCGGTATGGCGAAAGCGAGTGGGGCGCGGTTTCTTGGGAGTACGCCTCGATCATGGATCTGTGGGCGGATGCCGCGACAAAAGCCGGTAGCATCGAGCCCGCCGATGTGCTGGTTGCCATGAAGTCCGGCGGTAAGGGCAAACATGCCTTTGGTGACGCCAAATGGTGGGGGACGGAATTGTTCGGCATCGACAATGCCTTGGTCGGCAATTGGCCGGTCGTCGCAATCGAGAACGGCAAGGCGGTGATCAAGGAATTCCGCTCGATCCCCGCTTGGTGGGACAAGCACGGCGATGTCCTGATCAAACACATGGCGGCCCTGGGCCAGATGTGGAATCAGCGCGGCTAAGCCGATCTCAGGTGCCGACGCCAATTTCGGTACTGTAGGGTCATGCTAGGAGCCGGGACCGGAGCGTGCTTCCGGTCCCGGTTTTAATGGGGGCGCCGGGCCGTGGCCGACTTGCTTTTGCAGACCCTGGTCAATGCCACCTACGCAGCCAGTTATATGGCGTTGATCGCGGTGGGCTTGGTGTTGATTTTCGGGGTCATGGGGGTGATCAATTTTGCCCATGGCGAGCTTTACATGGCCGGCGCCTATACGGTCGTCTACCTGTATGCCAAACAGGACCTGCCTTTTTTTCTGGCCGTCGCGGTAGGTCTGGTTTTCGTCGGCTTGCTCGGTCTGGTGATGGAACGCGGCTTGTTCCGGCCGTTGCGCAACAATCCTCTTGGCGGGTTGATCGCCTCGATCGGGTTCCTGTTGATCCTGCAGACGCTTGCGGTTCTCGGATTCGGCGTGCGCATGGAGCACATTCCGCCGCCGACCCAAGAGAAGATCATCTTCGGCGAAGCGATCGTGCTGACCTATCAGCGCCTCTACGTCATTGTCGCGGCAATCGGCTTGCTGGGCGGGTTATGGATCTTTCTGCGTAAAACACGCTTCGGCTGGGCCTTGCGGGCGTGCGCGCAAGACCCGGAAGCGGCGCAGTTACAGGGCATATCGCTCAACCGCACGGCACAGTTGGCCATGTTCATCGGCGCCGCCCTGGCCGGCGTTGCCGGGGCGCTGACGGCGCCGCTGGTCAGCCCCACGCCGCTCATGGGTCATTCGGTCATCGTGACGGCGTTCATTATCATCATCGTCGGCGGTATCGGGCATCTGGAGGGAGCGGTGGTTGCCGCGATCCTGTATGCCTTCGTCCATACTTTCGTCACGACGCTCTTTGACGGTGTGGTCGCGAATATCGTTGGCCTGTCGCTGATGCTCATCGTTCTGGTCGTCAAGCCGACCGGACTGTTCGGGGCCAAAGAACGTGCCTGACCGCGCCAGGAATTTACCGGCCGGGGGTATGCGGGTCGGCTGGGCTGTCGCCTCCGTAGCGGCGCTGGCAGGGCTCATATTGCTGCCGCATGTGTTGAGCTTCTCGCAGCAGGAAATCCTCGTGCTGCTGGTCATCAATGTCTTGCTGGTCGTGAGCTACCGAATGCAGACGCTGACCGGCGAATGGTCTCTCGGCCATGTGGTCATCATGGGTGTGGGTGGATATGCCAGCGCCCTGTTTGCCAAAAACCTTGGCGTTCCGGTGCCCCTCTCCATGCTGCTCGGCGCGGCCACCGCCGCCGCCGTTGCCTATGTGCTCAGCTTCCCTCTGCTGCGCATGAAGGGTTTCTATTTTCTCATCGGGTCATTCGCGGCCGGGGAAATCATTCGCCTGATCTGGAAGCGCTTTACGAATCCATTTGGTGGACCGAAGGGCCTGAAGCTCATTCCCGAGTTTCCCAATATCGAAATCGGCGCGCTCAGCGTAGATTTCTATGAGCCGGTCAACTACTACTACCTCTCGGGCATCGTCGTGGCGGCATCGCTGTTCATTCTTTATCGGATCGAGCGGTCGCGGCTGGGCCTGACGTTTCACGCCATTCATTGGCAGGACAAGCTGGCGGAATCGGTGGCGATCGATACCACGCGGTACCGCACGCTGGCGTTTGTCATCGCTTCGTTCTTTGCTGGCCTCGCGGGGGCGCTGTATGCGCACTACGTCGGCACGGTCAACCCGACGCGGTTCGATGTGGCGGAGATGGTCTTTGTCCTGATCTGGGCCATCGTCGGCGGGACGGCGACGTTTTATGGCCCGATCTTGGGTGTGACCGTGCTGACCATCATCAACGAGGTCGTCCTGCGCGAACTTGGGGTTGATCAGATGCGCCCTTTGTTCTACGGGGCGATACTGATCGCCTCAATTCTATTTCTGCCCAATGGCTTGGAGAGCCTTGTTACGAAGGCGGTCGAACGATTCCGCCGTCGGCGCGGCGGTGCGATAGGGCCCGCCGATCAATCGGCCGAGTGACCAGAAGAGTCCTCGGGTGCGGCGGTTAGGATCACCGCCGCCAGGAGCTTGCGGCTGTCGTTGAGCAGGGCAGGGCGCTCCCGCTGCCATTGTTCCAACCGTTGTCCCGCCGCCGCGGGTTCGTCACCACGAGCAAGTCCGGCAACNCACCGGCGGCCCTCGTCCGCAAGGTCGCGCCATTTGACTGCCCAGCGCTCNCGGTAGGTATCGCGGTGCAGCGCCTCCATGCGCAGGTGAAACAGGGATGACCTGGCGCTCCGGGGGGCGGTCATGGCCTCGATCCATGGGGTGCAGGAGGCCCATACCCGCCCGGCCTCCGCGAGCAGGCCGGCGCCGTGTTCGTCTTTGGCCCCGAGGGCGACCGCAAAGTTGGCCAGTGACGTGGCTAACCGCGGATCGTCGGCCGCAAAGTGTTCCCGCGCCAAGCCGACAGCGGCGCCGGCACTGTGCTGTGCTTGGTCAGAGTCACCCTTGGCCAGGGCTGCTAACGTCTCGGCGGCAAGTTTCTCCCACTCCAGGTCGGCTGCCGACCAACCTGCCTGCAGCAGCTCGGCGACGGTCCACGCCCCCTCAGCCACCGAGGTAGGCCTGCCTGACGTGATCGTTCTCGCGCAGCTCAGCAGCCGGACCCTGCAGGGCCAGCGAGCCGGTTTCCAGCACGTAGGCGAACCTGGCCAGGCGCAGGGCCAGGGCCGCGTTCTGCTCCACCAGCACGACCGGTACCCCTTGCGCCGCGATCTTGGCGATGATGCCTGTGATCTCCTGCACCAGAACCGGCGAGAGCCCCATGGACGGCTCGTCAAGGAGCAGCAGTTTCGGTTTCGACATCAGGGCGCGGCCGATGGCCAGCATCTGCTGTTCGCCGCCGGATAGGGTCTTTGCCCACTGTCTGCGCCGCTCCCTGAGTCGCGGAAAATGCCCGTAGACGTCCTCGATATCGTCTTCGATTTCGTCCGTGTCGCGGCGTAGGAACGCGCCGGTGCGTAGATTCTCTTCGACGGTCAAATCAGGAAAGACGCGCCGGCCTTCCGGAACATGCGCGATGCCGCGCGCCACGATATCTTCCGGCAGCAGATGATCGATGCGCTCGCCGGCAAACCAAATCTCGCCCTCGGTCACACGCTCCAGGCCGGAGATGGTGCGTAGCGTCGTGGTCTTGCCGGCCCCGTTGGCACCGATGATGGTGACGATGCTGCCCTCGGGCACGGCGAGGCTGACTCCTTTGAGCGCCTCCACCTTCTTGTAGTGGACGCGGATATCGCGCACTTCAAGCAGCATAGTCGGCGCTTCCCAGATAAGCCTCGATGACGGCGGGGTTGGCGCGAATGGCATCCGGCTTTCCCTCGGCAAGCAGGGCGCCGAAATTCATGACGGTGATGGTATCGCACAGGCCCATGACCGCCTGCATGTCATGCTCGACCAGCATGAGGGTCATCTTGTGCTCGGCGCGCAGCTGCCGGACATGATTCATCATTTGCCGCGTCTCTTCCGCGTTCATGCCGGTGAATGGTTCATCCAAAAGCATGACCTTTGGCTCGGCGGCAAGGGCAACCGCCATGCCAAGCGCGCGCTGATAGCCATGCGGCAAATTGGACGCCAACTCTACCGACAGATCCCGTAAAGCGAAAAATTCGAGGATCTCGTCGGCCTTTCCGTCCGCCGCCGCCTCGCTTTTCCGGTCGGTGCCGAAAAGGCGGCTCAGAAAGCTGGACCGCGCGTGCCGGTGGCAGCCCACGCGGACATTGTCGCGGACGGTCATCTCATGAAACAGCGTCGTGCCTTGGAACGTCCGAATCAAACCGATCTCCGCCAAGGCGCTGGTCTTGCGCCCGGACACATCCTCGCCCTGGTACACCACTTGGCCGCTGGTCGGCGGGTAGAACCCGGAAATGACATTGAACGTGGTCGTCTTGCCGGCGCCATTCGGACCGATCAATCCGTGAACGGTGGCCGGATAGACCTCGAAGCTCAAACCGCCGATGGCCGTCAGGCCGCCGAAACGGCGCACCAGATTACGCACTTCCAGGATGGGTTTGTCATGCACGGTCATTCGAACATCCTAACTTAACGGGGGCTGATGTCACGTCTTGAATAATTCTCGACTATGCTGCTAGCGCTTTGACTGGTAAGAATAAAGGCTCACCGCTAAGGGCGAAATGATGGGCACCCAGATTGTTGCCGGGAAAGATTGGCAACCCACGCGGCAGGAGCGGCGTGTGCTAACGCCCGGCATTCGCACCCTGCCGCAGGGGACCGAGCGGTATGTCGTCGCCGGGTGCGGCACGCTAGTGCTGACCGCCAGCGCCGGCGACCACTTGATTCTGATCGACCGTGAAGGGCGACAGCGCTGCGAGGTGCTGGCTTTTGACGGCGATGGGCGGAATATCTCCGGCAGCATGGGGGCCGCCGCAAACGGTTCGGGTGCCGGCGTTAAGGAGCTTGCGTCTACCGGCAACGGCGCGTTGCCGGCGACCTTGGCTCGGCAAGGTATCACGCTGGACGATGCCCGTTCCGTCGATCTATTCGGGGCCGGGGCCGCTGCCGGGGAGCGGGCGGTTCTGCAAGTGCAACAGGACTGTGTCGTAGTTGTGGCGGCACCGGGCGCGCCGATGCGCGTCGATGCTCAGGATGCGCCCACTGAAATCGAGGTCCTCGTTGAGCGGGCGGAGCCGCCGGCCGAGGCAGTGCCGTATTTGCCCGAACCTTTGGCGGCGCCGCGATTGGATTTCCGGGTGAACCGGGCGACGGCGGAATCGTATCTGGTCCGCGCCGGTGAATATGTCCAAGTGATCGATGTCGAGGGGCGGCAATGTTCCGACTTCCAGGCGTTTCCACGGGCGTCGCTGGATCGGGGGCTCGATCGCTGTCTCGACGTGACGACCACGCGCAGTTTGGTCGGCGCGGCGTATCCGGGTCCCGGATTGCTGTCGAAGTATTTCGATCAGGACATGCAGGCGCTTGTCGAGGTGGTTCAGGATACATGCGGGCGGCATGATGCATTCGGTCTGGCCTGTACCGCCAAGTATTACGAGGACCAGGGGTATCCGGGGCACGTCAATTGCTCGGAGAACTTCAATCGAGTGCTAGCGCCCCATGGCGTCGCGCCGCGCCGCGGTTGGATGGCGATGAATTTCTTCTTCAACACCGGAATCGACGCGCACAATCAGCTTCATGCCGACGACCCTTGGTCGCGGCCCGGGGACTATGTTCTGCTGCGGGCCCTGACCGACTTGGTCTGCGTGTCGTCCGCGTGTCCCGACGATATCGATGCGGCTAACGCGTGGAACCCGACCGACATCCACCTGCGCGTCTACAGTCCGGAGAAGACGTTTGCGAAATCGATTGGCTTTAGGAAGACCACGGAGTCGGAGGCGCAAATGACCAAGGAAACCGGCTTCCACCCTCGAACCTCGGCGTTGACGCGCGATTTTGCCGAATACCGCGGCTATTGGCTGCCCAACAGCTTTACCAATCACGGGGCACTGGCCGAGTACTGGGCGTGCCGGGAAAAGGCGACGGTCATGGACCTGTCGCCTCTACGCAAGGTCGAGGTTCTGGGGCCGGATGCCGAAGTGTTGCTGCAACAAACGCTGACGCGAAATGTGCGCCGGCTGGCGGTCGGTCAGGTCGTCTACTCGGCCATGTGCTACGACACCGGCGGCATGATCGACGACGGGACGCTGTTTCGTCTCGGCGCGGAGAATTTTCGCTGGATCGGGGGCGACGACTATGGCGGCATCTGGTTGCGCGAGCAGGCCGAGAAGTTGGGCCTGAACGCCTGGGTCAAATCATCGAGCGACCAACTGCACAACCTGGCGGTGCAGGGACCCCAGAGCCGCGCCATCCTGAGTGAAATCATCTGGACGCCGCCGACCCAGCCGACGCTGGATGAATTGGCGTGGTTCCGCTTTACCATTGGCCGCACTGGCCATGCCGACGGCACAGCAGTGATCGTCTCGCGTACCGGTTACACCGGCGAGTTGGGTTACGAGGTCTGGTGTCATCCGAATGACGCCGTGACCGTTTGGGACGCGATCTGGCAAGCCGGACAGCCCCATGGCCTCACACCCCTGGGACTCGAAGGCTTGGATATTCTGCGCATCGAGGCCGGTCTGATCTTTGCCGGCTACGAGTTCGATGATCAAACCGATCCGTTCGAGGCCGGCATCGGCTTCACCGTGCCATTGAAGAGCAAAGAGGACGATTTCATCGGCAAGGAGGCGCTGAGTCGCCGCAAGGCCCATCCGCAACGCGTGCTGGTCGGCTTGGAACTGGCAGGGGAGGAGCCGGCCGCACATGGCGACTGTATCCACATCGGGCGCCAGCAGATCGGCGTGGTTACCAGCGGCTGCCGGTCGCCCATTCTGCGCAAGAACATCGCCCTGGCCCGCGTTGCCGTCGACCATGCCAACCTCGGGATGGAGTTAGAGGTGGGTAAGCTGGACGGCCACCAGAAACGCATCCCGGCCACGGTCGTGCGCTTTCCCTTCTACGATCCGGACAAGACGCGGGTGCGATCCTAGAGGATATCGGAAGGCTTGGTCCGGACGAAAGCCTGCTGACTTGAATTCCGAAAGAGCGGACTTCTGAAATCAAGGGCAGAGCGGAAATGCTCTGCTTTTGCGGGAACGGTAAGTTTGCGCCAAAAACAGCCGCCGGAATATAGAAGCCCGATCGGCAAGTTTAGAGAGTTCTTTGGTCAAAGACCTGCTTAGTTGGAAACGACAATTTGGCTCTGTAATTGATATTTAAAGTCTCTATCAATTTCTAGTCAGCTGTAGTCATGAACTGGACAGTGTTTGGATAGAGATCGGACCAGAACCCGTCAGCTATCCGGTTGCTATCGCTCCTTGAGCCAGCCATACAGAAGCAATGAGATAGCAGATCGCCGATGCCGTAGAAGCGATTGCTCGAACGTAATTCCAGAAGGTCCAGCGAGGCATATAGGTGTTCGTCCAGTAAGCAGCGGCTTCAGTACCGGTATAATCCTTGGCATCAAGCCGGTTGTTCATTGGCACATTGAAAACAAGCGACACAACAAACACACCGACAAGATAGATAGCGCCGCCAGTCATAATCAAGGCAGATGCGGAACCTGTGACGCGAAAGTAAGCGTAGCCGATTAGAAAAGGGGAGAGCGCGGACATGCCCAAAAGCAGGAACATAAATACCGATCTGAAAACTTCGCGATTAATGACCTGCATGACTTCAACTCCAGCGGCGGTTTTTGCTCCATCCAGCGATCTCATTACGAAATCCGAAAACGTCAGAAAGACGCCCGAAACTACCCCGCAGGCAATAACAGAGATTTCGCATGCAATAAAAAACCAAGTTGACGTCATTTTGGTCCTCCGCAACGTGAAATAATTAGTGATATTCAGGAGTCAGTAAGACAGGCCGGGTGAGCGGCGCAGATAGGTGTCGTCGGTAAGTTGCTGCAGCATGAAGTTGGCGACATCGGCTCGCGAAATTTTCAGTTTGAGGTTCTTTTCTGTTGGCGGAAAGCCGTGCTTGTAGGCGCCGCTAGCAGGCCCGTCGGTGAAAGCCCCGGGACGGACAATGATCCAGTCAAGGTTGCTCTGTTTTATGAACGCTTCCTGCGCCTCGTGATCGGCATAGACTTCCCTCAAGAAGAGCCCGAACATGATGCGTTTCCAGAAAAAATTGAGATTGGTGCGGCTGTCGCCGGCCCCGAGCGTGGTCTGACACACAAGCCTGCGAACGCCATGGCGCTCCATCGCCTCAACGACATGCTTCGTACCGACTGAGCGGACCGTTCCCTTGCGCCCCGATCCGAGGGCGATCAGAACCGCATCATGGCCCCGTACAGCGTCCGCAACCGCGCCCCGATCGAGAACGTCTCCGGTATGGCGGGTGAGATCCTGATGATCCAATTTTAGCGCTAAAGGCTTGCGCGCGAATGCCGTCACCTGATGGCTTTGCGAAAGAGCCTGATCGACCAAGTGGCGCCCGATCGTTCCTGTCGCTCCAAAGATAATTAGTTTCATTTCCAATTCCTTGTGACTTGACATTGTGTCAATTGACATGATGTCAAATAGATGCTACTTTACACAATGTCAAGCGACAATCCCGAAACCCGAAATCGAATTCTGAAAGCCGCTTTGAATCTGCTGGAAACGAGCCAGGGTAGGGGCGTGCGCATGACGGATATCGCCAAACGGGCGGGAATCACTCGGCAGGCGCTCTATCTTCATTTCAGCACAAGGGCGGAGCTTCTGATTGCAACGACGTACTATCTTGATGAGTTGAAAGGGAGCGAAGAACGACTCGTCGCAAGTCGCACAGCGCAGACCGGACTCGAACGTCTTGACGCTTTTATCGAGGCCTGGGGCAGTTACATCCCGGAAATCTATGGCATCGCCAGAGCACTTCTCGCCATGAAGGACACGGACGAAGCGGCGGCGAAGGCATGGGACGACCGGATGCAGGACATGCGGCAAGGCTGCGAAGCGGCGATCAGCGCACTGAACAGCGACAACATGCTGTTGCCTGACCATTCGCCAAATCAGGCAACGGACATTCTTTGGACGATGTTGTCCGTTCGCAATTGGGAACAGCTGACCATCGAGTGCGGTTGGCCGCAGGAGAGATATATCGAGACGCTCAAATCGCTTGCACGGCGCATTTTCGTGATGGAAAGAACGTCAAACTGAAGAGCAGTCCCATGAGGAAAGACAGATTTAGACCGGAGACCCCTTATGAGCGCATTGCTGATATGTGATGTGAGCGCTAAGGGCCGTGAGGCGTTGAAAAATACCTCCCACTGCCCGAGCCCACCTGTGGCCTGATCCTGGCGTGTCCCTGCTTTCCGAAACCGGCCACTATCGCGTATGTTCGGCGTTGGAATACGACGCCGGGAGGCTGGAGGTCGGGTGAGCCAGGGGCATGAATTCTCGTCGATCTTGCGCACCATCGGGCGCGGGCCCAACCTGTCGCGTGCCCTGAACCGCGACGAGGCGCACGCGGCCATGCGCCTGATCCTCGCCGGGCAAGCGGAACCGACGCAGATTGGCGCCTTCCTGCTGCTCTTGCGCTATCGCGGCGAGACGGCGGCGGAGCTGGCCGGCATGGTTGCGGCGGCGCGCGAGACCCTGGCGGTGCCCGATGCCCCGGCCCCAGATACACTAGCCCAGGTCGATCTCGACTGGCCGTCCTACGCGGATCGTCATCGGCAGCAGCCCTGGTTCGTGCTGGCGGCCCTGTTGCTGGCCGAGAACGGCGTAAAGGTGCTCATGCATGGCATTGCCGGCGCCGCGGAGGGCCATGCACCGACGCGCCCCGTCCTCGCCGCGCTTGGCGTGGCGCCTTCCGCGTCGCTCGCCGCCGCGGCGGCGGATCTGGCGCGGAACAACTTGGCCTACGTCCGGCTCGAATCGATCTGCCCGCCGCTACACGCCCTGTTCGACATGCGCCCGGTGCTTGGCGTGCGCACGGCGGTCAACTCGCTGGCGCGGGCGCTCAACCCCTCGCGCGCGGCGCACCAGCTGCAAGGCGTCTTTCATCCGCCGTACCGGGTACTGCACCAGGACGTGGCGCTGCTCGAAGGTCAGCCGCGTGCTGCGATCTTCAAGGGCGGCGGCGGTGAGGTGCAACGTAACCCGCTGAAATCCTGCCGCATCGCCTGGGTGCGCGATGGCACGGCGGGTGAGGAGGATTGGCCAGCCCTGCTACCCGACGTGACATATGCCTGGCGGGAGGAGCCGCTGGACCCGGCGCGCGTGGCGGCGCTCTGGCGGGGCGACATCGACTTGCCGGCGCCGGTTGCCGCCATCACCGGCACGGCTGCCCTGGGCCTGGCGGTCCTCGGCCGTGCCGGCGATCCGGCTGAAGCGCAGGCCATGGCCGAAGCCATATGGCGCGAGCGGCCGAAGGCGAAATACGGGGCTGCGGCGTAAAACCGGGCTGCGGCGTAAAAAGTGTGAGATCAGGCCAGCGCCGGTTCTTGAACCGCGGCGGCTACCTGGGCCAGCACCAAATCGGGAATGGCCGGGTCTTCGCCGATGGCTTCCACGCACTGGATGGGCGGCCCGCCGTGCGCCGCGATCAGCCGGGGTACATCGGTGCCCGCGTGCAGATCGCCGGCGGCGAACAGCCCGACGGCGATGGCCGGGTGCCTGCGCGCGCGCAACAGGTCAGCCAAGTACGGGGCCTGGTCGAGAAAGGCTGTGCGCACCGCCTGGAAAACTCCGGCCGCCCGGGCCCGCTCCGCGTGTTGCTCCGCCGCCGCATGTGAGGCCGGGTCGCGGGTCGAACCGTGCGCTATGAGCAGCAGTTCGGCCGTGCCCGGCAGCAAACCGCCGCGCGCGGCCGCCTCGCTGGCCCGGCGCAGCAACAGGGTGGTCAGTTCGGGCCGCAAGCCCAGAGGTTTGCACACCCGCAGGTGCGGCCCGGGCTGGCTGCTCGGTGCATCTAGACCGAACGCGCGGGGCAGGATGACGCGGGCGAATTGGCCGTCGCTCATGAATAGTGGCGCGATGTAGGTGTGGCGGGCGCCGGACGCTGCCGCGGCGGCCAAGGCATCTTTCGGGCTCGGCGTGCCGTACAGCGCCGCGGCGTGGACCGCGACGAAGATCCGGCGCGCCCGCAAGGCGGCGGCGTGCGCCTGCAATGCCGGGTTGCTGCCGCCGCCGCGCGTCGAGCCGTGCCCGACCAGGATCAGGGCACTGTCCGCCAACCCGGCGGGCTCAGTGGCTGGTGCCGGCCGAGAGCGTGATCTTGTTATAGACATTGTACTTACCCGATGGCTTGCGCATGGGGATGCGCTTGACCTCCTCAAACGTCGCGGCGTCGTAGACGATCAGGGCGCCGTCCATCTCCCACAGGCTGACCAGGGCGAAACGCCCGTCGCGGGTGAATTCCACGTGGCCCGCTGTCTGGCCCGGCTCGGGGCGCAAGGTGCGGACGATCTCGAGGCTGCGCTTGTCGATGATGTGCAGCTCGTCCTTGTGCGGGCCGAAGAAGACGTCGACCCAGGCATAGGGCGTGTTCTCGTGGCTACGCAGGAAGAATCCGGGGCCGTCCGTCGTCAGCGTCTTGATGACCCGCCAGTCGGTCATGTCGATGATGCTGACCTTGCCGTCTTTGAGGTGCGGCGTCGCCATCACCAGCCGCCCCTGGTACGGCCAGGTGATGCCGGAGCCGAGATGCGGCAGACCGGGCAGATCGACGGTGGCGATTTGTCGGCCGACGTTTAGGTTGACCACCACGGCGCCGCTGCCGTCGCGCGCCGAGCCGAGCAGGTTGCGGTAGTCCGGATCGAAGAAGAAGTCGTCCAACGGCGCGTCGATGGCGATGCGGCGCAAGGCGAACAAACCCTGGCTGGTGGGCAGGGCCTCGGTCATGCCGGCCTCGTGCGAATGGACCAGGCCGCTATAGACGGGCGGTGCATTCTCGTCGGTGGCGATCTCCCAGATCTCCGGCACATCCTTCAGGGCGACGATGAAGCTATTGCGCGGCCGTGCCTGGTAGACGGCGCTGACGCGCGAGCTCTGTTTGCCGGTGCGGTCCGTCGCTGGGATGACGCGGCGTAAGGACAGATCCGCCGCGTCGAGCAGGACCAAGCTATGCGGCAGATAGTTGGCGACCGCCAGAAACCGCCCGTCCGCAGAGATCGCCAGATTGCGCGTGTTGATGCCGGCACGCACCTCGGCGACCATGGTCAGATTGTAGATGTCGTACTTACTGATCCAGCCGTCGCGCGAGGCGAAATACACGAAGCGACCGTCCGGCGAGAACTTGGGCCCGCCGTGCAGGGCAAAGCGGCTGGCGAAGCGCTGGATCGGCTTGAAAGTATCGCCGTCAAGGATGGTCACATGATGATCGCCGCTTTCGACGACGATAAAGAGATTGAGCGGATCGGCGGTGAAGACCGGCTTCGCCGGTGCGCGCGCTGCCGCCGCGTCGAAGACGCGGCTGGCCTCGATCTCGGCCGCGCCCCAGCGCGGCAGCTCGGGGAGCGGCGTCCGAACAAAGGCGGCCAGCGCCGCCACTTCGGCTTCGCTTAAGCGGTCGGCGAAGCCGGGCATCTGCGTCGACGCACGGCCGCCGGCGATCACCTCCGTGGCCTCATCCTTGCGCAAGCGGCCCAGGTTTTCGGGCAAGAGCGCCGGGCCTTGCCCGCCCAGGCGGTCGGCGCCGTGGCAGGCGGCACAGTATTGGCCATAGAGTGCCGCCGCGTCGGTCTGCGCCAGCGCCGGTGCCGTCAGGAGCAGAAACGCCCCGGCCAGGACGCCGTACAGCATGTTACTCCGCCGCGGCATGGGTGCGTCCCCGATAGGGTGCGTTCTCCAGGCGGGCTCGGTCCGCCTCGACACCGATCTCGGCATTGCTCAGATAGCAGGCCGGGTCCTCGGCCCAGGGGTCGCCGGTCAACTGCAAGGCGCGGACCCGGGTGTTGCCGCCGCAGATGGCGAAGTGCTGACAGGCGCCGCAGCGGCCGCCGATCTGCCGGGGCCGCCGCTTCAGCCCGGCCATGATCGGATCGGACGTATCGGTCCAGATCTCGGAGAAGGGGCGCTGGCGCACATTACCCAGATTGTAGTGCCACCAGAAGGTATCCGGGTGGACGTTGCCCAGATTGTCGATGTTGGCGATGTTGACGCCGGAGGCGTTGCCGCCCCATTGCTCCAGCTTCTGCCGCAGGTGCGCGACCCGGTGTGGAAAGCGGCGCTGCGCCCAGAGCAGGAGATAAACCCCGTCGGCGTCGTTATTGCCGGTGACGATCTCCTTGTCGAGGCCGCGTTCCGCATAGTCCCAGGCGGTATCGAAGAGCAGGTCCATGGCCCGGCGCGTAGTCTCGTGTTGCGCATCATCACCGCGGTTCTTGTTGCCGCGCCCGGCGTAGTTCAGATGCGAGAGGTAGAATTTGTCGACGCCCTCGGCCTCCGCCAGACGCAGCAGCGCCGGCAACTCGTGGGCGTTGTCCAGGGTCAGGGTGAAGCGCAGGCCGACCTTGATGCCGCGCTCGTGGCACAGGCGCACACCAGCCAGAGAGGCCTCGAAGGCGCCCGCCTTGCGGCGAAAGGCATCGTGCGTCGGACCAAGGCCATCCAAACTGATACCCACGTAGTCGTAGCCGACCTTGGCGATGGCATCGATATTGGCGCGGTCAATCAGCGTGCCGTTGCTGGAAAGTCCGACATAGAACCCCTTCGCCTTGGCCCAGCGCGAGATTTCGAAGATGTCGGGGCGAAGCAGCGGTTCGCCGCCGGAGAGGATGAGCACCGGCACGCCGAAGCCCTTCAGGTCATCCATCACCGTACAGACCTCGTCGGTGTTCAGCTCGCCCGGGAAATCGGTATCGGCGGAGATCGAATAGCAGTGCTTGCAGGTCAGATTGCAGCGCCGGATCAGATTCCAGATGACCACCG
>JGI24023J19991_10001010_pt1 | contig 22056 bp, 21 predicted proteins | sample Cruoilmetagenom1_FD_19991 | JGI IMG/M metagenome (IMG submission 19991) | reverse complement strand
TAGCTAATGCTGCATACGATTGAATATTGTTTTACTGTCGATGGCCCCATTTTTTCATGTTAGTAATTTCTTTTATTAGCAATGCTTAATATTCAGCTAAGCTCAGGTATTACATCAATATTTTTATGTCTGATCGGCAATTGATTTTAAGCCATTTACTCTGCATTATTAAGGCGCTAGTATAGGCAACTACAAGATTAATCGTGATCTTTTAACTGACTATATTAATAATAGGTCTGATCGGACCAAAGTATAAATATAATTACCAAAGAAGAGGATAATAGAGATGAAAAAACCTCAAATCGCAAAATTATTAACTGTTTTGCTTTTGACATTAGGTCTTTCCGTTGGTTGCACGGCGCAACCTGAGAAGGCAAGCATGTCACCGGAAGCGGCAAGTGCAATCAGTGGCGCTACGGCGGCAAACAAGAAGGCGAAGGCTGCTGGATATGAATGGCGAGATACCGGTAAGCTCCTAAAGAAAGCTGAGGCTGCTGCCAAGAAAGGTGATAATGAGCAGGCTATCAAGCTGGCTAATAAGGCGAAGTCTGAAGCGATGATGGCTGTCAAACAAGCTGAGCTTGAGAAAGGAATGGATCGATCCTTAAAATAGACATTCCGGTATAGCTGGATAGGGATGATATTTTCCGCGCAGGCTGTCAAATGACAGCCTGTTTCTTTATTATGGGCCCGCATTTAGGCAAGCGGAGATAGTATTTCTTAGATAGTGATATATATTGCCATCGAAGCCCTATCAATGACAGCTTGCTTGATAACGAAGGTTTTAAAATAGTACATTAATTTCAATGGCTTGATGCATTGCATCAGGTTAGCGCTCGGTCAGTAGCCCGTATTAGGCAGGCGTATCCCCAATCTTTCTACCCGTTTGTGTGAATTCTTTATATCATGGCGATTTGGTTATGATTAATATGAATTTTTTCATTCCTTTGTTGGAAAACTGGTAACAACATGGGTATAATACGCAGCTGGAATAACCAAGATGTAAAAAAGAAGTGGGCCTGAGTGGCCCACTTTTAGTTTCCACGGCTGAGAAATTATGGGGCATGTACCAGAAAAACTGCAGTTGATCGTTGACAATGTAGTGGTCTCTATGGGCTACGAACTGGTCGGTATTGAGTACTTGATGCACGATAAAACCGGTCTGCTTAGAGTCTATATTGATAGTGAGAAGGGTATTGTGCTTGATGACTGTCAGGCGGTAAGCCATCAACTCAGTGGCGTCCTTGATGTAGAGGATCCGATAGCAGGAAACTATAATCTGGAAATTTCTTCGCCTGGACTGGATCGCCCTCTATTCAAGGCGGGCGATTTCCAGCGATTTGCAGGAAATAAAGTAAAAATTAAACTGGCAAGAAACCAGGATGGACGCAAGAATTTTAAAGGAGTTCTACAGGGCATCCAGGACGACGAGGTTCTGCTTGAGGTTGATGGGCAAGAGGTTCGTTTGCCACTGGCAAATATAGAGCAGTCGAGGCTGATCCCGGATTACTAGTGCTGTCATACAGTAGGAAAGATGGAATGAACAAAGAGATATTATTAGTTGTAGACACAGTATCGAATGAGAAAGGCGTTGCCAAAGAAGTCATCTTTGAGGCAATAGAAGCAGCGCTTGCGTCCGTCGCCAAGAAAAAACATGGTGGAGACATTGATACCCGGGTTGCTATTGATCGTAAGACAGGTGACTACGAAACATTCAGGCGTTGGCAGATCATCGAGGATGATGCCGAGATGGAGTTTCCACAACGACAGATGACATTGAGTGCAGCACAGTATGATGATGCCGACATTGCGCTTGACGATTTTTATGAAGAAGACATGGAGTCCGTTGCGTTTGGACGAATCGCGGCACAAACCGCCAAGCAGGTCATTGTGCAAAAAGTTCGTGAAGCTGAACGTTCCCAGGTAGTGGATGCTTATAAGGATCGCATAGGCGAATTGATCAGCGGAATAGTCAAGCGAGTTGAGAGAGGCAATGTGTATATGGATCTCGGTGGTAATGTCGAAGCCATGATCTCCCGTGAACATCTGATTCCAAGGGAAGCATTGCGTTCCGGTGACCGTGTCAGGGGCTATCTCTACGATGTCCGTTCTGAGGCGCGTGGGCCACAATTGTTTGTTAGCCGCACTATGGCAGAATTTTTACTTGAATTGTTCAAGCTCGAAGTACCTGAAGTAGGTCAGGGTCTGATCGAGATATTAGGCGCTTCCCGTGATCCGGGTTTAAGAGCTAAAATAGCAGTTAAGTCCAATGATTCCAGGATCGATCCTATCGGTGCCTGTGTCGGCATGCGCGGTTCGCGTGTTCAGACTGTTTCTAATGAACTGTCCAGCGAACGCGTGGATATTATCCTCTGGGATGAGAACCCAGCGCAGTTTGTTATTAATGCCATGTCGCCTGCTGAAGTGGTTTCCATCGTCGTTGATGAGGAATCGCACAGCATGGATATCGCAGTGAGTGATGAGCAGCTTTCCCAGGCGATTGGACGGGGTGGACAAAACGTTAAGTTGGCTAGTGAGCTGACAGGCTGGACGCTTAATGTCATGAGTGAAAGCCAGGCCGAAGAAAAGACCGAAGGCGAGCAGGAAGAAGTCCAGAAACTGTTCATGGAACAACTTGATGTCGATGAAGAGATTGCAGTGATCCTGGCCCAGGAAGGTTTTTCATCCATTGATGAAGTGGCCTATGTGCCTGCCAGTGAGCTTATCGAGATAGAAGAATTCGATGAAGATATCGTCGAAGAACTCAGGGGCCGAGCGCGCGATGTACTACTGACGCGTGCAATCGTCGACGAAGAAAAAGTGGGTGATAACAAACCGGAGCAGGAGTTACTTGATCTCGAAGGCATGACTGAAGATTTGGCCTATGCACTGGCCAGCAAGGAAATTACGACGCTGGATGACCTCGCAGAATTGGCAGTAGATGAATTATGCGATATCAAGGAAATGAGTGATGAGAGTGCAGGCAAGCTGATTATGGCTGCACGTGCGCATTGGTTTGAAGAAGAGAAGAATGGTTAATAACCGAGGAATATGTAGATGTCAGATGTAACAGTAAAGCAATTTGCTGAAGTCGTTGGCGTGCCGGCGGACAGACTGCTAACTCAATTGAGTGAGGCGGGACTGGAGTTCGCCAAAGAAAGCGACATGATAACAGATAAGCAAAAAATGCAATTGCTTGACCATCTGCGTTTGAGTCACGGAAAAAGCGATGCCGACAAAAAAGAAGGTCCACGTAAGATTACTTTACGTCGCAAGACACAAAGTGAACTGCGAGTCACTGGCACACACGGAAAGAGCAAGACAGTTAACGTAGAAGTTCGCAAGAAGCGAACCTATGTAAAGCGTTCAGATATTCTCGCGGAAGAAGCACGCAAGAAGAGCGAAGAAGAAGCCAAGCTCGCCGAAGAGCAGGCTCGCTTATTGGCTGAAGAGGATGAGCGTAAAAAGAAAGAAGAAGAAATCCGTCTGAAAGCTGAGGAAGAAGCCAAGCTTCAGGCCGAGGAAGAGGCGCGCAAAAAAGCCGAGGCTGATGAGTTACTTCGCCAGGAAATGGAAAAGGCGAAAGAAACAGCCAAGCAGACAGAAGAGCCTGCACCGAAGCAGGAGAAAAAACCTGAGAAGAAAAGCAGCAAGCGTAGAGAAGATAAATCGACACGTTATGGCCGTAAGGAATTGCACGTTTCTGAAAATAAAAGCGGTCGTCGCAAGAAAAAATCAAAACCAAGAGGTGTCGCTACAACCTCAACACAGGAACATGGTTTCGAGATGCCCACCGCGCCTGTAATCCGTGAGGTTAATATTTCCGAATCCATTACGGTAGCTGAATTGGCGCAGAAGATGTCAGTTAAAGCGGCCGAGGTTATCAAGACATTAATGAGTCTCGGTAGCATGGTGACCATTAATCAGGTGCTGGATCAGGAAACAGCGACTGTTGTCGTTGAAGAAATGGGACATAAAGTCAAGCTGATCAGTGATGATGTGATCGAGGAAGAGCTGATTACTGTAGAACAAAGCGACGCCCCTCTGGAATCACGTGCGCCGGTTGTCACCATCATGGGCCATGTCGATCATGGCAAGACATCGCTTCTGGACTATATCAGAAGCAGCCGTGTCGCATCAGGTGAGGCGGGTGGAATCACTCAGCATATTGGTGCATACCATGTTGATACCGATAAAGGCATGATCACTTTCCTGGATACTCCCGGGCATGCGGCATTTACAGCGATGCGTGCGCGCGGAGCCAAGTCGACAGATATCGTTATTATTGTTGTTGCTGCTGATGATGGCGTTATGCCGCAGACACGGGAAGCGATCCAGCATGCGCGTGCTGCCGGTGTACCCATCATTATTGCTATCAATAAAATTGACAAGCCTGAAGCGGCACCCGATCGAGTCAAGCAAGAGTTGTCTCAGGAAGATGTTGTCCCTGAAGACTGGGGTGGGGATATCATGTTCGTTAATGTTTCTGCTCATACAGGTGAAGGTGTAGACGATCTTCTCGACGGGATTTTATTACAATCAGAGGTACTTGAGCTGAAGGCCCCTGTGAATGCCAGCGCCAAAGGTGTCGTCATCGAATCCCGCCTTGATAAAGGTAGAGGTTCGGTTGCCAGTATCCTGGTGCAATCCGGTACTCTGCGCAAAGGTGATATCCTGATTGCCGGTAGCGAATACGGTCGTATTAGGGCAGTCTTGGATGAAAATGGGCAAACCATCACTGAGGCGGGTCCATCGATCCCTGTCGAAGTTCTTGGGCTTTCCGGAACACCCAATGCAGGTGACGAAGCCCTGGTTGTGAAAGATGAGCGTAAAGCACGTGAAGTGGCGAACCTGCGTCAGGGAAGAGTTCGTGAGACCAAGCTGGCGAATCAACAAAAGGCCAAGCTTGAAAATATGTTCACCCATATGGAAAGTGGGCAAGTGAATGTATTGAATGTCATGGTTAAGGCCGATGTCCAAGGTTCAATAGAAGCAATTACCAGTTCATTGAACAAGCTTTCCACGGACGAAGTAAAAGTGAATGTTGTGTCCACCGGCGTGGGTGGGATTAATGAGTCCGATGTCAATCTTGCTGTGGCGTCCGGTGCTGTTATGTTCGGTTTTAATGTCCGTGCTGATGCTTCCTCCAAGCGATTAATCGAGGAGGAGGGCGTGGACCTGCATTATTTCAGTGTCATTTATGATCTGATAGATGAAGTCAAAAGTGCCTTGACTGGCATGCTGGCGCCCCAATTCAAGGAAGATATTATCGGCCTGGCTGAAGTTCGGGATGTATTCCGTTCTTCTGCACTGGGTGCCATTGCCGGCTGCCTGGTGGTTGAGGGCACGGTGAAGCGCAGTAGCCCCATACGCGTTCTTCGCGATAATGTAGTTATCTATGAAGGTGAGCTGGAATCATTGCGTCGATTCAAGGATGATGCCAATGAAGTCAAGTCCGGTGTCGAATGTGGTATTGGCGTCAAGAACTATAATGATATTCAGCCGGGTGACCAGGTCGAGGTCTTTGAACGAGTACAGGTCAAACGCGAGTTATAACAACTCGCGATCGCCTGCTCTGCTTAATCATAAAAGATCATGCCAAAAGACTATAGTCGTACGCGCAGGATAGGTCTGCAGATCCAGCGTGATCTTGCTGATCTTATTCGTAGCCATATAAAAGATCCGCGGGTGGGGATGGTGTCGGTTAATGCCGTCAAGGTCTCGCGTGATCTTTCTCATGCAAAAATCTATATTACTACGCTTGAAGATTCCCGACGTGATGAAACGCTTGAAATACTCAAAAAGGCGGCTGGTTACCTGCGCCACGAACTGGGGCAGCTGATGACAATCAGAAACGTACCTCAATTGCATTTCTTTTATGATGAATCCATTGAAAAAGGTTCACGTCTGACCAGCTTGATAGAAGAGGCTATTTCTTCTGACAAGAAAAAGCATAGCGAAGATTAATTTTAATATTTAGTGGAAAAAGTTTGTTATGGCACGAAGACGTAAAAGGGGAAGACCTGTTAATGGCATTATCTTGCTGGACAAACCGGAAGGGATAACCTCAAACAAGGCCTTGCAACGGGTCAAGTCAATATTTTTTGCACAAAAAGCCGGACATACGGGCAGCCTGGATCCATTGGCGACGGGCATGCTGCCGATCTGTTTTGGTGAGGCCACCAAGGTTTCCAATTATTTATTGGACGCCGACAAGCGCTATCGTTTTAGCTGTCAGTTGGGTGTGGTTACCAATACGGGTGATGCCGAGGGTGAGGTGATCGATCAACACGTCGTGCCTGAATTGGATGAAGCGGCTATCGAAAGTATCTTGCAGGACTTCCGCGGAACGATCCAGCAAATCCCTCCCATGTTTTCTGCCTTAAAACATAAGGGTGAGCGTTTGTATGACCTGGCACGTCAGGGTATTGAAGTCGAAAGAGCACCACGTACTGTCAATATTCATGAACTGACCCTGTTGAATTATAGTGATGGTGTCCTTGAGCTGGAGGCTGAGTGTTCGAAGGGAACCTATATACGTACACTGGCTGAGGACATTGGNGCAGCCATCGGTTGCGGTGCCCATGTCATACAACTCAGAAGATTAACCGTTGGGCCTTTCCAGGATTCNNCNGCGATGGTNACCNTGGAACAGCTCGAAACCCTGCTGGAAGAAAACCGGGATGAGCTGAATNGTCTTTTGCTGCCAATAGATGCTGCATTGATGCACTGGCCTGATGTCAGATTGAATGCAGACCTTTCCTACTACCTGTTGCAGGGGCAGCCCGTACAGGTTCCCAAAGCACCTTCCAGGGGATGGGTCAGGCTCTACAACGCGGACAAAGATATATTCCTGGGAGTAGGGCAGATATCGGATGACGGTAAAGTGGCGCCAAAGCGACTGTTTCAGTCATGATAGTCTTATAAATAAGTTTAGATTATTATAATAAATAATTGATAGTTATATATAATTATAAAAATAAAATAGGCGACGCATGCATGGCTTCCCAATTAAATTTCCAAACGGAAATATTGATGACGTACACTGGAGCCATGCCATCACCAGGCGCTGAATTCAGGTTGGTGATGATTTATTGCTAACTGCTTATGTTTATGGAAATTTTTTTAAGTTTAGCTTGTTACTTGAGTGACGCAAAGGTAAAATACGCCGCTTGGTGTAAGCCGCTTTAAATGATCTATCAGGAGTAAGTTTGTATGTTAACCGCACAAGAGAAAACCAGCATTGTCGAGGAATACCGCCTCGCCGGTACCGACACCGGCTCACCAGAGGTTCAGGTAGCCCTGCTGACAAGCAATATCAATAAATTAACAGGCCATTTCAATAGCCATAAACACGACCATCATTCACGTCAGGGTTTATTGCGTATGATTAACCAGCGTCGTAAATTACTGGATTATGTGAAAAAGAAAGATACTGAGCGATACCAGAGTCTTATCAAGCGCTTGGGCTTGCGTCGATAATCACTTGTCAGCTAAATTGTCCGACAAGCACCACTCTAAGGAATAACCTGTGACACCAATAAGAAAAGAATTTCAGTATGGCAAACATACTGTCGTACTGGAAACCAGTGAGATCGCCAGACAGGCCTCAGCTGCCGTTATGGTCAACATTGAAGATACCGTCGTCCTGGTGACTGTCGTCGGACATAAAGAGGCTCAGCCAGGTCGTGACTTCTTTCCAATGACTGTTAACTACCAGGAAAGAACCTATGCTTCAGGTAAAATACCTGGCGGTTTTTTCCGTAGAGAAGGGCGTCCCAGCGAAGCGGAAACACTGACATCAAGATTGATAGACCGTCCGCTACGACCCTTGTTTCCAAAAGGTTATACCAATGAAGTACAGGTTATTTGTACCGTCATGTCACTGAACAAGGAAATCGAAACCGAAGTGCCGTCACTGATTGGTGCATCGGCAGCATTGGCTATTTCCGGTCTGCCTTTTAATGGCCCGCTGGGTGTGGCGCGAGTGGGTTATTCCAATGGCGAATATATTCTGAATCCAACCATGACAGAGATGGAAACATCGGATCTTGATCTCATGGTGGCCGGTACAGAACATGCAGTATTGATGGTTGAATCTGAAGCGAAAGAGCTGTCGGAAGAAATTATGTTAGGTTCTGTTCTGTATGGGCAAGAGCAAATGCAAACGGTTGTTACTGCCATTAAGGAATTTGCTGCTGAAGTCGGTGTAACAGCTTCTGAATGGCAGGCCCCTGAGGGTAATGAAACACTGGCTCAGGCGGTTGCTGATGCCTGCGCTGCTGACCTGGACGCGGCGTACCAGATCTCTGAAAAGATGGCACGTTATGACCGTGTTGGTGAAATCCGTAATGCTGTAGTGGAAAAGTTACTGACTGATGCAGAAGATTCACCTTCTGAAGCGGACATTCAGGGCGCGTTTGGCAAGCTAGAGAAAAAAATTGTTCGTGGTCGTATCATTGAGGGTAAGCCAAGAATCGATGGTCGTGATACAAAAACAGTTCGCAACATTACAGTCAAAACGGGCGTATTACCCCGGGCACATGGTTCAGCCTTGTTTACGCGTGGCGAAACCCAGGCCCTGGTTGTCACCACATTGGGAACCACAAAAGACTCACAGATCATTGATGCTCTGACCGGTTCTGTTCGTTCCAACTTTATGCTGCATTATAATTTCCCTCCCTACTGTGTCGGTGAAACGGGTATGGTGGGTAGTCCCAAGCGTCGTGAAATAGGCCATGGTCGATTAGCCAAGCGCGGTGTACAGGCGGTCATGCCGGGCATTGATGATTTTCCCTATGCCATTCGTGTTGTTTCTGAAATTACTGAATCGAATGGCTCCAGCTCAATGGCATCCGTGTGTGGTACCAGTCTGTCCCTGATGGATGCCGGTGTACCTATCAAATCGCCAGTGGCCGGTGTGGCCATGGGTCTCATCAAGGAAGGCGACCAGTTTGCTGTCCTGACCGATATCCTCGGTGATGAAGATCATTTAGGTGATATGGACTTTAAGGTGGCAGGTACACGCGAAGGCGTTAATGCCCTGCAAATGGATATCAAGATTGACGGTATCACCAAAGAAATCATGGAGCAGGCACTGGAGCAAGCCAAGGCGGGCAGGTTGTATATCCTGGATGAAATGGCTAAGGCCATCTCATCGCATCGTGCAGAGATGTCGGCTTACGCACCGCGTATCATGACCTTCAGTATTAACCCGGACAAGATACGTGATGTCATCGGTAAAGGTGGCGCGACTATCCGTATGATTACCGAGGAAACAGGTGCGTCCATCGATATTACCGACGATGGTGTTGTTAAAGTGGCTTGTGTGGATCAGGCTGCAGGTGACGAAGCTAAAAAGCGTATCGAGTTGATTACAGCTGATGTTGAAGTGGGTAAAGTCTATGAAGGCAAGGTTGCCAAGCTGATGGACTTCGGCGCCTTTGTTAATATTCTTCCTGGTAAGGATGGTCTGGTGCATATTTCACAGATCTGCGAAGAACGCGTTGAAAAGGTCAGTGACAAGCTGTCAGAAGGTGACGTGATCAAGGTCAAGGTGCTGGAAGTCGACAAGCAGGGCCGTATCCGCTTGAGTATGAAGGCGGTTGAGGAATAAGTCAGGTTTGTTATAAACCTGCATAATAAAAAAGGGCCTTTATGGCCCTTTTTTATTGTTGATAAAAAGTAGACTGGCAGCCTGTCAGGATTCAATTTATAGTTGATTCAGTCAGTCATCATGAAACAAGACATAGCAGAGTGGAACAGACGGTGTTAGTTAAATATAAAGATGTAAAGGCATTCAAGACCAAAGACGGTTCGCTGATACGTGAACTCATTCACCCCGCACATCATGGCTGCAAAAACCAGAGCTTTGCTGAAGCGGTCGTACCGGCCGGGACAAAGACCGCTTTGCACCTGCATCGACAGTCAGAAGAGATCTACCATGTGACACAGGGTGAAGCTCTAATGACCCTGGGAATGAAAACATTCATGATTAGTCAGGGCGATACGATCCTGATTCCCGCTTTAACCGCGCATTGCCTGGAGAATAATTCCGAGGAAGACCTGCATGTTATTTGTGCCTGCGCACCGGGTTACCGGCATGAAGACACAGAGTTACTCGATGACTAGTCTTATTCTGGCATCTATTTAACCGCGTTAGTCTTATTGATTGGCGCGGTTGGCCACCAGATCATCAACAACGCCCGGATCGGCCAATGTCGAGGTATCGCCCAGGTTGGAGATGTCATTTTCGGCTATTTTACGCAGTATTCGCCTCATGATCTTCCCGGAACGGGTTTTGGGCAAGCCTGGGGCCCACTGAATGATATCCGGTTTGGCTATGGGGCCAATCTCACTACGAACCAGGTCAAGTAGTTCTTTCTTGAGTTTGTCATCAGGCTCTATGCCGATGACAGGCGTGACATAGGCGTATATCCCCTGACCCTTGATCTCATGAGGGTAGCCGACGACAGCGGCCTCAGCAATGGCCTCATGCAGTACCAGGGCGCTTTCAACCTCGGCTGTGCCCATTCTATGCCCGGACACATTGAGGACATCATCCATACGCCCGGTGATCCAGTAGTCACCATCCTTATCGCGGCGTGCACCGTCACCACTGAAGTAATACCCTGGGTAGGTCTTGAAGTAGGTATCAATAAAGCGCTGATGGTCACCATAGACAGAGCGCATCTGTCCTGGCCACGGGGTGGTAATCACCAATGCACCAGCCGCCTCACCGTCACCTTCGATCAGTGTATTGGTATTGGTGTCAATGATGCCAGGAGTCACACCAAAGAAGGGGCGTGTCGCCGAGCCAGGTTTCAAGCGGGTCGCTCCCGGTAATGGAGTCAGCATGTGTCCACCGGTTTCAGTCTGCCACCAGGTATCGACGATAGGGCAGCGGCCATCGCCGACGACTTTGTGGTACCACTCCCAGGCTTCCGGGTTAATGGGCTCACCGACCGTACCCAGGATACGAAGACTTTTTCGGGAAGTGTGTTTGACGGGCTCATCGCCTTCACGCATCAGTGCGCGTATGGCCGTGGGGGCTGTATAGAAGACACTGACTTTATGCTTGTCGACGGATTTCCAGAAACGCGACGCGTCAGGGTAATTGGGTACCCCTTCGAAAAAGACGGTGGTAAGACCATTCGCGAGCGGGCCATAGAGCAGGTAGCTATGCCCGGTAATCCAGCCGACATCAGCGGTACACCAGAAAATATCATCGTCATGCAGGTCAAAGGTGTAACGTGTTGTGATAGCGGAATACAGGAGGTAGCCTGCCGTGGTGTGCAAGACACCTTTGGGCTTGCCTGTCGAACCGGAGGTATACAAGATAAACAGTGGGTCTTCGGCATCCATAATTTCAGGAGGGCAGTCATCCGAGGCATCATCCATGGCGGTGTGATACCAGACATCCCGATCATTATTCCAGGCAATATCGGCGCCAGTGCGCTCCACAGTCAGTACCGTATGAACATTCGGGCAGGATGCCAGGGCCTTGTCTGTATTACTCTTTAGTGGAACTTTCTTGCCACCACGGACACCTTCATCGGCCGTAATGACGACCTGACAATCAGAATCCAGGATTCTGTCTTTAAGTGACTCGGGTGAGAAGCCGCCAAAGACAACAGAATGCACAGCGCCAATACGGGTACACGCCAGCATGGCATAGCCAGCCTCGGGAATCATCGGCATGTAGATGCACACCCGGTCGCCTTTTTTAACACCGCGTGCCTTCAGCACGTTGGCCAGTTTACTGACATGCTCATGGAGTTGCTGGTAAGTAATGTGCTGGTCGGCATCCAGTTCATCACCTTCCCATATGATGGCTACCTTGTCGGCATGTTGTTCGAGGTGGCGATCGATACAATTATGGCTGACATTCAACTTGCCTCCGGCAAACCAGTTGATATGCAGGTTGTTGGCATCATAGCTCCAGTCCAGTGTTGTTTTCCAGGGTTCAAACCAGCTGAGAAATTGATGTGCCTGTTCTGACCAAAATCCTTCTGGGTCAGTAATAGAAGCCGTGTACATTTGTTGGTATTTCTCTTCCGTAATATAGGCACGCGCTGCAATATTGGCCGGGATGTCATAGATCTTGTCTGACATAATGACTCCTGATAGTGGTGTTAATTTTATGTACGGCGTGCAATTATTTATTCCCTGCTACAGGGGTTTTGCCTGCTGCCGTAGGTTCGATTGTCACATTTTGCTTGAATGTGGGTCCTTGTTCAATCACTCTGAGTACCCGGTTTTAGCCGCCAAACAGGCGCTGCCACCAACGTTTTCTGTTGCCGGGTGCGGGTAGTGCAGTGGGTAAATCAGCGGGTTGAATTTTAGATAATATCCAGCCAGGGAGAGGTGGGTTATCGCTGTAGCCACAGCTGACCCCCATGTTATTGGGATCGAATATCTTAATAAATTCAGGGTCTTGTTTGTCATCTACATAGACCAGTCCACAATAGTCTTCCTGGTGTTCCTTACGTATTAGTTTATCAATCTCGAAAATAAACTGCTCTACCTGTTCGCTCTCGACCGTCTGTTCGGGTGGTATTTCTCCAACGGCATAGATATACCAGTCGTTGGTCTTTCTGGTCCTGACGGTCTCCCAGAGTTCATCCAGCTGTGGCCAACGCAGGATACCGCTGAAGCTGCCACGAAATGCACTGAGAAAGGGGTGGGTTTCTGTCATAAGTTATACCCTTGTTTATTCATTGATGACTCTTTGATTACAGACCCGTTGTAGTTGCCAATGTTCCATTGCCCAGCGCCATATGGTATCGACTGATTCGTGTTCAAGCGAAGCAGGGGGCTGCTGATTCAAATAAGATAACGCATGCACCAGGAAGGCGCCAGCAGATTTTGCGTCTATTGCTCTGGCACCAGTTTGTTTACTGAGTTTATTACCTTGTGCATTAATAATAACCGGGATATGGGCATAGTCAGGTGACGTATAAGCCAATTGTTCTTGCAGATAGATTTGTCGGGGTGTCGAGTCCAGCAAGTCACAGCCGCGTACCACTTCTGTGATGGATTGCCAGGCATCATCGATGACGACGGCTAATTGATAGGCAATCTGTTTGTCAGCGCGTTTTATCACAAAATCACCGATATCCCGTAATAAATTTTGTTCATAGCGTCCCTGGATGCTGTCAGTAAAGCCAACACACTTGTCGGGTACGATAAGTCTGATCGAATGATTCTTTCTGGATGCGCGCACACCTTGCCGACAGGTACCGGCATAGCGGATTCCATATCGTGTGAGCTTTCCTGTGCTGCTGATCTCAGCGCGGCTGCAGCCGCAGGGATAGGCCCGTTCACGTGCTAATAACTGTCGGACAGCTTCTTCATAGACTTCGAGTCTGTGACTTTGATAAGTCACCTGTCCATCCCACTCAAATCCAAATTCATCCAGGCTTGTCAGGATAGCATCTGCTGCTCCCGTTACTTCACGAGGTGGATCGAGATCTTCCATTCTGACAAGCCATTTTCCCTGATGGGTTCGTGCTTGTAGATAGCTGGCAACGGCGGCAATGAGTGAGCCTATATGTAAAGGGCCGGTAGGTGATGGGGCGAATCGTCCAATATAAGACATACGCTAGATACGACAGAAAGAAGATGATAAATAAAAAAGCAACCTGAACATGATGATCGATTCAGATTGCTTTTTTGCATACTTCATAAAGAGGATAGTGGATTATCCCCTCTGTTTTTCGCGAATCTCATCCAGTGTTTTACAATCGATACATTGGGTCGCTGTCGGGCGTGCTTCCAGTCGTCGCACACCGATTTCTATCCCGCAGGATTCACAATATCCATATTCCCCTGTATCGAGAAGCGCGAATGATTCATCAATCTTCTTGATCAGCTTGCGTTCACGGTCACGTGTTCTCAGTTCGAGGCTGAACTCGGATTCCTGGGTCGCGCGATCATTAGGATCCGGAAAGTTGGCTGCCTCATCCTGCATGTGATGGACTGTTCTATCGACTTCCTCCATCAACTCCACTTTCCAGGCACGTAGCAAGTCTCTGAAATGTTCAACCTGGCCATCATTCATATATTCTTCGTCAGACTTTAGCTTATAAGCTGCAAAACCTTCAACTGGTGTAGAATTCGCAGTTTGATTTTTAACAGCAGTCGCCAGGGTGCCTTTCGATTTAACGGGTGGCTTTTTAACTGTCTGAACAGCCTTTGGTGTGACACCAGTCTGTTTGCGGGCTGGTTTCTTTGTGGCCGTATTTGTCGATGACTTTTTGGGAGATACCTTTTTCTTTGTCGGGCTTGCCGGAGTTTTAGCAGATGCCTTTTTTACCGGGGCCTTTTTCTTGGCCGTGGTTTTCTTGGCAGTTACTTTTTTTGCCGGAGCCTTCTTTTTGGCGGCCGCCTTTTTTACCGGCGCCTTCTTTTTGGCCGTCGTCTTTTTAGCGGCGACTTTTTTCTTAGGCGCTGCTTTTTTTGTATTCGTTTTTTTAGCCGCTACTTTCTTTTTCGTAACGACTTTTTTCGAGCTTGACTTCTTTTTTGCTGTAGGCATTAACGACCTCACCCTGGATCCGTGAAAACAAGAAACATGCTTTATTACCAGAATAAGACTGGAGCTGCAAGGAAATAACAAAATAAATTTCTATGCAATCATCTGAAAACATATTAATATACAATAAAAACAACAAGATATAATAATTTTTCAACATGTGCAATAAAAAGTATTTATTTTTACTGTGCTTTTAAGGTGATCGCCATTATGGTGCACATGTTTAAATATTTTATGAAAAAATGTAATCAATAAAGAGGATTTGGTGTGTTGTTATGGTTGAATTAAAAGCGTTGATTTTTGATGTGGATGGTACCCTGGCCGATACCGAGAGGGATGGCCACCGAGTGGCCTTTAACCTGGCCTTTGAAAAGGCAGGTCTGGACTGGCGCTGGTCTGAAGAATTATATGGGCAATTACTGTCGGTGACGGGTGGTAAAGAACGCATTTTGCATTACCTGGATAAATATAATCCCGATTTCAAGCGACCTGACAATCTGCAGCAGTTCGTTGCCGATTTGCATAAAAGCAAAACAGATTTTTATACGCGCTTGTTGGGAGAAGGAAATATTCCTTTACGGAGTGGCGTGAAACGCCTGATCAACGAGGCAAGAGAAGCAGGTTTGCGTTTGGCTATTGCAACGACGACGACACCTGCGAATGTTTCTGCCTTATTACAACATGCGATGGATGCTGACGCCGAAAGCTGGTTCGAAGTGATTGCGGCAGGAGATATTGTTGAGTCGAAAAAACCGGCGGCGGATATTTATTTTTACGCTTTGGAAGAAATGGCGTTGAAGCCTGAAGAGTGTCTGGCATTTGAAGACTCGCGAAATGGCATTTTATCATCTTGCGGTGCAAATTTAACCACGATAATAACAGTGAACGAATATACCAAGAATGATAATTTTAATGGCGCGGCCATCGTGCTTGATAACATGGGTGAGCCGGATCATGGTTTCAAGGTTCTATCCGGTCCTTCTTATGAAGAAACATATCTGAATCTCGATCTGTTGAAAAAGCTGCATCGTGACAGACATGTCTGAGAAACCAATCCATGCACGGCATATGGAAAAGATTCAGCCTTTTCGGGTCATGGCATTATTGGCTGAAGCAAAAGCACTGGAGGCCAAAGGGAAATCAATCATCCACATGGAAGTGGGTGAGCCTGATTTTGAAACACCGCAAACAATCATACAGGCAGGTATACAGGCACTGAAGGAAGGTAAAACACATTACACGCCTGCTGTGGGTGATATGCAACTACGAGAAAAGGTCAGCCAATATTACCGTGAGCATTACCATGTGGATATCGATGTCAAACGTATCCTGATGACACCCGGGGCGTCGGGGGCATTACAACTGGCCCTGAGTGTCCTGGTTAATCCCGGCGACCAGGTTGTGCTGGCCGACCCGGGGTATCCCTGTAATCGTAATTTCGTCTATTTACTGGGAGGCGAACCAGTGACGGTCGATGTCACACCTGAAACCGGTTTTCAAGTGACTGCCCGGCAACTCCCTGCAGTCTGGAGCGACTCTACCCGCGCGTTATTACTGGCTTCGCCCTCGAATCCAACAGGTACAATTATCGCCAGGAACGAGATGAAGGCCATGATCGAATACGTACACCAACAAGGTGGCCAGGTTATTGTCGATGAAATTTATCAGGGCCTTACTTACGGGCACAAAGCCTATACCGCACTGGCGTTAACAGACGATGTTTTTATCATCAACAGTTTCTCAAAATATTTTGGTATGACCGGTTGGCGCCTGGGCTGGATGGTCGCACCTGAAGGGTTTGTCGATGATCTGGACAAGTTGGCGCAAAATCTTTATCTGGCGGCATCGACTCCTGCCCAGGCAGCGGCACTCAGTGCATTCACACCTGAAACATTAGCCATCCTGGAAGAGCGCAGATTAATATTCCAGCAACGTCGTGATTATTTATTGCCAGCCCTGCAAGCACTAGGATTTAAAGTGCCGGTTGTTCCGCAAGGTGCCTTTTATATTTATGCCGATTGCAGTGCGCTGACAGATGATAGCCTGGAATTTTGTCAACGAGCATTACACGAGGCGGGTGTCGCTATCACACCCGGTCTGGATTTCGGTGAGAATAATCCGCAGCAATATATACGTTTCGCTTACACTACCGATTTGCCCAAGCTAAAAGAAGGCATCAGGCGCCTGGGCCAAATGATAAAACCCTGACTGGTCCAGGCTTTTTTTAATCAAATCAGCAATAGGCGCTTGCTTTTAAAAGCAAGCGTTAATCTAACACGATGAAAGGGTTGCTGTGTCGCCTCTAGGATTCATCACCTGCCATAGATTGGGGATTATCCAGATTGACAGTGAAATCCTTGCCAGGATTCTCAACATCAATATCGAGATAGGCCTGTTTATTTTCCTCGGATTCGAAATAAATATCGAGGGCATTATCACCTTCGCCTTCGATAACATGAGGGGCATGCTCGATATCGGTTACATCGTGTAATGAAATAGGGTCTGTCGTTGAAATACGCATCGTTATACTCCTGATAATCAAGTTAAATAATCAAAAGCTGTCAATAGTCAGCATAGTATAAAACCTGATGTGCTGTGTTTGATGCAGGTCAATTTAATATTAAAAAATCTCATGACATCGGAGGTTTACAGGAATTATTTTCAACCTTCTAATTAGTACGTTTTATTACCAAGCACATTTGATAAGGCACTGACTGGTTTTTATTGGCAAATAAATTAGGATATGAGCTTGCCTTATAACCTCAAATCATGACCCTATACAGCCCATTAGTATTAAGTAAAAGTTGCTCATAGTTAACTCATATTCCGATCTTTACCCACTGTTACCAAGCTGCTAGTCTTCCCGTAAGACCACTGAGTAGATAACAACGACTGGACGTCGACATAACATCAAGGAAACCAACATGCCCGAACAATCAGGCACTCGTCATACCCGGCAAACATGCACCTTCGATTTCGCACTCAACATTCCAGGCATGCATAACAATAGCAATGCATAAGCCAAAACAAGGAAAATCAGTAACATGGACGCGTTACAACAACTGCTCTTTCACACTGCACCACTTGAAGACATGCCCATCCAAGCCGACTATCGCATCAAGACCTATGCGATCATCGACTGCGCCAGTGATGAACAGCATTACCAACAACTGCTGAGCCAGGATCTCAAACACGCCATCCTCTACAAAGACGAAGACGCATCCAACCTGGAAACAGTCGCCCCTTACTTAATAGAACTCGATGAAGAACATGACTACACCCAATGGCTACTCACGGAACTTTGGGGCACGCATAGTGTGATCTATATCAAGAGCCACTATGCCCTCGAACCGCTGGCCGAGCATTTTAGGCGTTATACCAAGGTGGTCGTCGAACCCCGCCAAAACGATAACCGTAGCGCATCAACTGAAGCTTTCTTTGCTTTCTATGATCCTCGCGTGATGAAGGAGTATTTCTCGCTGCTGACCCGCGAACAAATGACCGAATTTTGCGCGCCAGTGATCAGCTTTAGCTATGAGGATGAACAACAACCCTATAGTTTACTCACCAGCTACCTGAAAGCTAGCGGTGAGCAATGGAATACACTGGTCACAAATCTAAGTCAGATACAACCAGCAGAAAAAAGCACTGCGACCGATGAGACTGAAGCACTACCCGAATTAAAAGATGACATCGAAGTCCCGATCATACCGGTGATACTCACCACAGCACAACAGGATGCCTTTGATGAATACAGACGACATAAATACTGCAAACAATTACTCAGCGAATTACAACCGCATTACGACGTCGGCCCTAATGATGAAAATGATGCCGTCCATTATCTAAAAGAAGCCGAAAAAATAGGTCTGCACTCAGATGCGACCCAGAGCCGTTACATCTTAACGGCCCTGCGGATTAAAGACAGCCCGGTCGCAAAAAGCAAACACCTAAAACAATCATTAAAGCTCGCATTTGATGAGCACTCACGCATGCAAGTACTCGACCAAGCATTGGAAGAACTCAGTAGACAAAAGGAAAAAGCCTATGTCCGGTAACCCACTCGACAAACGCCGGGATACAAGAACGTCTGGTGCCAGCAGCATTGCTGGCTGTGGCTGGACAGAAATACAACATAACCTGTGCTTTGTGGACGACGAAGGTCAACTCCTCCCCGCCGCAGGCGCTCGTTATCGATTACAAGTACCGCATGGCGCTACCATTTATGGTGTCCTTGACGACAATGGTTATGCCAGTCATGACGGTGTTGGCTTTGGCACAGTCTTATATGAGATCGAGCCTCATATTGATGACGAGAAACAACTAATCCTGAAAGAAATAAAACAAGCAATGGATGAGTTTATTGCGGCTGAGCGTAAAGAAAGTGAGGTAATAAAGGCGAGAATGCAGAACAAATCCGATCTCGAAGAAGATTGGGAATATACCAAGGCAGCAGGTAGAGGTGGTCGAAATGCTGTGGTAGGCGTATTCGACGCAGCGGTAGATCTATCTATTAATGTCGGCAAAGAAGCACTTCATCTTCTCAGCTATTTCAATCCTCTCGCCGCACCTTATGCTTATGAAAGAGATGTGGCCCGAGTCAAACAAGCCAAAAAAGAACTACAGGCCATCGCCGATGCGGATTGGAAGCTATATGCCACTCTCATGAACGATGATGAAACCCAAAAACTCTTCAAGCAATTTGCGTCCGACTACCTTGACGCCCAACACAGCCTGGAAATCACTGAGGGTACTACTGAGGTCATCACCATCATACTAGGTGTTGTCGCTCTCAAGGCGGCAGCTGCGATCTCAACCACGGGTGCTGGTACTTCAAAACTCGCCCAGCTCGGTGGTAAACTTGTCGATCCAATTAAACGATTGATTGATGTTTTAAAACGCGCTCAAGTTAAGAAGAAAGTTAAGGGTGATGGGAATCAGCGTCTTGAATCGAGGGTGGAAATTGAGGATAATAGTCGTTCGGTAATCGCTAAAAGTGCTCCAAATAAAAAATTACGTGAAACTGGGGCTCGTCGTGTTCTAGATCCAGTTTCATTAGATGCATTTGATGTAGTTGATTCTAAATATAATGCAATCAGAGCTAACTCTTCTGATGTAGGCAAAATTGCCGAAAATACCGGCTGGCCTGAATCAAGAGTAGAGCGCATCAAAGAACATATATTCTTCAAAGAGCATCAGCTTGATTCTGGCACTAGACAGTTCGATGCTGACCCAGATATGTACAATGCATGGAATCGTCTTGAAGCCGGTGATTTCGTGCAATCTGACATCGACCTTTTGAACCATGAAATTTTTGAATCAAAGTTTGAAGGCATTTTCAAAACAGATTATCGTACTGCACATGACGCAACTATTCGATCAGGTAGAACATGGACTCCGGAGTAATTCTTATGGCTTTTTATATTAAAATCGAAAAAACAGATGAAGATAATGAAAAAGTTATTTATAGCTTCACTGGTGATGGTGGAAACACGGGTATATTCGAGATAAATAAAATTTCTGGTGACCTTAATCTTTTGGAAGGAATGCCTGGTGATAGTGATGAGGCGATGTATAGGCGAGCATCAATAAAAATACTTAAAGAATGGAAAATTGGTAATCTGCCAAATATGACTGAGTGGGCTTCATAACTATTACTCAAAAAAATCAAAATTTGCAGCATGTGTTTCGGATGAGCTTATGATTCAGGAAACAAAGGCATCATTCAATTTTGCCGAGCGGGCTGTTGAGCTAATTGATAATGAATGCAGATGTAACTAAGCGCTGGGCAGAGGCAGGGTATATGTTGGCGCAAGATTCAAATACTTAAATCCTGTACCCGATGTATCAAGTTGAGACATTGAGGATAAAAGATAGATGTTAGTAATGAGTCGAATCCCGCAGAACTGTAACGTCATATGATTTGTAATGCTCGCGGGACCCGCCACTGACTTCGATAAAGTCGACCTATGGAACTATCCAGTAGAACATGAGTGTCCAGTTTTCCCATGACACATGCCATGACGCGCCAGTAAAGCTAAACTATACAAGGAAACTTGTTTGACACTTCTAAGTCACGCACAGAGTTTGGTGGGGATGGAAATGCAATTTTTGTTATGGATGAATATGGTTCAATTTAAAATTACCAAAAATTACCAGGACACCCAACCTAAAAAAATAATATAAATTTTTGTTATTTGTAAATTATTATGAATACATTGAGTTGGCTGTCCTGTTAAGTTGGTGTAGATATGACTAAACCTGTACAAGTGGTAAAATTCCCACCTCCTGATACCATGACACAACATGTAAAATCTCACGGTAACCCAGGTAATTGGTTTGATCCTCTAGGAAATCAAACACCTGATACATTAGGTATAAATGGACAAACTCGTAAGCTTAAAGAATTCAAAATGCCTCAAGGAGATGGCCTATTGAGCCAAGCAAGACCCATTGTAGATAATTGGAAAGTAAAAGGGACCTCTGTTCAAACCAGTGGTGGTGGATATCAAGTTCTTGTAAATGACGCCATCAGAAAATCAACTTCAGGTATATGAGGTAAATATGAATAATAAAATCGATACACTATTTAATGAAACGATTCATGAATTATCTAATAAAAGCAAATTAAACTCCGAAGACCCAACATACGAGTACATTCTGAAGCAACTAGAATTTGTATATGACTGCCTGAAATCAGAAAAAGATATATTTAATGAATTACAAGGTAGAGAGCTTGATTTTCCAGCCGTCGCGTCCAAAAATCTAGGCGGATCAGAGGATGAACTGCTAGAGAAAATCGGCGATATATCTATTTATCTTTCTAACATATAAGAGTGAATTACAGCCGCATTACGACGTCGACTCTAGTGATGAAAATGAAGCTGTCTATTATCTAAACGAAGATAGTGGTCTTGCCTTTTGCCTTTCACCGCTGCCAACCTAAAAATGTGATGACGAATTTCAGAGACGCTTGCTTCAAAATTACCCACCACTCCAAGTCAGATTTTTGAATTTCTTGCTATAGATATCCAAGTAAGTTTATATCACGTGTCGTCGGCCCCGTATAAAGAAGACAGCCAGAACGCGTCATTTAATCAATATCGCCTATTTAACGAACTTTCTAGATGATAATTAAGTCTTCCCATGCCACATTCCATGTCGCGCCAATAGGGCAGAGCCATACGAGGCCTGGTGATGTTTGGCGCGTGTTACCGGCACACCCAGATAACGTTGTCGTATTTTCATCCACGCCGGATTGATGGAACCGCCACCGACACTCAATACTGTCTCGGGATAGGGTGCCCCTAATTGCTTGAGTAAGCGGTAGCCATCGGCTTCAATCTTACTGATGCCTTCAAGGAGTCCCTGAAAGATGATTGCCCGTGAGGCCTGGTCATCTGGCAAGGATTCTGGCAGACGTGGTTTGAACGCCGGGTCAGCTACCGGAAAGCGCTCGCCTGTTGCTGGCAAGGGGTAATAATCCAGACCTGTATCATTTTGCGGGTCCAGGAGGGGGG
>JGI24023J19991_10001005_pt1 | contig 22092 bp, 20 predicted proteins | sample Cruoilmetagenom1_FD_19991 | JGI IMG/M metagenome (IMG submission 19991) | reverse complement strand
CCAACATTTAATGACAATTTACTACCGGCAACAAAAGTCACTGAAACAGCCCCAGATACTACTGTAGATGAAACAGGAACAGACACTACAGATACTACAACAGGTACTGATGAGATAGTAGCGTCTGTAGACCCAGATGTCATTAGTACAGGAGGAGGTTGTAGTTACAACCCTAACAGTAAAAGTTTTGATATGTCATTTTTATTTGTGATTGCTTTAGGATTACTTTATCCATTGAGACGAAAAATAATCAAATAGCCTCATAAAAAAAGTACTTGAACCTAGTTTAAATAAGGTTCAAGTACCTTAGGGAGAGTAATACTCCCATCCTCATTCTGATAGTTTTCCATAATAGCAACGATAGTACGACCCACAGCAAGAGAAGATCCATTAAGTGTATGTACAAATCTATTTTTCTTACCATCTTTAAAACGTATCTTTGCTCGTCTAGCTTGAAAGTCTCTTGTGTTAGAGATAGAAGATATCTCACGGTATTGATTTTGTCCAGGAAGCCATACTTCTAAGTCTATGGTTGTTGCAGCTGAGAAACCAAGATCACCCCCACAAAGTTCAACAACTCTATGTGGTAAACCAAGTGCCGTGAGTATGTCTGAGGCATTTTCAACCATCATCTTAAACACTTCATCACTACGCTCTGGATGAGCAATGGCAACCATCTCTACTTTGTTAAACTGGTGCTGTCTTATGATACCTCGTGTATCACGCCCAGCGGACCCTGCCTCTTTTCTAAAACAAGGTGTATACCCAGTCATAAGAAGTGGGAGTTCTTTTTCAGTGAGTATCTCGTCGTTATACATATTGGTCAGTGGTACTTCTGCTGTAGGTATAAGGTACAGATCTTCATCGTCTATCTTAAAAAGATCATCTTCAAACTTTGGTAACTGCCCAGTTCCCTGAAGCATCGTAGAGTTATTGATAAATGGCACAGAATGCTCTATAAAACCCTTTTGTGCATTAGTGTCAAGGAAGAAGTTAATAAGTGCTCTTTCAAGCCTAGAAGCCTCACCACGAAGTACAGAAAAACGACTCTTGGCAAGTTTCACCCCACGTTCAAAATCTATCCATCCATTGATCTCAGAAAGTTCCCAATGTTCTTTAGGTTTAAAAGCAAATTCTTTTGGTTCAAGTACCTTGCGAAGTTCAACATTATCCTCTTCATCCGCACCTTCAGGTACAGAATCATCTGGAAAATTAGGTATAGCCAATGCAACATTGTATAGTGCTTCTTCAGCCTCTCTAGCCTTTTCTTGAAGAGGCACCATCGCTTCTTTGTTCGCATCTACTTTGGCTTTTAGTTCAGTCACATCTTTTTTCTCCCGCATATACTGACCAAAAAGTTTAGACATTGTATTTTGTTCTGCTTTTGAAGATTCCAAAGTTGCATTGGCTTCTTTCAAGGCAGAAAAGAGTGTTTTAAGATTTTCAAGTGTAGTAGTTACTACACCTTTTTTTTGTAATTTAGCAGATGCTTCATCAAAATTATTTTGTAGGTATTTTAAGTCTATCATAGAGTTTGCCTAAAGTGTGAAATGTTTATGTGATTATAGTGGAAAGTTTTGAAAAAAAGAAGCGCCATATCCCAAGAACTTATTCTTGGGATATTAACTTAAAAATTGGGATTATCCTCTGGAGAACATTTAGAAAGAGCAAATGTTCCGTCTTCTCCTCCATCCAATGTTGTAACAACATAATCAATGTACGCTTGTCCATTACTTGCACACGATTCAGGATCACTAAAACTTCTAGAAATCACACCAATATTATCTGTTCCTTCTATTTCATCACATGAAAAACGTGAGTTTTCTAATCTATGCTTATCATTTGTCCCAGTTTCTATCACTCCCCAGTGTCTGAATGATACTGTTTCTCCTGCATTGACCGAAACTATTTTTCCTTCTAATGGATCATGAAACCTTAATGTTTGTTCATGCACTTCACCTGTACGTTTGACCGCTCCTGTATTAGGATTCAATCCTGTCATATTAACAAGAATCAACGCTCTTTTCCCTATCATATAATAATCGTACTTTAAGGTTACAACTGCTTGTCCCTTCTCATCAAGTAAATATGTTCCATCTGTAGAATCTACTACGATTACAGACTCTTCATGCAAACTTGTACAAAATTTATCTCTAAAATTATATCCTACAGCCATATCTAATCCAGTATGTGTTTCTCCACTATATTCATTACTTAAGGTCAATGTATTTTCAGAAATTATCTCATCAATATTCCATTTTCCATTAGCTTCATACGTTTCAACATCTCCGCCTATCGCTACAAAAGCTCTATTTTTTTTAATATTTGTTGTATTAAATGGAGTAAGTCCACCAACTAATTCTAGCATTGCCGTTCCATTATTAGGACTAAGTGTTGCACTCACACCACCAGAATGTCTACCATAAAGGAGCTCTCTTCCCGTGGTATCTTTGGCAAAACTTGCCATAGCACTTACATTGATAAATCCTGTTGTAGCTATTGGGTTAGAACTCGCATCTGTTGCTTGTACAATAAAATCATGTTCAAACTGTTTAGTTACATCATTATAATTGACACCCTTATCATTAATAGAAAAAGCTGTAGCCTCACCAGATAGTACCGCAACAGAGAAAAGCTGTCCTCTTGTTTTCAGTACGCCATTTAAATTAGTATATTCTATAATTACTTCTACTATTGCCAAACCAGAGTTAAGTTTATCAGCTGTTAAAAGTACTGATACTGGATTTCTTTTCTCAGGAAATGCAATACTAGCGGAAGGTGTCCCACCCCCTTCTGGAGTCAGCTTCAATACACTTAAATCTTTTGATGTTACCGTAATACCTTTAATTCTTTCATTCGGAATTGGAGCCTTTGTATCTTTATCGATAAGTGTCACAATTGCATTGTTTCTTGTTCCTAAAGCTAAGTTATTAGTACCACCATTTGGTACAAAAGAAATAAAGTAATTAATATTGTCAATCGGTTCTACTGATGGGCCAATCACACTCGTTGTAAGATTAATCTGTGCAGTATCACAGATTGAAATATTTTCTTCAAGACAAAATTCTACTGTAAAATTATTATCTATGATAGGACTTGGTGAAGTATATTTAAATATTGCATCACCTGCAGAATCAGACTGAGTTGTCAGTGTAGAAAAAGAACCTACATTTACTGTACCAACTAGCTTTATTTCTTTATCAGTAATGCCAACATTGCCTTGTGTTACACGCAACGTAATATCTTTTTGATCACCTGACTCATTGATATCTACTTGTTTAGTCAGCACTTCAAGTTTTAAAATTGATGAGTCCTCAAATGTAATTGATTCTAAATCTATAAGTCCACTCTCGGCTACAAAAGTTTCTGTTATCGTTTGACCATTCTCTTCAAGTACATTCGTACCACTCAACTGATATGAAGTTGGTACACAGTTTGGATCTACCATTTTCCCACTTAACACAACATCATTTGATGGGGCAGTTGCGTTTAACGTTACTGTATTCGGATTTGCAGACACTGAACCTGCCACAAGTGCGCATCCACCTAATGATATGTCCATATTATTAAGCGTTGATACAACAGTACTTACATAGGTACTAGTCACTTTTATATTTGCTATTACATCACCACTATTTTTATCTATTGTAATATTTTGAAGAGCTGTACTAATATTACCCGATATATTTGTATCTGCAGAAGGAGTCGTCCCTTCACCAATAGGATTTTCTATACTATTACTACCACAAGCAGATAATACTAATACTAATGTGACCATAAAAACATATGATATATTTTTTTTCATCTTAAATCCTTCTCTCTAATATTTTAATATTGGTAATTGATACCAAACACCACATCGCCTGTATGGTCCAATTCATCTGCACTTGACAATGAATATCGGTAACCCACATCAAAGGCAACATTTTCCATCACATCTAGTACCACACCACCTTGCATACCGTAAACGAAACCATCTGCATCTACTCCAGTACTCTCATAATTCATATATCCCATGTTGAGTCCTAAGTATGGTTGGAGTGCGTAACTGTTATAAACATCTGTTTTCAAGAAAAAGTAGTCAACAGAAAGAAAAAGCTTTTCAATATTGTGTTCACCACTATCAAAATAGTTTAATGTAAACATCGTTCTCCATTGTTCATTTTGTGCCCCTACGCGTATACCATAGCTGACATCATCACTTTTATCACTTGGCTGTTCACCCTGAACTTCTGTGATACTTACTTCAACACCGATAAACTTTTGGCTTTCTGTAATATCTCTTGCGTAAACTGAACTTCCCAATGCCGTACATAAAAGTACAATCCCAATCTTTTTAACCATAATAAAACTCCTTGTCCTTGTTTAAAATGATGCATTTATAATGCGTATGACCTTAGAATATCACAAATTTATATTTTTTAAGATTAAATATTTCAAAATATTAGTTTTTTGTTCTAAAATGTATGTTATTTAAACGATAAGAGTATAACGTAGAAATGTCAAAAATTGTCAAATGAGTTGAATTGTATGATGAAGTGGTGTCAAGAGAGGGACTTGAACCCTCGACCTCCGGCTTATGAGACCAGCGCTCTAACCAGCTGAGCTACCTTGACATCTTTGTGAAGAGACGGAATTTTAGCTAAAACGTGCTTAGATGTCAATGGTATTTTAGGTAAAGTGGTTAAAATACGATAAATCACACATATATAAAGATTAAAACAAAGGAATATACTATGGCATTTGAACCATTAAAAAACAGACTACTTGTTCTTCGTGAAGAGCAGTCAAACCAAACCGCTTCTGGTCTATACATCCCTGATACTGCAAAAGAAAAGCCACTTGAGGGTAAGGTAACCGCTGTAGGACCTGACGCAATGGAAGATGGTATTAACGTAGGCGACACAGTTGTATTTGCTAACTTTTCAGGTATGGAAATAACCATAGAGGGTACTGACTACCTTATATTACTAAGCAAAGAAGTGCTTGGCTTAATCAAATAACTAAGGAATTATAATTATGGCAAAAGAAATATTTTATTCAGATAAAGCAAGAAATGGTCTTTATGATGGTGTCACTAAACTAGCAGATGCAGTAAAAGTCACTATGGGTCCTCGTGGACGTAATGTTCTCATCCAAAAGTCTTATGGAGCTCCACACATAACCAAAGATGGTGTTTCTGTCGCACGAGAGATAGAACTTGCAGACCCACTAGAAAATATGGGTGCACAACTTGTAAAAGAAGTAGCTTCTAACACCGCTGATGAAGCAGGAGACGGAACAACAACTGCTACTGTCTTAGCGCATGCCATCTTCAAAGAAGGTCTTAGAAATATCACTGCTGGTGCAAACCCTATAGAAGTAAAACGTGGCATGGACAAAGCCTCAACTGCCATTATAGTAGAGTTACAGAAGATGTCTCAAGACGTTAAAGACAAAAAAGAGATAGCTCAAGTAGCTACTATCTCTGCAAACTCCGATGAGACTATTGGTAATTTAATTGCAGAAGCAATGGATAAAGTAGGAAAAGATGGTGTCATCACTGTAGAAGAAGCTAAGGGTATCAACGATGACCTTGATGTCGTTGAAGGTATGCAGTTTGACAGAGGATACATCTCGCCATACTTTGTAACCAATACAGAAAAAATGACCTGTGAACTTGAAACACCTATTATTCTTTTAACAGATGGTAAAGTAACTTCTCTTAAAGATTTAGTCCCTATGCTTGAGCAAGTACAACAAAGTGGTAGACCTCTTCTTATTATCGCTGATGATATCGAAGGCGAAGCACTCTCGACACTCGTACTCAATAAACTCAAAGGTGTGCTAAATATCACTGCTGTTAAAGCACCAGGGTTTGGGGATAGAAAGAAAGAGATGCTTAAAGATATCGCTATCTTAACAGGCGCAACACTCATCACTGAAGAGCTTGGACTTACACTTGAAAAAGCTACTTTAGCTGACCTAGGTCAAGCAACAAGAGTAGTCATAGACAAAGACAATACTGTCATTGTAGATGGAAAAGGTGATAAAAATGCAGTTGATGGACGTATCAATGAGATTAAAACTCAAATTGGCACAACCACAAGTGAATATGACAAAGAAAAACTGCAAGAGAGACTTGCCAAGCTTTCTGGTGGTGTCGCTGTCATCAAAGTTGGTGCTGCGACTGAGACTGAAATGAAAGAGAAAAAAGACAGAGTTGATGATGCACTTTCAGCAACAAAAGCTGCTGTAGATGAAGGTATCGTTATCGGTGGAGGAGCTGCACTTATCAAGGCTGGCCAAGCAGTAAAACTCGACTTAGAACATGACGAAGCTGTAGGCGCAGCTATCATTCTAAGAGCTGTGTTTGCTCCCATGAAGCAGATAGCACAAAATGCAGGATTTGATGCAGGTGTCGTTGCAGACAAGATAGCTAATTCAACAGAATCAAACCTAGGATTCAATGCTGCAACAGGTGAATACGTGGACATGATAGAAGCAGGAATCATCGACCCACTTAAAGTAGAACGTGTAGCACTTCAAAATGCTACTTCTGTGGCTTCATTACTTCTTACAACTGAGGCAACGGTATCTGACATACCAGAACCAGCTACACCAATGCCAGATCCATCTGCAATGGGTGGCATGCCGGGTATGATGTAAGGTACTTCAATACAACGACAATATTTTGTCGTTGTGTAGTCAAAATATTTACCCTTCTTCTTGATTATTTCAACAACTCTCCAAACTCTATGGCAGGGAGTGGTTTTGAATAGAGGTATCCTTGTGCATTATCACATGCATATTCCCTTAAAAGTAATAACTCTTTTGAGGTTTCAACCCCTTCTGCAATCACTTCAAATCCAAATCCATGTATGAGTCCAATCAACGATTTTACAGTAATTTGATGATCTAGGTTTGTTGCCAGATCAAAGATAAGTGATCTGTCTATCTTCACTGACGATAATGGTAATGTTTGTAAATGTTTTAATGATGAATAACCTGCACCAAAATTATCTAAAGAAAGAGAAAGTCCTAAATCTTTAAACAATTTAAAATCCATAATCGTTTTATCAATATTAAACATAGCAGATGCTTCTTTAATATCTAGATTAAAATCTTTTGGATTGACAGAATGGTCTTCAAATAAAGTCTCAAGTTTTGCAATAAATGTATCAACTTGCATCTCTTTTAATGAGAGGTTCACTGTGATCTTAAAATTTTTAAATCCAAGTTCATTCCATTGTTTTCTTTGCATAATAGCTTCTCTAAAAACATACTCACCTAACTCAACTATCAGTCCTGTTTTCTTTGCTATGTCTAAAAACCTATCTGCCGTGATAAGCCCAAGTTCCGGATGATTCCAACGTATGAGTGCTTCTGCACCTACCATTTCTTCACTTTTTAAATGAAATATAGGCTGATAATATAGAAAAAATTCATGATTTTTTAATCCTTTACGAATTTCATCATTCATTTTTACTTCGTCTTTGTGTATAGGCTGATACTCTATTTCAAAAAAGCCGATATTTGATTCACTCTCTTTTTGAGCTTGATCTAATGCTATATAAACATGATTCATTAATGTGGTAGCATTTTCCCCATGTTCAGGATACATAACAACACCTATAGAAGTAGTGAGGCGGGCTGCGCCATCTTCTTTATAAAAATTTTTAATATCTAAAATCAATTTTTTTGCTATTGAACGCACAACATCTTTATCGTTCACTTCATCTAACACTAAAAGAAACCTATCACAATCCATTCGGTATACCTGCATATTTTCTATGATATTATTTTCAAAATAATTTGCTATTTTTTTTATAATCTGATTTGAAAACCCAGGGCCTAAGGTAGTTTGTAATTCTTTAAAATGGTCTATCCCTAATAAAAATAATGCAAATGATTCAGAATTTTTTTGACTTTGTATCACAAGAGAATTAATATCGGTCAGTGCAGAAAACTGGCTTGACAAGCCCGTAAAATAGTCTATGCCACCCTCTTTTTGTATGGTTTTCACTTCTGTCGGTGTAACAACTTGCATATCTATCACACAAGTGATTGTTTTATCTATATTCCATCCACTTTTGTCTACATAGATATTGACTTGTTGCATTTTCCCATTTATGACTAAAAGTACATTTTGTAAATGAAAACTACTTTCTTGTCGTTCAGACTCTTTTTCTAAAACTTCAAAAAAGTCAGCTGCATCAGAGGTATCTATTTTTAATTTTATGGGCTTGTTATTTGCTCTTTTGATATATTTTTCATCCAAAGAAAATAAAGCCTTCGCAGCTTGGTTTGCAAAGATAACTTCATATGATTCAGACAAAACCATCATGGCCTCACTCTGATACTCTTTTTCTTTTTTAAATAAATTTAATTCTTCCATGATATTTCTTCTCTTCTTATCATGCCATTTATGAAGAGCTATAAATACAAGAAGTATCACCAATGCACTTATACCAATTACAATTATATTATCCATCTCTCACCCTCCTTTATCGTAATAATTTTTGAAACTCAAATACAGGCAATGGCTTTGAAAAATGATAGCCTTGCAATAAATCACATCCATAGCTTGCAAGCATTTCATGCATTCGTTTATTTTCTATACCTTCTGCGACTACCTTCATACCCAAATTATGTCCAAGTTCTATCATCGCTTTTACTATACGTTGGTCTTCCCTATTGGTTAAGATATAGTCGACCATTGTTTTATCTATTTTGAGTACATCTGCAGGAAATTTTTTCAAATATGAAAATGAAGTGTAACCTGTTCCAAAATCATCTAATGAAATACCTAAACCCAAATTCTTTAGATTCCTAAAATGTTTCTGTGTGGCTTCTTCACTTATCATCGCAGAACCTTCAGTGATCTCAAACTTAATGAGTTCTGGTTTCACCTGATGATGTTGTATCAGGTTTGCGACATTTTCTACAAAATTTTTACTCTCTACCTCAAAGAGTGTGATGTTGATAGATACATCGATTTGCCTAAACTTAAAAAGTTCCCAACGTTTTTGTTGTTTAAGTACTTCCTGAAGCATATATTTTCCTATTTCTACAATAAAACCTGTTTTTTCCATAATCGGTATAAAAATAAAAGGTGCGATGAGTCCATATTGAGGGTGAACCCAACGGATCAATGCCTCAGCTGATACTACCTCTTTGGTTTGGGCATCTACGATAGGTTGATAATACACTTCAAATTGATTTTTTTCTAATGCAGCATGCATTTCATTATGTAATACCCGTTCATCATAATCATGTGCTTTAGTTTCAGGTTTATATAGCTGCACCCTTCCCTCTCCTAGCCCTTGTGCTTGTGCCAGTGCTTTATAAGCCTTATCTAACAAGTTCCTACTGCCTGTCCCTCTCTCAGGATAAATACCAATTCCCACAGAAGCCGTTAAGTGCAATTTAACATCTTCCATTTTATAAAAGGATGCAAGATGCTTTTGCATAGTATGTACAAGTTCTAGTACTTCATCTTCATTATCAACATTCGATGCCGTCACTAAAAAATTATTATAATATGTATGATAAGCAGAGATATCTAACTTACCTGATAAACCTTGCAAATAGTTTGCAAACTTACTGAGGATAACATTTATCTGTTCATGTCCTATAATGGAGCGTAACATCGAAAAATCATCAATGTCAATAAGCACAAGGGCAATTTTTTGTTCCTTCAAGTGTACTTTAGAATACAAAGCATTTAAATCATGTATCAGTTGTGCTTGATTAGGAAGACCCGTAAGTTGATGTCGATATCCTACAACTTTTTGTTGTTTTTTCTGACGTAGATCATGCATGGAGATAATGTTACACCACATATCATGTTTACTATCCAAAGGGCTACTGTCTATATAAAGATTGATCGGTATCTCATCATTATCACTATTTATAGTTATATTGACCTGCGGATAAGAGAGCATTCTATCCTCTGTTCTCTTATACTCTGTGTCAATTAATGTATCTAAATCTACCCATTGATTTTTCACTTCTACTCTTGGCATTTTAGGAAGAGTCTTGAACATGAAGTCATTTTCTAAGGCTAGTAGCTTTTTCATTGTTCTATTGGCATATACAATTTCATTTTTATCAGAGAGCACCAACATACCATCCTCTGAGATATCAAATGCTTTTTCAAACACTTTTACTTTGTTATCTACAACTTCAAGTAATTCTTTTTTCCCTCGTGATAGCGAGTAAAAGTGTATGCCAATAAATAGTACCAATATGATAGGGATCAAGAACAGGCTATCAAAGGATATCAACATCCAAAATTGTTGTAATTTTTCTAATACAGATTCCATCAATCCCCCCCTCACATGTTTGAATAATTATAGCATATCTGCATTAAAGCTTATGATTTACTTAGACATAACACTTCAATACTAGTTCGTGTATCTGCCAATATAAAAGTATCATCAATTGCTATATCTTCCAAGCTAACTGTTTTCCCTTTTTGTGATACCTGAGCCCATCCTTTACGGTATTGTAATTTGGGGTCATTTATAGCTAACTTTTTATCTAAATACGCCACGTGCTGCTCTTTTTGTTCAAGGGAAAACGAGATACTTTGTTTATATTTTTTTTCTAATTCAGGCAACTGTGAAACTAGTCGTTCCACTCTATAGGTAAATATACGTTTATACTCTTCTTGTAAACGTTTAAACTCTACCTCTGCTTCTCCCAGTAAACGAAAAGGTGAAGCACGCAATAACATCTCTTCAACATGCTTCAAGTCACGTGTAAAATGCTGTAGTTTTTGCTTCATAACAGACAGTAAATGGCCTTGTAGTTCATCTAATGTATACAGTATCTCCTTGCTATCTGGGAGTATCATCTCTATGGCTGCACTTGGTGTAGGTGCGCGTAAGTCTGCTACAAAATCTGAAATGAGTACATCTACTTCATGCCCTACAGCAGAGACTACTGGTGTTTTCATACTAAAGATGGCATCTGCCACTCCTTCTTCGTTAAAAGACCACAAGTCTTCAGCACTTCCTCCCCCACGCCCTACTACTACCACATCTACATTCAAAGTATCTGCATAACGCAAACCTATGGCTATCTGTTTCCCAGCTTCGTCACCTTGGACTAAAGTATCAACTATCACCACTTCCAACATCGCCCAGCGATGCTCTATAATTTTAAGCATATCATGTAAAGCTGCAGAATCTTTTGCCGTCACAAGGGCTATCTTCTGTATGTGTTTAGGTATGGGCTTTTTTCTTTGTGTATCAAAGTAGCCTTTTTCCTTGAGCCTCTCTTTGAGTTGTTCATAGGCAAGTGCCAAGGCACCTTGACCGTATGGCTCAATGCGTACAGTCTGGAACTGATACTCCCCTCTGGGGGTATAGACAGACACAGATCCCTCAACCACGATATGCATACCCTTTTCGATACGAAACTTCATCTTCGCCACAGCAGAACGCCACATCACGCACTTGATAGAACTCTCTTTGTCCTTGATGGAGAAGTAAAGATGTCCTGAACTATGGTAAGTAGCGGATGCCACTTCTCCCTCTACTAAGATGTGCATAAAGGTAGACTCAAGAAGTGATTTTATCTTGATATTTAAAGAGCTTACGCTCATCATAGATTCTGACATACTACCACCCTACATTAGACTTTTTGTGCCACCAAAAGTGTACTTATCCCCATAGAAAAAGACTTCACATACTTCATCTCAAAACCACTTTGCTCCAGCTCTTTAGCCAACATCTCTGTGGTTAAAAATTCTTCGATGGACTCTGGTAAGTACTGATAGGCTTCATAGTTTTTAGAAATAAAACCACCTATTTTGGGTAAAACTTTTTTCATCCCAAAGTCTACCACTTTGTCTAACATTCCAGCGCGCTCTTGCTTGGTAAATTCTAAGATAACCACTAAACCACCTGGTTTTAAAGCACGATAAAACGCTTCTAAGGCCTCTACTCTATCAACTACATTACGGATACCATAACTGATAGAAATAACATCAGTACTCTCATCTTCTATGGGTAATGCTTGGGCTTTGCCTTCTATGAACGTTGCGAAGTCTACTTTCTTTTTAGCTACTTCTAGCATACCTACTGATGGGTCTATTCCTACATACTTATCTATGGTCACTTCATTTTTCTGGGCTTGTTCTTTCCAGTAGATAAGTAGATCCCCTGTACCTGTTGCTACATCTGTTACTTGATCTAACTCTTTTTTACCCAGTATTTCAAAAGCTTTATCACAGCCTTTCTTCCGCCACTGTATGTCTATACCTAGACTTAGTACTCTATTGGCTAAGTCATACGTCTCTGCTATGTCGTCAAACATATGCACAATTTTGTCTTGTTTTTCTGTTTTATCTGTTAGTTTTTCAATGCCCAACTTGTCTACTCCATATCATCATATCTACATCTTTCTTCTCTAGATGTAAAAAGTCTAAATTCATAGTAGTATTATAGGTTAAAGTATGAGAAGAAAGCTTAGGTGTTTGGTAAACTAGTATCCAGTCTATCTTTTCTTTCAAAGTTTCAAGCATCCCCTCTCCACCCTCTACCAATACAAAAGATGGTTTATCCAAAAAATCCAAGTCATTTACTATGTCTACTTTTCTATCTTCTATCAAAAACAAAGGTATATCTCTATCGAAATTATTCTCTTTACTATATACTTTGACATTTGGTGCTTTACCTTGTGTAAATCTACAGTCTAACGTTGGTCTGTCAATTCTTACTGTATTCCCACCTATGAGCAAAGTATCACACACTTCTCTTAGCTGATGCACATGGGTCAAGGAAGATTTAGAACTCAAGTAGCCACCCCCGATACGACCATTGGTTGTTTGGGCTATTTTGAAGAGCACAAAAGCTCTCTTTTGCCAAACCATAAAAGGTTCAAGCAAGGCTTGACACTCCTCTTCTAGCACGCCTAACGCGGTACGGTCTAACTTCTCTAAGCCACCATCGTGCCCCTCTATGGTATCCCTCGTACCTATGATAACCTGAGCTAGATTTAGCTTCTGTAGTAATGATGCACATGATGGTGTTTGTCCTTCATGAGAACAAGGTTCCAATGTTACATAGATGCTACATTGACTAAAAAAGTCATTAGAAAGAGAGAGAAGAAAAGTATGCGCCTGTTGTGCATCTTTTGGATCAAAATCCAAAGTTGTTTGGGAAAGTGACTCATACGCAGCTAGGAGTGCCAACACTTCAGCATGAGAGGTACCTACTTTTTGGTGTGCTTCTACGGAAAGAATTTTTCCTTGTAAGGTGACTACAGCACCTACTGCAGGATTTGGATAGGTTAAACCTTGGTACTCCCAAGCTTTGTTGAGCGCGAGTTGCATATAAAATTCATCTGACACAGCAACTCCTTTTTATCTAAACTTAGTTCCAATCAAAGTACGTTTTGCAAGTGTTCAGATCACTATAGACAAACCCTTCTTCACCTTGCTTGGTTTCTACCATGATGCCATCGTTATCAGCAGCAGTCAGTGTCCCTTTTACTTTATCTCCAGAGGCCAATTTTAGCTTCACTTTTTCACCTATAGCATTTTTGAAATGCACAGGCTTGGAAAGTTTTCGCTCTATACCTGGTGAAGAGATCTCTAAACGGTACGCTTGACTCATAGGAGGGTGTACATCTAAAAATGGAGAAAGTTCATGAGAGATGGTTGCACAAAGATCGAGGCTTACACCTCCTACTTTAGTCACCAATACACGGTAGATAGTCTCTTCAAACTCAGTCACTATCTCTGTGTCATAAAGTGCTGCGCCATTGGCTTCAATGATTTTAGCTATTTGTGTTTCAAGATTCATCTGTAGACTCCCCGTCTTTACCTTTATTACGACCTTCTATCTGCTTAAAAAGGTCCTCGATGCGAGAGACTTTTTCTAGCTGATGGTCAAACTCAAAAGTAAACCTTGGAGCCTTAAACCAACCTTCACTTTGCTTACAGTGGTTTTGGATGTAGCCTGCTACGATACGAAGTTGCTTGAGTGCTTCACCTTGCTCTTTTTCAGTCAAAAAAGAAGTATCAAGATAGACTTTTGCATCTGAACGTCCCTTGGAACATACCACATCCGTCACAGATAATCCTCTGATACGTTCATCATCAAGCGTACCTAGTGCCTCAGGAATGATCTCCTTGAGTACTGACTCTGTTCTATGACGTTTTATCTCTTCATGTGTCATAAAAATCCTTTTAAAATACGACTACTTCTATGAAAGTACCACTTGCTCTTCTACATCTTTAAAGGTCTCGATCACATCCCCATCTTTGATATCGTTGAAGTTTTCAAGCATGATACCACACTCATAACCATTCTTCACTTCTTTAGCATCTTCATTGAAACGCTTGAGTGATGAGATACTACTTTCATACACAACCACACCATCACGGATGAGTCTTGCTTTAGAGTTTCTAGTGATGACACCATCAGAGACTTTACATCCTGCAATGGTACCCACTTTACCAACAACAAAAGTCTCACGTACTTCTGCTTGTCCTGTAACCTCTTCAGAGATCACTGGACTCATCATACCACCAAGAAGTGCTTTAACATCATCAAGAAGGTCATAGATGATAGAGTACGAACGGATCTCTATACCTAACTCTTTTGACTTCTTCTTCACTGCACCTGTTGGACGTACATTAAATCCAAGTACCACTGCATGTTCTGAAGCATCAGCAAGGGTAAGGTCACTCTCAGTCACCCCACCCACACCTTCGTGTATGATGTTAACTTTTACTTCTTCATTTCTAAGTTTCTCTAAGCTACCTTTGATAGCTTCAAGAGACCCTTGTACATCAGCTTTGATGATGACAGGAAGAGACTTAAGTTGTCCCTCAGCGATAAGTGCTGAAAGATCATCCAATGTTGCTTTTGTACTCTTAGACAGCTCTTTTGCTCTGTCATACTCTGCCCTTTTGTCTGCAAGCTCACGTACTTCTTTGTCTGAGCTCATCACCACAAGCACTTCACCAGCACCCGGTACTTCATTGAGTCCCACGATAGCTGCTGGTGTAGATGGTCCTATGGCTTTTACAGAGGTACCATCATCAAGTTTGATTACTTTAATACGTCCATAGGTTTTACCTGCGATGACATTGTCACCTACTTTAAGTGTACCATTTTGAATGATAACATTTGCCACAGGTCCAAAACCTTTTTCTAGTGATGCTTCAACTACAACAGCTTTTGCTGTTCTACTTGCATCAGCTTTGAGTTCCATCACTTCAGACTGAAGTAAGATAGTCTCAAGTAGATCATCAATACCTAATCCAGAATGAGCAGATACAGGTACAAACTCATATTCTCCACCCCAATCTGTAGCCATAACACCTATTTCAGAGAGTTGTGCTTTCACATTGTTGATATTGGCTGCTTCTTTATCCATCTTGTTCACAGCGATGATCATAGGTACGCCTGCTGCTTTTGTATGTGAAATAGCTTCTTTGGTTTGAGGCATCACCCCATCATCTGCCGCTACAACAATAATAACGATATCCGTCGCCTGAGCACCCCTAGCACGCATTTCCGTAAACGCTTCGTGACCTGGTGTATCGACAAAAGTGATCTTCTTGCCATTTTTTTCTACCTGATAAGCACCTACATGCTGCGTGATACCACCAGCTTCTTTGTCTGCTACTTTTTCAGAACGGATTCTATCAAGAAGTGAAGTCTTACCATGATCAACATGCCCCATGATAGTAATCACAGGTGGTCTCTCATCTAAGTTCCCCTCTTCTCCCTCTTCTTCATAAGCATCTGCATAATCAAGTTCATCCAAAGGATTCACTGTTGTCACTTCTACTTCAAACTCTTCAGCAAGTATCTCTATCTCATCTTTAGAAAGGAAATCATTCTTAGTTACCATCATACCTAGTGCAAAAAGTACACCAATGACTTCACTCATAGAGCGATTTACTTTCTCAGCGAACTCATAGACTCTTACATTTTCAGGTATCTCTATAGAGGTAACTACCTCTGTTGATTCTTCTTTGATATATTTCTTACGTTTACCACCACGTTTGAGTGAACGTTTTTGCTGTGGACGGAAAGGGCTTCTTCCCTTAAGAGGTCCACCATTTGCCGCTTCACGCTTCTTCATTTCTTCTTTACGTTTTTGCTCTTGACGCATCATATCTTCATAGATATTTTTGTCAGAGAAGTCCAAAAGTACTACTTCTTCTCCACCAAAACCACTATCGATATCACCAGACATACTATCATGGTTAAAGATATCTATCTTTGTACCAGAATCTTTTGCTTCAGCAGGACCTTTTTTAGGTTTCTTTTTCCCTACATAAGGTTCGTAGTTTGTAGATCCAAAAGAAATTTTTGTACCTGCTCTTACAGGTGCAGGTTTTGCTTTTCTTACTATCTTGATACCACCACGTGAAAGCACTCTTTTTACAGGTTTAGGTGCGCCTTCAGTTGTACCTTCAGTCTTCACTGCTGGTTCTACTTTTTTGCTCGCTACAGAGATACCTTTACGTACTTTTGCTTCTTTAGGCTTTTCCACTACAGGTTCAGGTGTAGGTGCAGGTGTTTCTTCGACAGTTGCTTCCGTAACAGTCTCTACCACTGCTACGTCTTCTACAACTTCTGATGATGCTTCTGTTTCAACTACAGCATCTTCTTTTACTTCTTTGGGCGCTTCAACTTTTTTAATGACAGCTTCTTTTTTCTTTACTACTGTTATATTCTTTTTAGCCCCAGGCTTTTGAAAATCTTTGGGTAATGTACCACTAATAGCATAATCTACAAGGATCCCAGCATCATTCAAACTGATCGTACTGTTGGCTGCTTTTACATCAAAGCCTAATTGTTTGGCTTTTTCTAACAAGTCTCCATTGGAAAGTCCTGCTTCTTCTGCTATTTCTTGGATTTTAACTTTATCCATTGTTCATTAACTCCTTAATTTAAATGCGACTTAATCGCATGTGCTGACTGCTATAGTCAACCCCGCCAATAACTTAATAAATCGTTCTTCATCTTGTTTAAAACGCTTTACTAAGCCTTTGACTTTTTTCTTATTTTTGATACATTCAACACAAAGGTAAAAACTCCTACCCATTCCATCAAATGCAACTATATCTTTACCATCTTGTCTTAACCGTATCAAAGTATTTTGAGGGTGTCTGCTTCTGCATGCGATGCACATACGTATTGGCTGTGATATATTCATCGCGTATTATACCTAAAAAGAGATTAAGTCTGTAGACTAACTTTTAGTTATGACACCCTTGTTGTCCAATGCAAGGTTAAAAACCCTAAACTGAGGGAATTTAGCCTGTAGTGCTTTTGCCATTGCATCTGCATCTTTTTCATAGGCAAGATTAAAAAATGTAGACCCCGAACCTGAAAGTGTAGACATCAACGCTCCATGCCTCAATGCCACTTTTTGTACATCAAAAAGTTCTGGTATCATCTTCATACGTCTTGCTTGGTGCAATTTNTCTTTTGCCGCGATCCGTAATAAATCCCAAGACTCAGACATAAAAAGAGCCGTCATGTAAGAGGATCGTGAAAGTGAATACACTGTCTCTTCTTTTCTATACATTTTAGGCAATACTGTACGAGATTTCGCTGTGGAGATGGTACTGTTTGGCACCACTACTACTGCACGAAGGTACTCAGGCATACGTCTTTTTTTACTGTAAACCCTGTCACCTTCTACACAAGAAACATTAAATCCACCCATCACTGCTGATGTGATGTTGTCAGGATGATGTTCATAACGTAACGCAAGATTTAAGATTTCTCTTTTATTGTATTTTTTATCTGCTGCGCCGTAAGCACCCGCAAGTGCTGCGACAATCACTGCAGAAGAGCTTCCAAGCCCTCTAGAAATAGGAATACGGTTATGAAATTCAAATCTAAAATTGTCTTCTCTGCCTGTAATTTTTTTATAGTTTTCATTAAAAATACTTAAAAAAAGTGAGTTTTTCTTGATTTTAGGATTATCTGCACCTTCACCATGTGTTGAGACACTCAAAAACTTTGAAGGTTTGATGATGATTTCATTTCTTAGATCTATTGCAAGACCTAAAGTATCAAACCCAGGTCCTAAATTTGCCGATGTGGCAGGTACACTTACTAGCATATATTTTATCCATTTTAAACAGCTGGCAGACTATACTCAGGGGTTGATTCTTCATCTATTTCAAGATCATGAATACTTTGAGGTAATGCAAAATTTGCATGGACTGGCTGTTCATATTTTTTTGTTATTATAGTCTCTTTTTCCTTGATAAAATAAAGGTTCCCCATAGCTTTGATAGGTTGATTGTCATTTAGGGTAAAACCACTACAACCAAAACACGGTATGTCTCGTATGATTTCTATCGTTTTCAGTATGATATATGTAAGTTTTATCGCCATATAAGAACCAGGGCCACGTGTATAAATAATTTTTGAAACGTTGTACTTATCTAAGCACTCTTCTATCATAGGTAAAAGAATTTCAGAAGTTTTTTTTTCAGAGCTCATCGTTTCTATGAGTCTATCATCTTCATACACACCTACAAGAAGTGGTGAAGCGATGGAGATGATAAGCAGTGTATGGTTAGGCAAAGGATTTTGCAAATGCTCTACTCTCTAAAGTTTCAACTTCAACAAAATCATAGTTTTTACTGTCTGAAAGCAATTTAGATGTCAGTTGATAGTTCAAATTATGACTTCCCGCAAAAGAGTCATATGCCCCTAATATGTTGTGTCCTGAGACCATCATATCACCCATGGCGTCTAGTATCTTATGTCTTGCAAACTCATTGTCAAAACGTAAACCTTCTGGATTTAGTACTTTATGTTCATCTAATCCTATGGCATTTTTAAGTGAGGCACCAAGCGCTAAGTTTTGACTTTGTAAATACTGTATATCTTTTGCAAAACCAAAGGTTCTTGCACGTGCTATCTCTTCGATGAAATTATGCGTAGAAAATGTAAAGCGTTCACTTTGCACCCCAATGACAGGATGTTCAAAGTCTATCTTGAAGTCAAATGTAGCTGCAGTTGAGGGAGAAAGACGTACAAACTTATCACCGTCTTGCACCTCAACAGTTTGCTTCACACGAAGTATCTTCTTTGGTGCATCTTGCTCTTGCACACCTGCTTCATCCAAAAGCAAACAAAAAGAGATAGACGAGCCATCCATGATGGGCATCTCATTACCATTGACTACCACACGCATGTTATCTATGCCGTATGCATACACTGCGGAGAGAAAATGTTCTATGGTAGAGATGTAACCCTTTTCTTGGTCACCTATGACTGTGGCCATACGCGTGTCTATCACCGAATCAGGAGAGAGTGGTATCTTTAACGCCAGATCATCACGATAAAACACAATACCAGCATCAACATCAAGTGGCTCTAAACGTAAACGTATAGGTTCACCTTTATGTAAACCAATACCGACTACTTCAACAGGTTTCTTGATAGTTCGTTGTTGCATAGATCCCTCCTTTCTCCTTGAAAAGGAACAAAACCCCTCTTCAACTCCACTCATTAAAGCGTATATATTATAGCTTCAAATGCATTTATATTTTAAAATATTATAGTCTAATTTATCTTTAAAATGCAAGTATATCACACATACTGTGAATTATTTGTGTATCACCTTCCCAAAATAATCTTATCTGCAACCCTAAATACATCATCAATATTGGTCTTGATCCACTTTCCATCAAACCATTCTACAGGTCTTACTTCAATCCCCTGTACCAACATTCCAAAGTGTAAGTGGTCACCAAGTGCCAGTCCAGAGACACCTGTTTTAGCTATGGCTTGTCCAGATTTCACCTCTTCCCCTTCTTTCACAAGTAGTTGCGAACAGTGTCCATAGAGTGAGTAGAGTCCTAAGCCGTGATCTATCATAGGCATGTTCCCGTAGATACCATTTTCATCGGCATACACTACCTTACCAGGGTTAGATGTTTTTATGGCTGCCATCTTTGTACTTGCTAGGTCATATCCTACATGGTATGACTGAGAAACTTCATTGTCTTTAGTGTCGTAGTAATAGTGTCTCTCATCTCCATAGCTTGCTACTTTTGCACCATTTTTAAGTGGGTAAAACTTTTGTACTTTCCAACGATCTAAGAGTGTACTATCTAAGTTTTCACTAAGTTTATGAATCAAGTCTTCATTTTTTAAACGCATTGTTTCATTGATCGCTCTTAGTTTTTCTAACTTATCATCAATCCCTGCATAATCAGGATCACTTGATGCTAAGTCTGTGATCTTCCCATCTATAAACTTGTCTTTTGCTTTAATCCATGACACTTTATAGTTACGGTTTTTAAGGTAGAAAGGTATGTCTGTGACGCGTTTGTTATGTGCCGTATCTGTAGCAATGATTTTTGCATTAAAGTCTTTTTTGTTAAAAGGCCATGCTATCAGTGCCGCATAATAACCTTCTTTTTTGTAAGGCTGTGCTTTAAACTTTTTGTCTCCTGCTTGGACATACAATGCATCCAAGTTATCATCATAGGCTTGGAAAACAACCAACGCTGACCCACCTTGAGTGATACTGTAAGAGTTTGCAAGTACATTGACATTTGGGCGTTTGTAGTCTACTTTTATCTCTATGGTTTTAACGGTTGTGTTACCTTGGAAAAAGTTCCATAAACTACTGTCATTCACTGATACTTGTAAGCGTAGATTTGTTGCTTTTGGATCTAAGTATTTTACTCTTAGGATACTTGACGAGAAGTGTTTGTTCTTTTGTATCTTTTTCCAAATCTCCTTGTCCTACTATAAGACTTTTAACCCCATCACTCAAGATAAGTTCAAAATGATTCAGTCCCACGTTATCGCTAAGTTGTAGTCTCAAGGGGTCTGTTCTGTTCCAGTAGATATTGTCGCTGCTTTGTACAGTAGGTGCTTCTCTTTCAAACTCTGGCGCAGTATAGATGTACCCTGCCCCCGCTAACAATGCCACTAGTAAAAATCCACCAACTAATTTGCTTCCACTTTTCTTATTATGTCTACTTGCCATTCACTAATCCTAATTCTTCTATTCTTTGTAAAATTGTATCTATACTTTCTTGTAATCCACATTGTGTGAGGGTGAAACCTGCCGCAACCTTATGCCCTCCTCCACCGAAGGAGAGAGCCACCTTAGATACATCAACGGTTTTACTACGTAAAGAGATACGTATACCCTCTTCTAACTCCATAGCAAAAAGTGCTATTTCTACTGTAGCTAAAGACCTTGCATAGTCTACGACGCCTTCCATATCTGGCACTTTAGCACCTGTAGCTTTGATGTCTTCTTGACTTACCATCAGTGTGGCTACTTTCGCTTCATGATATAAAGACAAGGACCTTAAGGCTCTTTCCAAAATGCGTAACGAACTTAAAGGGCGTCTTTGGGTAAAGTTTCTAGCTATCTCATCTGGTTTGGCACCCAAAGCTACCAAAGCATTGGCTACCCTAAATACTTCTTCGTTGACTGAAGTCGTGGTAAAGTATCGTGTATCAGAAAGAAGTGCTGTGTAAAAACATGTTGCTGCATTTGCATCGACATGATGGTGTTCATCAAACAGCCTAAATGCCACTTGTGAAGCTGAAGCATACCCAGGCACAACCACATTGATACTTCCGTACTGTGTATTACTCGCATGGTGGTCGATGTTGAGTATATCTCTTCCTTTAAGATCAAATCCAAGTCTATCTACAGAACCACAATCACAGGAGATGATCAAGCTGTCATCATAGTCCATTTGATGTTTGATTTTTTTGAAGTTTGGTAAAAAGTCTAAGTGTAAAGGTAAGTCTTTGGAGGCATTCACCACCTCTACTCGTTTGCCTTTACTTTGTGTAAGCACTGCATAGATGCCTAACGCTGTCCCCAAAGTATCTGCATCTGGGTTAAGATGAGAAAGTATCGTGATAGACTCTGCATGGTCTATCTTCTTTTTTACTTCATCATAAGGGAGTGTCTGTGTGGGCATCTTAACCTTTCATTTTTAGGTGACATTCTATACAAAGTATATTAATCAAATGTTACTGCCCCCTTTAACTCTCAACTTTCATAGACAAGTCTATCCAGTTGGCTTGGTGTATGACAGAACCGGAACTTATGGCATCAACGCCTGTCGTT
>JGI24023J19991_10001003_pt1 | contig 22154 bp, 24 predicted proteins | sample Cruoilmetagenom1_FD_19991 | JGI IMG/M metagenome (IMG submission 19991) | reverse complement strand
TCATCACCGCGATGATCGACATCACCGCGTTACTGGAAAAGCCGACAAAAAGCTGGTTGGGGTCAACAAGCCCCTTTTCCAACCCCATGACCGGAGCGAACAGGCTGGTCAGTCCAAGCAACACCATGATACTCACCGCGGCAATATCGACATCGACAATCTCAAAGGCGAAAAGGTAGATGGTCAGCAGCAGGATAGCAGTCACCCATGCAATCTCTATCGTCGGCTCTTCGTAAGCAAGAAACAGAGCCATCATGATAAAGATAGCCATGGATGCGAGCCGCTTCTTGATGCGTTCTTTGGTGGTGCTTTTTGTATTTTCCTGCGTCATATGTTTGCCTTATGGTCTGAGATTGATATGTGGATTCCCGAGGTTAAATCTGCCTATATCTTATTGTCGCATCGCAAAAATGGTAGGCTCATCAAAGTTCTGTTTCCAGCTTGCGAAGTTTTTCCAGAATCGCGTCATACTGCTGCTTGTGTTCCAGCATGGCGATGTCGTCCTTCAAACTTCCTATCTCTGTAGCCAGGCTCTTGAGTCTGTCTTGTATGAGAGGGACAGCGCCCTGGCTGGCCTGGTGAATGGATGCACTGGCCATATCGAGTGCATTGAGAATATTCTGTTGGTCCTGGGCATTTGCATGGCTGTTTGCCAGCGCATGGACATCCTCTTTGATCAGGGATATTTGTTGACGAATTTGCGGTGTAGCAACTTTGTCGGCTTCATCCAGATAAGTGATTGTGTAGCTCAACTCTTTGTCGGCGTTGCCACTATCATGATCGGTAAACAGATCGTGCTCTGCATAATTCAAATGCAGTTTGGCATTGAGTAAATATTTCAAGGTTTTGTTTGCAGTCGAAACATCACTCCAGCTTTTTGTCATATGCTGGATTTCATGTTCGACCAGAGCGCTGCTGCGATGCCAGATTCGCGCTAATGCGCCCTCATGATGATCTGACGGGTGGTTGATTTTTTGCTGTAACTCCTGAATCTCCTTGACCAGTGCTGCTGATTCANCCTTTGTTTTCGTATTGTCACTCAGCCCGGGTTGCTGCAGCCANTTGCTGGCGGCGTTTAACTCCTTCTGCACTGNGTCAATATCGCCTTTCTTGAAGTCCTCATGCGCCTTCTTGAGATCCTGATGCGCCATNGCAAGGGGATGGTTTGACTCGACAGAGACGGAATGGGACGCAGATGCACTGTTTTCTGAAACAGCCTGCCCGGAAACAAAAAAGAGTACGGCGAGGGAGGCAGCAAGCAAGCCTGATCCAATGAGGAATGCTTTCATTTTGAACTCCGGTTTTAATGTGATAAAAATTGAGTGCCAGAGATACTACAGGTGCGTAGGTTAAGGGAGTGTGAAGAGGAGGAAAGAGTTTCTGATGAGGAGGGATTATTTCTCTTTGAAGTGAAGCTCTACAGAGGTTCCGTGATTTTTTCGGCTTTGCACCTGAATGGTCCAAGCATACCGCTGACAGATGCGTTTTACTAACGAGAGTCCTATGCCGTGTCCCTCTCTCTTATGGTTGCTGTAATGTCGTTCAAACATCTGTCTGAGCTGGTCTTCGCCCATGCCGATACCGGTATCCTCAATCACGACTGCATCTTTTTGGAGCCTGATCATTACAATGCCCTGATGAGTATAGCTGAAGGCATTTCGGATAAGGTTGGCGAGCACCACGTAAAGTAAAACCCAGTCGCTTGAGATAGCAAGTGGTTGTTCAATCTCCAGAGAGAATGTCACCGGCTTGTGATCCAGTAAGTAGTGGTGTTCATCAATAACCTGCTTCAGCACCTCGTCGACCTGGCAGAGTTTTGCAGAGTCTTCTATATCGGGTTCTTCACGGGCCAGAATCAACAATGCAGAAATCAAACGAGTCATCTGGTTCGTTGCACGATCGATGCGTTCCAGTGGTTTAAGCTGAGTCTGATCCAGGTTCCGGTTTGTCAGCAGAACCTCTTTGGCGCCTTCAATGACGGCCACAGGTGTACGCAGTTCATGGCTGATATCTCCGGTAAAGGAACGTTCCCGCAAAACGAAGTCTGACAACAAGCCGCGGTAGTGGTTGACGGCTTTGGCCAGTTCGCCAACCTCGTCATTCGCAAAATCTGAAGTATGCAGGGGTTGATTGATTTCCGAGCCAAGATCGGAGACCTGTTTTGCCAGTGAAGAGACGGGGGCAATCACTTTACGCGCCAGCCAGAAGCCGAGTGCGGCGGATAGCAGCGTCATTAATAACACGCCTGACAGTAAAAACCCCAGGTATTGTTGCTCACGATGCCTGATCTGCTCGTCATCATAGAGTACGAGAAATTGNGTGTGATTTTTTTTGCTGGCAATGACATAAAATCCCTTGTCGTTGAATGAGAGATGATGCGGCCCCACACTGAGNTGACGCAACTCTTCAGGNATCGTCTCTCTGGTTTTTTCGGTGATGACGTAGCCGTGAATATGCACACTGGANGGGGGAGTGGATTTTTCGTAGAGTGTATATCGGTTGATAAAACTCTCCATTTCAATGGACAGCGTTTCATCGATCAGACGCTCTTCCATGCTAATGGTCCATCCATAGAGAATAACTCCCATGGCAAGACTGATAATTCCGCCAAAAAACATGAAGGTAAAGGCGACACGGTGGCGTAGGCCTATTCTATGCGTCATCGTGATCAGACAACTGGTAACCCTGACCACGAATCGTGTGCAAAAGTTTGTGTTTGTAGGGTTTGTCTATGCTGATACGCAGCATGTGTAGATGGGCGCGCAGCGCATCACTCCTGGGCGGGTTATCCCCCCAGATATGACGTTCGATTTTTTCCCGTGACACAACACGCGGTGATAGCCGCATCAGGAATTCAAGGATTTTGAGGGGGATCGGCGGGAGTTCAATGCTGTTTCCGGCGCGTTTGAGTTTTAGCGTCACCGGATTGAACTCCAGATCACCAATGCGCAATAGTTTCCTGGTACCTGCGCCTGATCCGCGTCTTATCAGAGCAGACAGGCGCACTTCCAGTTCCTGCAGTGCGAAAGGTTTGACCAGGTAATCGTCAGCGCCGCAATCGAAACCATCCAGTTTATCCTGGAGAGTGTCGCGGGCAGTCAGTATCAGAATCGGCAGGTCATGCCCGCTTTCACGCAAGCTGGCGCACGCCTCCATGCCATCCATATCCGGCAGCATGAGGTCAAGAATGATCACGTCATAGGAGTTGCGATTGGCGAACTCGATACCGCTGCGCCCATCATAGGCGACATCCGGCACATGCCCCCTTGCCTCGAAATAATCATAAAGATTAGCAACAAGATCAGGATTGTCTTCGATAACGAGGATATACATGGGTATAGTCTATCAGCTTGATATTTCAAGATCGAACAAGCAATAGGATAAGAGCCGGCATGCCGTTAGGTCAGGTGTGTTGACACACAGATTTCTCGTTATCGAGCTCTAAGCCTGGACAATCTGGTTGTGCTTTCAAACATAGCGTGCCCGAGCGCCTCGAAAGAGTCTGCCTGCGGCATCATCATTTTCCGGCGAATATACCGGCCAGTGCACTCCCTAGCATTTCGTCAAGACGTACTGCATTACTCTGATGAGAAATGCTATCGCTGCTCCAGATGTTTCCGACTCCGGCTGCAGTTAATCTCTGTTGTGCATTGCCGACAAAAAGGGCATGCGTCACCAGCACGGAAATAGAGCCCGGCGCATGAATTTCAAGTTCCCTGGCTGCAACCTCCAGGGTTTTTCCNCTGCTGGCCACATCATCCAGCAGCACGATATCTCTACCCTGATACGAAGCCNGCGGAAGTTNNACCACCACGTCCCTGTCACCAAANCGTTGCTTTCTCGCCACGACGTAATCCAGATTATCGTAAGCTGCAATAGCCGAAACCCACTGCTCAGACTCCTGATCAGGACCAATCAGCAGGGGATTTTCGAGCTGAGTGGTAAGAAAACGCGCCATAGGTTGTGTCGCGTTCAGGTTCATTGCAATCCGGGAAGGAATGGCTTCAGATAGATGTGAGATACGGTGAAGATGCGCATCAACGGTCAGCACTTCGGTGAAATAACTGGCGATCAGCTTTCCAATGATGCGCTGACTGACGACATCTCCCGGCAAGAAAGCTTTGTCCTGACGCATATAGCAGAGATAAGGGGCAACAAGAGTGCAGTGCTCTACTCCCCGCTCCCTGGCGCCGGCCGCAGACAGTATGAGTTCCAGCAGTTTGTCATTGGGCCGGTCAAGACTGCGGCAGAAGGCAACCCGTGACGGCAATTCTTCAGGCAGGCGTAAACGACTTTCTCCATCGGGAAAAGTATGTATATCCACCTCGGCATAAGAGAGACCGGCAGCCATTGCCAGGCGCGCAGCAGGCTCCCGGTATTCCGGGAAACCAAGAAGCAGTCCTTCACTACTCCTGAGGCTTGTCATCCGAAGCACCTATTTGAAATCCGTTATCCTCCTCTGCAGCATCTTTGGCGAAATTGAAATTTGCCGGGAATTCAGCATGGATCGTGTACAAAGGTTCCTCCTGCTCTACAGAATCACCGAGACTTTTGTGCAAATCAACACCGGCTCCCTTGTCTATCGGAGCACCAGCCAGACGTGCAATATGTGCCACCTGCAAGTTGTCAATTGCCGTCACCACCCCATCACCTTGTGATGTCACCTGAAATTGCAGGCGACCAGGCAGCAGTAAAGCTTGATTCGCTCCTTGAGCCTGAATAATCGCCTGCATCTTTGCCAATGCCCGCCCGGAATCAAGAATATCCCTGGCAATCACATATCCCTGGCCGCCCCGCACATCGGGATCAAACTCGAGGATGCGGCCGGCCAGTCTCAGCGCCTTCTCACGCAGGGGTCGTGGAGCCCCGGGGTCATTGTGTAGAACCTGCATCACATCACGCACCTCCAGCACCGGTCCGACTCCTCTGCCGATGGGCTGTGCACCGTCGGTAATCATCACCTCCAGGTGCAGACCCATCCGATCGCCGACATATTCAAACAGTTTACGCAGCTGCAATGCGTCTGCGCAGCTGCGTACCTTGGCCGTAGGCCCAAGCGGGATGTCGATCAACAGATGTGTGACACCTGCCGCTACCTTTTTGGAAAGGATAGAAGCGACCAGCTGCCCCGGAGAATCCATGGAGAGCGGACGCTCAACCGAGATCAGGATATCATCCACCGGCGCTAGTCTGGCGGTGCCACCCCATGCCAGACAGCTACGCTGCTGCTGGATGATATCGTGTAGTCTGTGTGGTTCAAGATCGACATTCGCCAGCACCTCCATGGTGTCGGCTGTGCCAGCCGGAGATGTGATGGCGCGACTGGAAGTTTTTGGCATCAGCATGCCGTGGGAAGCGACGATAGGCGCCACTAGCATGGAGGTGCGGTTTCCCGGTATCCCCCCGATAGAGTGCTTGTCCACCACCGGTGACTCACCCCAGTCCAGGCTGTCGCCAGTCTCCACCATTGCTCTGGTGAGACTCAATACTTCCTCACGTTCCAGACCATTTTGCGAACAGGAGACCAGAAATGCAGCCATCTCTATCCTTGAATAGCGGTTCTCAACGATATCCCGCGTAATCTCGAGGTACTCCTCAAATTCGAGCCGCTCTCCAGCTATCTTGCGATGGACAGCCTTGAGGGAGACAGGGGGTGTCGCCTGGGCAACACATACCGGCGTACCTTCAGGCAACGCCAACTGTGCATAGACCTGCTCGCTGAGGCCCAGTTCGCCGGGTTGAGTAATGTTGGCGTCATCAACCACGTTGAGCACCGCGATGACTGGCAAATCTCTCTTTTTCCTGTTCTCATCCCTGTGAATCTCAATCTTGCTCAGCGCCTGAAAACCTTCACTGCGGTAGGTTTCGCAATCACGATGCAAAAAGGCGACATTCTCCCTGTAGGTGTCGATAGCGACGCGGCGAAGTTTCAGTGTGCGCATAATCAATCCATGAGTTGATTTGCTTTAGATGAATTCAGGAAGTGATAGAACCTCATGACAACTCTCCGTCAGCGAAGCCTGGGCACGAAAATTTCGATCATTCCGGGACTCTGTCTGCGGCGCATCGATTGCATGTCAGCATCCATGGGCAAGGCTATCCATTGCGAAAAGTTACCGGATTGCATCATACGCATCTCACCAGATTGATCATGTTGAACCTGACGGCTGCTGATGGTGATGCGTCTTCCTTCAACATTGATACTGATCTGATCAGTGTTGCGCCCCTTTGATGCTATCCCGATGTGATAGCCATCAGGTGCAGCAAAATGCTGGATCTGAAAGCCGCTGGATAGCTGTGAATTGCTGTGCCATTGTTGGTAATTCTGAGGTGTCTGCGGATATTGTGACCAGGTGGACCAGGAAGACCACGCAGTCGCATTGTGCATTATGCATAAGGTCAGCATTATGCCGAATATCAAGGGTGATTTTTTCATGATGATTTCTCCTGTTTGTGCGATAAGAGGATTGTTTCACTTCCCAGTATAGACGATCACTGCTTCATGTAGAGAGGTTCCAGTTGGCCAGATGAAGAGAGATTTGCGCAGTAGGAATGTTCTCTATTTTGGCAGTGGAGATGGTTTTACGCTATAGCGTTGCACTCATAATCGTTTCGGCAAGTGAGTATGGATTTCATAGGAGTCATGCTATCCCTCGCGTGGGCCGTCAACGCTAAAGCCCCGTGCTTTGATCTACTACTATCCAGTGCTTTGACATACTGCCTCCCCAGTGAAATTTGCTCGCTGAAATGTTCAACAACGCCTATCTCTGCTCGTTTAAAATGGCAATTGTATCTCTTTCGATTTCTCCATGATTTCGATTGCTGTCTCCAGATCTACCTGATCAGGGTTTATTGATGATTGTGCTTGCAGTTGTTCATAGAGTTCTGCTTGTTCCCAAGTCTGATGATTGCCATATTCATCTTGAACGTAAGCTGCCCATGGAATAAATTTTGTGAGTGGAAATACCTGTCCCTCTTCGGGCGAGATATCTACATTGAGTCCGGATATGAACAGGATCTTTTTATTTCTGTATGCTGGTTCCTGAAGTACTGTTCTAAAGGCGCGGTCAAACTCCACCTGGGTATTTGCCTGGGCAGCAGTNAGTGCCGGCCATTGTGATGTAACGACGTAGGGCATTACATCAATAAGATTTTTCTCCANATGATCGCGTCCCTCATGATGATGACTGATATTACGNTTAAAAAAGAAAAGGTCGGGATGTAGCCGGTTACCGATAGGNTCACCATGACCAGGTTTCCATTCGTAGTCATCAAGATAGTCAAGTAATGCAGGCGAAGCAGAAAAAACTTTTGCCGTACTTTTAGATATTTCCGGTACTGGATTACCCTGGGTATCCACTTGTACGATTCTATCTAATTTAAGCATTAAACCTTCGTCACGCTCTCCATGTAACATCAGGTTGTCTACAACAACTTTGTTGTTACCGTTCTCCTGGAAAAGAAATATATTTTCACGTGCAAACTTATATTCGTGCAGATACCAATCCAGTGCACCACAGATTTTTCCACAATTCGAGGTCTCGCTTGTCTCCTCTGTCTGTAATCTGCGATAAACTCCAAATCTACCATTTTTCGGGTCATAACCTACATGACTGGCTTGAATAATGACGAGATCTTTTCCATGATGCGCATGTGGAGCATGTCTGTCTGTAGCAACAATGCCACCACCAGGCCGTGGTTAAATGGGAACGAGCCAAAATGCTTTGCAATCAATATGATCGGGTATCCCTGGCTTTCATCGGAACAGAAAGCTCGGGATGGCATGATCTTGCCCGGCTCGAACCCTAGCGATATTGCCAGGTTGTAAACACGAGGCATGAATCGGCTGTATCGCATCGACACATCCGCCATGTGGTAAGCGCCTAACAGGCTGGAAATCAAACCGGTTGTTCCGTACATATTAAAATCCCATCGAAGTATTCAGCGTTCATGGTGAATCCCATAGTCATATTGAATTCACCAACATTATCAACCACTAACCCATCTTTGTCAGTTTTCAGTGGCATTTTCCGGAAAATCAGACGTTTTTCCAACTTTGAAAAATGTTGTTCATATAATCAATAAGATAAATTGTAACTATTCAACTTGCCCTCCAGGTCACTGTTTGTGGGTGTATCTGCAAGAAACGTAGGAGGCATGGATGCCGACTCGAGCCTGCATGGAAGTATTCACGGCGTTTTCTGGAAGATACACCCACAAACAGTGACGATTCAATAGATACTGAATAGTTACGATAAATTTTCCATTTTCCGGAAATTAAATGTAGTGCCATAACGGAATTTATAATTTTTCATATAATTGATTTATATAGTTATTTCCATATGTAGTGACAAATGTACTGCGTCAGTTTAATTGAGACTTTCTTAAATTAATACTATTATTGTTATTGTGGCCTGTGGAGCTTGTGGAAAAGGGGAGGAAAGCTGTTGTCAACCTGTGGTCAATTCGAGCTTGCGAGAATTGTCCATCGGGTTGTCAATGGCTTTTCCCCCGGTCTCAGTTTTGCTGAGATTTCCACAAATCCACAGGCCATGGTAGCGANGAGGAGAAAGTCATGAACACAACGAATCATACCAGTCATTCATCCCGTTCCAAACCCGCAAAAAAGCGCAGATGGTCCTCAGTCGAGAAGGCCGCCATTGTCCGCCGTCATTTGCGTGATGGCGTCACACAAGCCGACCTTGCTGATGAATACGGGGCAGCCCCTGGTCAAATCTCTCAATGGTGCAAACAGGCGCTGGAGGGCGTCGAGAGTGTTTTCAAAGGAACGACCAAACGCGCCGAGAGCCGTCATAAGAAAGAACTCGACCAGCGGGAGATGAAGATCCATCAACTCCAGGAGGTCGTGAGCGAACTCTCAACGGAGGTGCTGCAGTTAAAAAAATCCAATGGGGTGCGTTGACAGGCGGTTATCACATCGCACCCCGGGTGACAGAAGATGTTGTTTTGACTGTGAGCTACCTCAAAAAGCGCGCCGGCTTTCCTGTCGGTGTTAGCCTTGACATCATCGGCCTTCCACGCGCCACCTACTTCCGCTGGTCGAAAACCGGCGGTAAGGAGAAGCGCAAGGAGAACAAAACCCCTAAAGGCCACTGGCTGCTGGACTGGGAGTCTGAACGTATCATTGCCTATAAGCGTGAACACCCTGAGATCGGCTATCGCCGGCTTGCCTGGATGATGATCGATGCTGACATCGTTGCTGTCTCCCCGACCTCTGTTTACCGTGTGTTGCTGCGCGCAGACCTTTCGAATCGCTGGACGACACCGCCGGGAGGCGGATCCCACCGTGAGGGATTTGTGCAACCAACACACCCGCATGAACAGTGGCACAGCGACATCAGCTACCTGAATATTCTTGGAACCCACTACTTCTTCATCAGCATTCTCGATGGCTATTCACGTTACATCGTTCATCACGAGGTGCGTACGGACATGACCACCCGGGATGTCGAGATCGTGACCGAACGCGCATTGGAGAAACTGCCGGAGGGATGTGAGATGCCTCGTCTTATTACTGACAACGGCAGCCAGTATGTCTCGAAAGAGTTCCAGAGCTATCTCAGGGAGCGGGACATCAGCCACAGCAGAGCCAGGGTCAACCACCCGCAGTCCAACGGCAAGATCGAGCGCTTCCACAAAAGTCTCAAGCAGGAGTGTGTCCGGGTGACAGCGATGACTGATCTTGGCGAGGCCCGGAGATTGATTGACGGCTATGTTGTCGACTACAATGAAAACCGCCTACACAGCGCACTGCAGTATCTGGCTCCTGCCGATTATCTCAAGGGAGAAGAGCACATCAAGCAGTGCCTCGAAAGGCGAAAAGAGAAGCTGAAGGCAGCAGCCAGATTCAGGCGAATTTCACGCAGACCTGAGGCTGAAATTGCCAGGCCAGAAGCTCTCATGTGAAAAAACGAAAAGTCTCATTATCGCTGAACCAACACAATATCAATACACTCTTTGGGGGTCGAACGCTGGCAACGTTAAATGCTCAATTGCCGGGAAGGCATTCCGTGCTTTCTCAATCTCCGCATTATCCTCCCAGGAGCCTGACTTTGGATAAATGTGGTACCTATTATTTCTACCCATACACAAAGATATCCAGCAACAAATAAGCAACGAGGATTATCGAAATCCATAGTACCATGCTGCCCGTCGGCCAACTTTCAGAGAGATGATATTTGGCCAGGGAGGATTGGGAAAAGGAGTGATGAATAGCGTGCATGTTAGAAACTGCAGCAGTCATCAGCGATGCTTTGGCATGGCGAAATGCAATCAAACCCCGATGCATACCTGCGGGAAGGAATTTTCGATAGATCCACTCCACATCCAGATTGGTTGAGTGCAACTCCGGTGGGTAGATGCCGCGTTTATTCAACCACACGAATGCCAACGCGGAGAAGAACAGGAGTTGCAGTTGCGTTAGCACGTGGGTTGCATCGTATGGCCAGTAGTCGACTTCCCACGGCAGCTGTGAATAGAGGTACTGAGGCTGCATACCGATGAATATGCACAGTGCGGCGGCCAGTCCCATGGCGACGAGCATATTGAGGGGAGCTTCTGCGGGACGGAGACCGGAATCATGGGCAAAGAATGCAAAGTAAGGAATCTTGATGCCTGCATGGTGAAAGACGCCGGCCGAGGCAAATAACATGAACAGCCAGAGAAAGTCATAGCCTTCCAGCACCATGGCAGTCATGACCATGGACTTACTGACGAAGCCGCTGAAGAGTGGAAATGCGGAGATCGACAAGGCGCCGATAATACACAATGCGGTGGTTTTTGGCATGCTCTTGTAGAGACCGCCCAGGTTGGAACCATTGATATGCCCCACACGATGCAGCACTGCACCCATCGTCATAAACAGCAAGCCCTTGAAGATCACATCGCTAAAGGCGTGCGCCACTGCGCCATTCAGCGCCAGTGCGGTTCCAATGCCAATGCCGGCCACCATAAAACCGACCTGGTTGATCAGGCTATAGGCCAGTACTTTGCGCAGATCATTTTCGATGACGGCATAAAAAATCGGAAAGCACGCCATGGTAACACCGATGTAGACCAATATCTCTTCACCGGCAAAACCTCGCGCCAAGGCATAAACCGCTACCTTGGTTGTGAAAGCAGACAGGAATACCGTGCCGGTTACCGTTGCTTCAGGATAAGCGTCGGTCAGCCAGTTGTGCAGAAAGGGAAATGCACTTTTGATGCCAAAGGCGATGAAAATCAGCCAACCCGCCATGCTTCCCAGACCAATATGATCGAAGGCCAGAGAACCGCTGGTTTGATAGTGTACCAATGCACCGGCTAATAAAAAAACCCCTGACATGACCTGAAAAATCAGATAGCGCATGCCTGCATCGATGGCCCGCCCAGTGCCACGCGCCCAGATAAAGACGACGGAGCTGATGGCCAGCAGTTCCCAAAAAATAAACAGGGTAATCAGATCTCCGGCAAACACCGCCCCCAGCGCACTTCCGGCATAGATCAATCCGGCAATCTCCTGCTTGGTGTCATTGACCTGCAAGGCGAAGATAGTAGCTATAAAACTGGCGAGGCAGAACAGGTAAGCAAAGAACAAACTGAGCTTGTCTACCCGCATGAAGGTCAATTCGACATTGAGTATCGAGTAAGTCGATACGATTCCAACATCAATATTCAGCCAGATATGTAGAGCTGCAACAACGGGGGTTGCCAGTAGAATGATTTTACGTGCAGTGCCACGACTGGCCAGCACCAGCAAGGCGGCCAAAAAAAAGAGTACGAATGGTGGTAGTTCACTCATCGTAATAATTTTCCTTACGCATCACGACCTTACGCATCAGTTTCGCGACAACGACCAGAACGACACAGGCTGTAAAACCATAAAGAGCATAGAACGCAGGTATTTTTTCCCATAGCATCGTCGTATGGCGGTGGATGACAAAATCGGCGATCACCAACAGGATGCAGATTGCATAAAAGCCTTTTAACAGGCGCTCTACATTTTTCGGCTTATCGAATAAATGCGTTTTTTGATCCGTCTCGGACATCTCAGGGTGCTCCGGCAGCCTTGCTTGCCAGTTGATAAAAGGGATCCGGGTAGAAAAATAGTAAAATACATGTCACCGATGTGATCATCATTGCCAACAGCATGCTTTTGGGGGCTTCCCTGATTTTGCTGTAGTGCTCGCCACTTGCGGGTTTGCTGAGAAAGGCTCGAACAGGAATAGGCAGCAGGTAAGCAATATTGAGTAACGAACTCACCATCAATACACCGAGCAGAAGCAGTTGCCCCGTTTCGACGGCGCCCAAACCGAGATACCATTTACTCCACATACCGCCAAAGGTGGGCAGACCGATAATGCTTAATGTGCCGATGAGAAATACACCAAAGGTGACAGGCATGGCCCGCCCCAGTCCGTCCATCTCACTGATCAATTTCTTATGTGTCACCACAAGGATGGCGCCTGCGGCAAAGAAGAGAGAAATTTTGGCAAAGGCATGCATGGCGATATGCATGGAAGCGCCGATCAGGCCGGATGTGCTTGCCAACATGGCGCCCAACGCGATGTAACTCAATTGGCTGATGGTTGAATAGGCCAGACGCGCCTTGAGATTATCTTTACTCATGGCGATCAGGGATGCAAACAGGATGGTTGCAGCCGCAACCCAGATCAGGACGCCGGTGATATCATTGCTCAAGATATAATCACTGCCAAAGATATAAATAGTCACTTTGAGCAGGGTGAAGACCCCTGCTTTCACCACAGCGACGGCATGCAGCAAGGCGCTCACAGGTGTCGGCGCAACCATTGCCGCCGGCAACCAGCGGTGAACCGGCATCAGTGCTGCTTTACCAATGCCAAACAGAAACAATGCATACAGCAGGCCGCCCCATGCCGGATCAAGTTTTCCCGCCAGTACACCGCCTTCCTGAAAGGTGACGCTACCCGATACCAGCCAGGTGATGAGGATAGCCAACAGGAACAGACCGATGGAGGTGCCCAGGAGTATGCCGAGATAGACGCGCCCTGCTTTTTTTGCTGCAGCAGTACCGGTGTGGGTGACCAGTGGATAGGTCGAAAGCGATAACAACTCGTAAAAAAGAAACAGGGTAAACAGGTTGGCGGAGAATGCGATGCCCAGGGTGCAGGAGATGGCGACCGCAAATGCGACGAAGAAGCGGGTTTGATGCTTCTCGTTATGGCTGCGCATGTATCCTATCGCGTAGATGGACGTCACGATCCATAACAGGCCTGCAACCAGTGCGAACAGCATTCCCAGGGCTTCTATCTTAAAAGCGATGGTAATACCCGGTATGGGTTCGGTGATGCTCAGGGAAAATACTTCCCCTTGCAGAAATCGATTGGCGATGATCACGACCAGGATTGCGACCAGCGAAGCCGTAACTAGCGTTACACCTTCGCGTATATTGGGATTGCGACGCGCGGCAATAATCCCGGCAGCGCCCAGTAGAGGTAGAAGCAGGGTGATAACAAGCAGTGTTGACGCGCTCATTCGGCCGTCACTCCCAGTACCTGTGTGGCGCGTTGTGCTATCCCGACGGTCAACTCGGTGTTCAGACCAAAATAGATATTCGCCATAACCAGAACCCAGGTAGGAGCCAGCAACAGTATTGGCGCCTCTTTCACCCTCAGGTTGGTTTCTGTTGCAGGTCTGAAATAGAGGACTTCAATGACTTTCCCGATGTAGACAACGGCGAGCAGCGAACCGATCAGAATCACGGCAACGACGATCCAGGCCTGCTGCTCCAGCGCTGCCAGCACCAGATACCATTTACTGATAAACCCCGCAGTACCCGGAACGCCGATCAAACTCAAACCGCCGATAACGATGGCGGCGAAGGTCCAGGGCATCTGCCGTCCCAAACCCTGGATGTTATCCATATGACAGGAGCCGATACGATAGATGATCGCACCCACTGCCATGAACAGTGCGCCTTTCATCAGTGCGTGGTTAAAAAGATGAATGATCGTTGCTGTCACGCCCATGCTCGAAGCAAAGCCGATCCCGAGAGCCATATAGCCGATTTGTGCGACACTGGAATAGGCTAATAAACGTTTTACATCCATCTGGTAAATGGCATATATCGAGGCGCTGATGATCCCTGCCATGCCTGCTAAAAGAAACAGATCTCCTGTGGGTGTGGCTGATACAAAGCCCTCGGGGAAAACAGTGAACAAAACACGCAGCATCACATAGAGAGCTACCTTGGTTGCAGTAGCGGCAAGAAATACGGTAATCACCGTAGGTGCGTAGGTGTAGGCGTTGGGCAGCCACAGATGCAGAGGGAACAGCGCCAGCTTCAGTGCGAAACCGATCATGATGAAGGCGAAGCCGGTGTGTACCGTCTTGAGGCCGGAAACCTCAGGCAGCCTCTGTGCCAGATCCATCATGTTCAAGGTGCCGGTTTCCGAGTAGATCAGACCCACACCGATCAAGAAAAATGTTGCGCCAAGCGTCCCCATGATCAGGTATTGATAGGCAGACGTCAGCGCCTGGCGATTTTGTCCAAGGCTGATCAGCGCATAGGATGAGAGTGATGATATTTCTAGAAAAACGAACAGGTTAAAAATATCACCGGTTTGCGTAATGCCCAGCAAACCTGTGAAACAGAGTAAAAATGCACTATAAAATAGCGGCAGTTGATCCCCGGGTATCTCTTTTTCCGCACTCAACAGGGCATAGGGGAGGGTGATTGCAGCGATACCGGCAACAATCATCGCCACAATGGCGTTGACTGCATCGATACGATATTCGATTCCCCAGGGTGGCTCCCATCCCCCCAGATCGTAACTGATGACTCCATCGTGAACGACAGCCCATAATTGTAGTCCGGCAAGGATGGCGCAGATGAGGGTCACGCCGAGAGCCAATGACCACGACGACCGGCCCCGAGGCAATATGGCTGCGATCGGGGCTGCAATTAACGGGATAATCACCAGCAGCAGGCTTAAATGCTCTTGCATCACAGTGAGTGATCCTGCTGGTGTATTTCATCTTCCTCGATGGTGCCGTAGGCCTCCTTTATCCTGATCACCAGCGCCAGTCCAAGAGCGGTTGTTGCGACGCCGACGACAATCGCTGTGAGGATCAAGACATGCGGTAAAGGATTGGAGTAGAGTTTCACTCCCTCGGTAATGATGGGCGCCGCACCACCTTTTACCGTGCTCATACTGATATAGAGCAAAAATACTGAAACCTGGAAGATATTCAGGCCGATAATCTTCTTCACAAGATTGCCTCGGCTGATGACGGTGTAAAAGCCGATCATCATCAACAAAATTGCAATCCAGTAGTTATAGTGGCCGATAATGAAGTCCATCAGGGTCTGCCCCTGCCCGCAAATGCGAAAAAAATGATCAGCATGACCGAAAAAACGCTCATTCCAACGCCGAGTTCCACTAACAGGATGCCGAGGTGCTGTCCGGCGATCCGGGTGTCTGCCAGCACGGAGTAGTCGAGGTAATTTCCTCCCAGAAACAGCGTGACAACGCCGACGCCGGCATAGATGAGCACCCCAAGGCTGGCAAGAATACGCAAGATGGCTGGCGGAAAGACTTGCTCTGCAGCATCAAGCCCGAATACCAGGGCATAGAGTATGCTGGCGGCGCTCATGATAACACCCGCCTGAAAGCCGCCGCCGGGACCATAGTCGCCATGAAACTGCACATAGAGTGCAAACATGATAATCAATGGAATCAGAGATTTTGAGACAACTCGAAGGATGATGTTATTCGTCATTGTCCTCTCCTTTGTTGTTTTCCACATTTGATTTGCGGCGTTTAGCACCGATTAGCAGCATCACTGCAATTCCAGCGGTGAAAACAACGATGACTTCTCCCAGGGTATCGAACCCGCGGTAACTCGCCAATACTGCGGTCACAATATTTGGTACTCCGGTTTCTGGGATCGATTTCTCAATGTAGTAGGGCGCCACATGTATTTGTGCGGGTGCATTGGGGTCACCGAATGCGGGTATATCCAGGGTGCCATAAACCAGCGCGGCGCCGGTCACGATGACGACAGTCAACGGCAACCAGGGACGATGGCTTGCAGATGCTTTTTCATGATGATCCCTGGTCAGGGCAATCGTTGCCAGCATCAGCACAGTCGAGATGCCTGCACCTACAGCCGCCTCGGTAAATGCAACATCAACGGCATCCATAACGACAAACATGGCGGCGGATAGAAAGCTGAAAATGCCAAACAGCATGATGATGGCAAAAAGATTTGTCATGCGCACGATGGAGACCGCAGTAACCGCAAGAAAAGCCAGCAGGACGACACCGATAAAAACGTCAATCAAAATCTCTCCTCCGCGGCAGCGCTATCCAGCCTGGGTTTAAGGCCGCCGTGCATCGCAGCAGTGGCCAATGCATGTGATGCGGTAGGACTGGTGAACAAGAGGAATATGAAAATCAGTGCGAGTTTGAAAGCGGCAAGAGTTAGCCCGGCCTGCAAGCCAAGGCCGAGCAGGATGAGCATGGCGCAGAGAGTGTCGGTGATACCAGCGGCATGCTGGCGACTGTAAAAATCAGGAAATCGATGCATACCGATAGCACCTGCAACACCCACCAGGCCACCGCTGACAAGTAAAATCCAGCTTATAACATCGACAATCATCACCGCTCTGCCTTCGATGATGAGGCTTTCTCATCCGCGGACGAGTGAAAATTCCCATTAACAATCAATTTCAAAACTGCTACAACACCGATGAAGTTGATCAACGCGTAGACCAAAGCGATATCCAGGACGTCTGTCCGCCCTGACATAAAAGCCAATGCAGCAATGAGTAAGACGGTCTTGGTGCCAAACATGTTGATCGCTGCAATGCGATCGTAAACAGTGGGCCCCATGAGCGCCCGTGCAAGCGCCAGTCCCATGGTGACGAGAATTGCCACGGATGCCGCAACAAACATCAGATTGTTGTCCAAATCCAATTTAGAAATCCTGTTTATCGAAGATTGGGTCAGGGATGGCTTTGGCCATTTCGCCGCTGGAGAGGTGTTCGGCAGCCTCCTTTGTCAGTGCATGTACAAGCACGGCCTTTTTTGTTAATGCAACACTCACTGTGCCTGGCGTCAAGGTAATGGAATTCGCATAAATCACACGTCCCAGCTCGGTTTTTTGCGGTAGCGGAACTTCAATCAATTGCGGGCTGATTGATTGACTTCTGACTGTCATGATGCGTTTGATGACATCGAAGTTTGCTTTTACGATTTCTCGAAAAATGTATGCAAAAAAGATGGGAAAGCGTGAGGAGAGATGAAAAGGATANCATTCACGATCTATAAAATTCATGCGTTTCATCAGGAGGATTGTTAAGGCGACGGATCCCAGTCCCAGAGCAAGTAACAGGGGTTCAAAATGTCCTGACAACAAAAGCCAGAACATAAACAGAAGCGCGCCATAGAAAAAAGCCATCATAAAAAAGCTATCATGAAAAGTTGGTTGTCCTGATTCGACGAGGAGACTTTAATTGGCATAATTTACCGAATACCTTGAAGGTCGTCAACAGCATGGGTGGCCGCTCTTGCCAATCCGTGGGCTACATTGCTCCGGCACATCCACACCGTTACCCTTGCCCCATAGCAAGCCCCCCCATAGCACTCATTCCAGATACTGGGAATTTTCGTTATATTCTCAGCGTATATCCCTTAACTTAAAGGATCCTGATTACCCCTGAGGCTCAGCTATTGAGCCACCAGGTGCTGCATACTGAACCTGTAGCAAGGCACAGGAGAAAATCATGGCTAAAAATCAGGTGAAGTTCCAGAAAGGGCTCAGTTTGCCACATTTTTTGAAACAATATGGCACAGAATCACTATGCCACGATGCGCTGTTCTACTGGCGTTGGCCAAGCGGTTTCATCTGTCCGAAGTGCGGGCATGTTGGCCATTGTGAAATTGCAGGACGTGGCGTGTATCAATGCTACCGTTGCCACCGCCAGACCTCGGTAACCAGCGGCACCATTTTTGAGTACACGAAATTACCATTGACGACGTGGTTCCTAGGGATGTATCGAAGAGCCTTAATTTCCTAATATGATTATATTTAAGCATATAAAATATGTCATATTATATTTAAATATGAATGTAAATTATAAGATTTTTTTCACTCCCATCGCACTCGATAGGAGTGTATACTTTTCCAAGATATTACTATCCAAACATGTTCATAGGATAAAACTCTAACCTGCGTTCCCATCGAGATGATGGGAACGAGAAACAGACTTTTTGTTCGCACATATCCACAAGTTGAAAGCCGTTGATCACTCTTCTGCAATATCAGGTTTTACACCGTTTTGCACGTACTGAACCATCCCGCGGAACACCAGGTCGGGTATCAACCTTGACGGGTGTTCCAGCAAAGGCGTGATGATTCCAGCATTGCCACCAGTGATAAACAATCGCTGAAGCCGGGAGCCTGACTGCATCACACGGTCGATGAGCGCAGCAATGGTATTGGCGCAACCATAGTGGAGACATTCAGAGGTGGATTTCCCGAGCAGCCCGTGACTGTTTACGTGATTCGTATCGGGCTCCTTAAAATTCGGGATTGCAGTTCCCCGCTTCAAACTTGAGAGCATCATCTCATAACCCGGGGTGATGATCCCTCCCTGGTGCATTCCACTGGCATCCATCACATCGATGGTCACTGCGCTTCCGCAGTCAACAACGCATACCGGCAGCCAACTCATTGCCCGCGCTCCGATCAAAGCCAGCCACCTGTCGACTCCCAGCTCTTCAGGTTTTTGATAGGCATTGGTGACGCCATGCGCGAGCTGCTGTGATTTAAGAAGAATGGGTGTGGTATTCCAGTGAGCTTCAAACCACCGTGACAGCATCTGTTGCAACTCACTCCCTGCCACATTGGCGAAATAGACAGGCACAGGTGAGATGTCCCGCCACTCAGCTTCAATTTTTAGGGAAATCTCAGCCATTGTTGAGCAGCTATTTGGGGTCGAGATATTTCCATCGGAATAGAACGCCCAGCTCAGGCGGCTATTGCCGAGATCAATCAGTAACACCCTATCACTCATTCTCGCCCTCCTCGTAGACTGACCTCACCGGATTGAAAATGGCATAGCTTGCCGTTTACTTCGAGCAGCAGTGAGCCATCATCAGCGATCCCCTTGTGGATACCACGGATATTCCTGCGGGGATGAAACAGAGTCACCTCCTCTCCATGGAAAAGATCATATTGGCGCCAGCCGGGTATAAAAGAGGCNAGTTGATGGCGCTGAAACAACTGCACTGCATCCAGCATCTCTCCAAGCAATCGTGCTGCAAACTGATTGCGCGAAATCGATTTGCCACCCTGCTGCTGCAGATCTGTCCATGGCTGGTCAATTTGCCGTGATGCATGTGCAGGAAAATCAAGATTGACGCCTATGCCTATCACGGCATCGACCGGGCCATCAGCAGCCCCCTGCACATCGACCAGGATGCCGGCAATTTTTTTGCCGTCAACCATCACGTCATTGGGCCATTTCAGAGCAACTTTCGCGGTCTGCTCAGACAGCACCCTGGCAAGAACTGTTCCCACGGCGATGCTGACCCCTCCAATCTCCGTCATCGAGCGTTCAAAACGCCAGTAGAGCGAGAGGTAGAGGTTGCACCCAAACGGTGAAACCCAGCTTCTTCCACGGCGTCCACGACCTGCGGATTGATACTCGCTAAGACAAACGCTGCCTGAATCAATCCCCTGCAGCATCTGTTTTTTGAGATGGCTGTTTGTCGAGTCAACACTGACATGAATTTGCAGCTGGCTCAACATTTTGTGTTGCTGCATGGTGAGCGCTTCAGTAATCCGACCGGCATCGAGCAACTCAAGTGAGCCTGCAAGCCGATACCCCCTGCCGCGAACAGCATGAATCTCCAGTTGATAAGCACTGCGCAGTGATTCAATTTGTTTCCAGATAGCTGTACGACTAACGCCAAGCAACAGCGCGAGCTCCTCACCGGAGTGAAACCTGCCATCGGAAAGTTGCTCCAGCAGCTGGCGCTGATGCGAGTCACTCACTTTGTGCAAGCCATTTCATGCGTCTTTTTTGATATGGAAAACTCTTCGACGCAGGCATGATCCACAGATCACAGGTGTCAGACTCAGCCAACTGCGGTCTGAAGCTGAACTCCATAAACTCATCACGGCGAAAAGCATGAAGAATAGTCGTTTCACCCGGTGGCAACTGAGCAATGCGCTGATCTATATTTTTCTGCGCCACTTTCAATCCATCGACCGCAATAATGACATCGCCCGCAATCAGACCGGATTGTTGAGCAGCTCCTCCAGACACCACAGAGAGCAATTTTACTCCTGCCTGATGGTCTGCAGTTGCTCCCCCCAGGACAGGTACAGCCTGGCTATTCTTGGGTTCACAATCATAAACCTTGCCACTATCACTGAGCTTTGCTGCGGCACGTAGCTGATAGCCGATGCCTATCTGCGCAAACCAGCTCTCCAGCGGGAGTTCTTCAACACCGTAGACAAAACTGTTAAAAAAGTCACAGAGCGGCTCACCCAACAACTCCTCGGCGAGGTGCTGGATATCATCCTCATCGACTCCAACGCCTGTTTTTCCGTGGCGCCGCCATAACAGCCGCATCAAATCATCGAGAGAGGTGCGATCTTCACTGCGTTGNCGCAGCGTCATATCCAGNCCGAAAGCGANTAATGCCCCTTTGGCATAGTAGCTGACTATGGCGTTNGAAGAGTTCTCATCCTGCTTGTAGAATTTTGTCCATGCATCGAAGCTTGAGTCTGCTACTGATTGCCTGTGCCGTCCTTTGCTGCGCATCACACGCGTAATGGTACGCGTGACCAGCTCCAGCCATGATTTAAGTGGAATAATGCCGCTACGAAGCAGCGCCAGGTCATCATAATATGAGGTAATCCCTTCGAAAGCCCATAGCAAAGAGGTGTATACCTCCTGATCAAGCAGAGACTCTTTGATCTTCAGCGGCTGGATACGTTTAACATTCCACAGATGAAAGTATTCATGGCTGCAGAGCCCGAGAAATTGCCTGTAGCCATCAGATGGCTCCTTCGCTTCATCAACAGGCAGATCATCACGTTTGCAGATCAGGCTGGTTGAATCACGGTGTTCCAGACCGCCGTAGTCATCACCCACCGCCGTGACAAGGAAAAGGTATTGCTGCAGCGGAAGATCACGGAAGAGATGCGCTTGTGTTGCACAGATCTTGGTCAGATCATCACACAGACGCTTGAAATCACAGCGGTGCCTGCCATAGATAGCGATGCGATGTTGAATACCACTCACCGTAAACTCAGCCGTTGAGAGATCCGATATCTCGACTGGATAGTCGATCAGGTGCTCATAATCCAGGGCCTCATATTCTCCAAAATAGTTAACATCCACAGATACAACCGGCATTGTGGTAGCCACCTGCCAATTGGCATAGCTCTCTGAAACCGGTTGCAAAATTGTTACTTGATGAGGAAGATGCTGAAAACCGTCAATGGAGAGATAGAGCGCTGCGCCGTTGAAAAAAGCATGTGTGTTATCAACATGTGCGCCACGAACAGAGAGATCATTGGCATAGACTACGTAGTCGATGCTGATCAGCACTTGATCGGCAGTAATACGCCAGCTGTGCTTGTCTATTTTTTGTATCTTGAGATTTTGACCAGAAGGGTCTGTCGCACGCATCTCGACGATATGCCGGGAAAAATCCCTGATCATGTAACTGCCGGGTATCCACGCCGGCATTCGCAGAGTCAGTCCGCCTGCAGCTGATTTGATAGAGAGTCGAACATGTATCTCCCGCTTAGTTGGATCGGGAATTGAGACGATATATTTTGGGGACATCATAATGCCTGGCTTACTAGCCTCATACAGAAAAATCGTAGGGCATAATAAGCGGCAGCGTATTTTGCCGCATGATGAAGGTACAATGCGCTGTCGCTTTTTGCACCCTACAGGTTCAAGTAAAGCACGGTGTTGTTGAGAAGTTGCGATGTAACATGATATTACAATATTCAGGAAGCAAAAAAAATCCCTGAACGTAATACGAACAGGGATTTTTAAAATAAAGCCTGGCAGTGTCCTACTCTCACATGGGGAGACCCCACACTACCATCGGCGATACACCGTTTCACTTCTGAGTTCG
>JGI24023J19991_10001002_pt1 | contig 22164 bp, 57 predicted proteins | sample Cruoilmetagenom1_FD_19991 | JGI IMG/M metagenome (IMG submission 19991) | reverse complement strand
AAATGAAGAATGGAAAAATAACAGCAGAACAATTGCGTAAATATCGCAGTAGTTTCTCTGATGCCGCCAAGGGTACTGGTAATCTATGGAAAGATATTGCAGACGCCAATACAACCCGTATTGGTAGAGAAGTCATGAAGGCCATTGAAAAGGATTTCGATGATGCTGTTAAATTATTGGGTCAAGGAAAACAACAGAATGTCGCTAAAGCTCTTAAAACAGCCAATGATAATTTCGCAAAGAACTCTAAACTTATTGACGATATCGAAGAATCCGTATTAGGTAAATTGGTTGGCAAGCCTGGAAAGCAACAAATATCTGATAGTCAGGTCGCAAAGAAACTTATTGCCAGCCCATCTGAGGAAATAAAGGCTGCGTTCAAGATCCTTCCTAGTTTTAGACAACAGCAAGTAAAGCGATTTATTCTTGAGAATGCTGTCAATAAAGCGACTGGTAAAGATCCTTTCAGATTGATTACTGAAAAAGATTTCAAGACAGAAACAGTATTCAAAGAAATAGCTAAGATAGGAAATCTAAGGGATGTTTTCAGCGGTCCACAAGCACGGGAAGAATTACGTGGAGTTATCCAAGCTCTTAAGGCTATCAGGATAGTAACTGGAACGGAAGCTGCTGCGTCTACTGGTGCCAGTCCTATTGGAACCTTAGTAGATGTTTCAGGTACTGCTGCTTCTGGTAGTCCACCCTTCATTGCACGTAATGTGGCAAAAATTTTTACTCCATTAGGATTGCGTAAAACTCTATATACACCAGAAGGAAGACAAGCTGTCATGACATTAGCGAAAGCCTTAAAAGGACCAAAATCAGCCTTCACTAAGACAGCAGCTCCCGCTATTGCATTTTTTGATCAGCTCGATACAGAGGAAGAAGATGGGAACTAAATATCCTAGTCAATCAGCAGCTGGATACAATGCCAGCCCTCCATCAAATGATGGCACGGTTTCAGAATCCAACAAGACGAAATGGTCACAAATAACCAGTAAAATAGGCGATGTTCTCAAACTTTTTACTGAGAATGTAAATTCCGCATTATTGACGCATTTTGATATTGGTCCTACTGCGATTGTTACAAGTACTACATTAACTGCTTCCCATTATCAACAAACTATAGAAGTTTCTGGTTCCAGCATTACCTTAACATTATCTGATGCAGCTACTTTAACTGCCGGGTGGTTTGTTTGGATACGCAATACAGGAACATTGGATGTAACAATTACCAGATTTACTGGTGCAGATACAATGAATGGAACTGCGGAAGATATATTGTTGAGCTACAACAAAACCATGAAAGTTCAGGTCAATGCCGCTGAAACAGGATTCATTACCATGGCGGATGATGCCGATAACTTGATATTGAATCGCGTATTCAATTAGGAGATACCATGCAGCAAGCAGAGAAACTGAAACTAAGCGGTTCAACAGATGGCCTAGGGATAAAGGTTGTCCAGACAGCTACATTAGGCACAACTATTCATACTGCTGTGGCTGGAGCCACAGATTATGATGAAATCTATCTCTATGCCTATAATGGCCATACTGCTGATGTTGTTTTGACAGTTGAGTTTGGTGGCGCATCAGTTCCTGATAATACAATTGTACAGACTATTCCATTCAAGGAGGGGCGTTTTTTAATAGCAGATGGTATGCTTCTGCAAAATACAAAAGTTGTCACGGCTTTTGCAGGAACTACGAATGTAATTGTCATGTATGGTCATGTTCATAGGATAACGAAATGAGGTCTACTACATCTTTTAATCTATTACCTGGGTCTGTCTATCTAAGAAATATGACAGATTCTTCTGTTGGTGAATCTCAATATGTTTCCAGCTCAATCAACCAAGCAGCATTGAAAACAACGACTGATTCCACTTCCACAGCAACGACAGGTGTAATGACATCGCTAGCTGGTGGTGAATATGCTTTTGCATTACAAATAAATTCAAATGGTACTTCACAGAACCATATTGCAACAGTAATATCAGCGAATACTGCTGCTTCTACTTATACCAGTATAACTTTAACACCAGGTGGAACTTATGTAACAAGAATATTTATAGGTGTCTCTGGTGGTAATACTATTAACGCAAAACATAGATACATACAAGCATCACCACCTTATAATCATGGTCCTCTATTTATTTATGTTATTTTAGATAAAAGTGGGAATGTTGAAACTGTTTCTATCGCGCCAGATCCACCTTGGGCCAATAACGGACCCACTAATATAAGACCGGATTACAGGAACTCAGATAAATTATACAAGAGAATAAAGAAAGCGAAAAAAGAAAACGGGAGATTAATATTACCAATTGAATATGAAATCTCAGAACAAGAAATCACAATGGATTATAAAGATTCAGACATGGATCTGATTCCGCATCCATTTCAGGGAAATGATTTAACAGGTAAGACTATTGCCATCATTGAGCCTGGATCTGATCTGTGTTGTGAATTATTTGAATTACATGAAACTGGTGAAGATATCAATGAGTTGTTCCATGATGGATACTTTGTAATAGACAATAAACCATTAACAATGAAGGCTCCATTAGAGTGTGTTCCTGTATCAGCAAAATGGAAACTAAATAAGTGAATGGTAAAATATGGCCTGGAATATTCATAGTCATAATAGTTGCTATGAATGGTTGGATGATAAGTCTGCAAACTCATAAGGCAGACAAACTTGAAGCTAAAGACAGATGGACTGGCGCACAAATGGTAGAATATAAATCTGCCCAAATAGAGTATAAGAAATTCATAGAAAAACAGCTAACAGTAATAAATAGGAAATTGGACGAATTACTAAACGGAAGGGGCACCAAGGTCCGAGGAAGCGAGAGTGAATGAATGGACAGGCATAATAGGTATAACTGTTGCAGTACTTGTGCCAGCCGTAGGTGGTGCATTCGCATTAATAATAAAGTTGACAGGCAGGATGGCTACTAACGAAACTAACATAAAGAACATCAAAGAGACACTGGATAAACAAGCTACACAGGAAGGGTTAAATGCCCTGTCTCAAAAGATAGATTTATTCTATTCTCTTGTAAGAACAACAGCAGATACACTTGTTGTAAAACATGCTGACGAGATTACACAACATAGAAAATCTCTTATCTCTGCTAATAACACCCTAGATAGAACAGAGAGAAAATTGAAAGAATTAGAACAAGAAAATGACAAATTGAGAAAGCAAAAATGAACATCACTGAAAACTTTACCATGGCAGAGCTAACAGCATCTCAGACTTCTACAAGGCTTGGTATCGACAACACCCCTGATGAACATGCTTTCCGAAATCTTGTAAAGCTGGCAAAGTCATTGCAGGATATCCGTGACTTGATCAATGCACCTCTGACTGTGACCAGTGCCTACCGTTCGCCAGAATTAAATGAACGCATCGGCGGCAGTAAGACCTCTGCCCATATGAAAGGCTTTGCCGCTGATATTCGGTCTTATGCTTTCGGAACCCCTTATCAGTTAGCAGACGCTATTATCCATTCTTCCATCCAATTCGACCAGCTTATCCTGGAGTTTAATAGTTGGGTCCATTTCGGATTGAATCAGGGCAAGTGGCGGAACCAGGTATTGACCGCCATGAAGGTCGAGGGGGAAACGGTTTATCACACGGGGTTAATACAATGAGTTGGCTCACGATTATCAAGTCCACATTACCAGGATTGGCCACAAAGTGGCTACAAGGACGTGAGAAGCGCAAAGACCAGGAACACGAGCAAGAGATAGAGGAAATCAAAGCGGGGCTCAGAGACAACGACAGGCTGTTACGTAGGGGGTCGTTTATCTTGCTTTCCATACCGTTTATTTGGGGATACCACGACCCGGAGGGGGTAAGGGCATATTTCCAGGTCATCCAGGAAGCCATGCCACAGTGGTATGTTGAGGCTTATATGGTGATCCTGTTTGGGATATGGGGAATTTCTACCGGTAAGAATGTAGTAGTAGGGATTATCAAAGCATTTAGAAAAAAATAACCCCGCCGTAGCGGGGTCTAAGAGAGGGTACACTAGAACCCCAAGCTATAACCAATACCCCCTACATTATCCTCATGATTGTTTGAGCCTATCCCTAACACTTCCCCGTTAGACCAATGATAAAGAAATCCATATATCCCGCCTTTCTTTAGTTCTTTTAATCGCATCCTGATCCCGAACTCGAAATTAAGATCATTATTAACATCTTCCGGGATATCGTGCTTCCTTATCCCTCCGCCGAATACGAGATCAAATTTCTGATCCATGATCCAGGTACAATTCACGCCAAATATATTATTCCTGAATTGTCCATCCCATCCACCTGCTACCACTCCCACCCGCCCATCCCATGGGCATTTGATGTCAGAGGTATAACGTACAAACCCAGCGACGCCTGAACCACTTGATAGATGTGAACCACCCTCTATCATAATTTCCTGTGCGCTTACTGGTGTGACAAACATCAATAAAAGTACTAGCTTTTTCATATCCCCTCCTGTTCCCCATTCCCACCCGCCCGAAGGCTACCGTTTGATTACAATTTTTGGTGTTGTATCTTCCGCTTTATGCGTCCATTTTCTAACAGGCATCACCTCCTTTCATTTACACGCCAGTTCAAAAGTCTGTCTTTCCCATGAAACCTTGACAATCTCAGGTTCACAGTTTGCATCCCGCATTTCCCGCACCATGCGGTATTCCTTTTCAATTGATGTAGTTGTGCATCCTGATGTCCATGATGCAACCAACAATCCCGACAATATCAAAATAACCCAACACATACCCCAAAACGTCCACTTGATAAATCCCATAAGAACCTCCTACTTAGTTGGCTCCCTTACCATTTACAGCATAGATATTGTTGTAACGGACTATTCCTGATTCTTTGCCTCATTTCCTTTTCTCTAGCGCGTTGTGCTTTTTCACGCTCGCGCCTTTGCTCATTCTCCCAAATCTTGCATTCCGGTTTTCTGTGCCGGACATCCTCACGAAACCTGAATACATCCTTTGGATGAAATTGTTTGTGATTTTTGCACCATACTACCCAACAAACATGAATTCTTTTCCTCTCAGGTTTGTAGTAATCCTGTAATGTTTTGATGCGTGTCATTATCAAAAAGGAATATCGTCGTCAAATTCGTCTTCTGCCTTCCTCGCATCCGCTTCCGAAACTGGCTTAGTTTCTTTTTGCGGAGGTGGATTTTCCGATCTCCCACCTAGCATCTGCATTTCCTTTGCCATGATTTCTGTGACGTAGCGGTCCTTACCTTCTTTGTCCTGCCATTTTCGTGTGGTGATTTTTCCTTCCACATAGACAGGGGCACCCTTATTGAGATATTCACCGACAATCTCAGCAAGACGGCCCCAAAATACTACCCGGTGCCATTCTGTCTTTTCCTGCTTCTGTCCGCTCTTATCTTTCCAGCTCTCAGAGGTGGCAAGACTAATATTTGCGATAGCTTTCCCTTCATTTGAATATCTGACTTCCGGGTCACGGCCAAGATGGCCGATTAAGATGACTTTATTGATTCCTTTAGGCATGAGTTTTACCTTTCATCAGTTCAACTTGTTTAGTATCTTCCTCGCTTCTCTCTTTGCCGTAATTCTCCGGCAATCCGAATTCCTTTATGCCAGGATGCAGGGCTCCAAACTCTGAGCCTTTGATCACCTTTCTTTCTTCTGTGGTGAATGGCCCGCCCTTCGCCGGAGCAACCCAAAGCGTCTTTTGCGTTTCCTCATCTAGCTCATACCATGCTTCTGCCGCAGTTTCTAGGTTCTCGATAGCAATCCCATCCTTGATGGCTATGATAGATGGATAATTCTGCATAATGGTCTGCGTGAGCTTGGCATATTTGCGGAACATATCCTGGATATTTAGACCCTCTCCAAGAGACTTCACATCGTCATCTACGTCGCCAGTCAGGATACCGAAAGCATTACAGAAGGCATATCTCTTGGCATAAGTCTGGGCGCTGGCGGTCTTCTGCGCCTCGTTCATATAGGCTTCTTTCTCGATAGGCACAGGGAAAGAAGATATCTCAGAGTGTCCTGAAATATGATGAGTCTCGCAAAATGCTATAATGAACCCCTCTTTATATTCTGTTTTGATCGTGAAGCTGAGCCAGCAATCTTTTAAGATTGGTGAGACTTGTTTGACAATATCGTCAAGAGAAGCATAGCGATACCTGACAGCGCCATTATTATTTTTGACTTCCCTTTCTTTTTTGATTACTGGACATAATGATTGAAACTTGGACAGGGCGGAAAAATATTCCTCTCGTGCCCAATCCGCTTTCATTTCCTTCTGCATGGCCATGAGCCGTTCTATCGTATCTACAGAAGCATCCTTTTCGATGGCCTTGAGAAAGATTGCCTCAAGGTTTATGTTCTTTGTCACTAAATCATTCATACTCTTTTTGCTCCAATATCTCAGACTCTAATGCCCTAATATGCTCCGGTGAATTAAGAACATATTGTGAAATTTGACTATCAACAGTAAGTCGGTAATCTGTTTTTAATTCTGGATTCGTAAAAGTACGAGATTCCATGATATCTTGGATTTCGACTTGTGCGGGAACGGGTGGTGATATTTCTGGAAGTTGCAAGAATAATGGACTTGGATATCTAACGTCATACTGTCCAGATATAGCTGCCGTATACGTATACATCACCCGCAGCTCATGAATCACCGTCTCACCCGCGCAAGTGATTTCTAGGTCTGTGGTGTGGGTGTGGATGGCATTATCCAACTCCGCGCCAGTGATGTCTGAGGTTTTCACAAATAATCCTCTACTTCATCACCACATGATGGACATCTGTTATACTCAACGTCCTCTGGATCGAGAGTGCACTTCTCCAATTCATGTAATTCACCAATCCAGTTACAGTTATTACAGATAAAGAAATTTGATTTCATTTCTGTTTCCAGGGGGCGGCCGGAGTTATCCATTATCTAATAATACCTCTTTCTTCATCTAGTTCTTCGCGTAGTCTAGCCGCATCTTCTGATAATAATCTTAAATCTTCTTCTAGGCCATTGATGCGATCTAATAGGACTTCAATACAGCTTTCTTTATTTCCTGGATAATGTTGCTCCCCACAATCATCACAACGCACAAATGAATGATGTATATATGCCATATCTACCTCCAAATGGGTGGGCGATGGCCGGGCGCTAACCGGCTATGGCTGCGACCTAATGTCCTTGTCCTATGTGCCATCATAGGCCAAGCGTTAATAGCTCTGTTCCCTCGTAATAAGCTGGCCAGTAAGGGAGACCCTGCTATATTTAAGTGCTTTGCAACACACCTTCTCAGTCCGGTTTCTGCTTTCAACCTGCATCGCCCATAATTGGTGGAGCCGAGAGGATTTGAACCTCTTTTCTCTCCTGTACGTCTACAAGAGCGCGTATCTGCCTGTATTCGCCTCTGACCCCATAACTCTTGACATGCCCGAGACTATATGATACTTTGTGATTCATGTCAAGTAAAAAGAACGCACGAGAATACAATACGTTAGAAGTCCTTAGTATATTAGAGATTTCTAAACCTACATTATATCGCTGGATCGCTCGGGGCTACTTCCTGAAACCCCGTAAACGAGGTCCAGGCCGGGGCATTAATTACTGGCTCAGGCGCGAGGTTAAGGAGTGGAAGCGGAGGTATTTATGAAGATGTCCATAGAATGGCATGAGGAAGGCTTGAAAAATATGAGGGATCATCTTGATAGAGAACGAGCAGCATTGAATCATTATATAGACGCTGTAATAGACGCTGTAAAAAAAACAGAACAGGCGATTTTTATACTCGAAACACAAATAAGAGAGGCTAAGAAAAATGGCAAAGACGGGTTTGATCCTGATCGCTTTATGCCACAATTAACAAACCACTACCGAACGAGGACGGGGCGATGACAGAGAAACATAAAGAAGGTTGGGCGCAATTCTATCCATCACGTAGAGATCATTATATAGTTGATGGTGAATCATTATGTGGTAAATGGTTATATCTTGGTGATGTTTATGATTGGGCAAACAGAATGTGTAAAGAATGTAAAAATAAACTAGTCAAAAGAGAATCAAACTCGCCCCCGGCGAAATCAGAAAAGTGAAATCTATTACGATAGAGTTGGAGGAATGATGGATAAAGATATTACAGAAATGAATTTTGATGATCTTAAAAATCATTTCAGAGATTACAATAGAGATCAGCTTTTGCTTGCCTTGCAGACAAGAGAAATTCAAATATCTAATCTTATAAACACAATAAAAGTAATGGGAGAAATGGCAAGCAAGATAGGTGGTCCAAAAAAGAAATATAGGTGGGAATAATGACCACCCCCTACCCCCCATGGGCCAAGTGGATAGCGCAGGATGAGGATGGGCAAAAGTGAAATCGATTACGATAGAGTTGGAGGAGTGATGGATAGTCAAAGAGCATTAAGACAGATTTTGGTGAGTGAATATGTATAGTGAAATCAAAACCAATTTTAGATGTTCACGTTGTGGCATGATAGATTATTATGAATATTTCCAAAGACATATTGATAATATGTCAGGTATGCGTTGTTTATCATGTGGGCATGAAAAAGTAAATAAAGAGCCGGAATCTCATATTACATCTTGGACGATAAACCAGACTGATCCAATGGAGTTTTGACATGGAAACAAATATTTATGACGTGCTCTATTTTCTAATAGTGTGCGCTACTAGTGTAGCTATTATCTGGATTGTAATGAGATGACCACCCCCTACCCCCCATGGGCCAAGTGGATAGCGCAGGATGAGGATGGGAAGATTATTGTTTGTGATAAAATTATGCACCCTATAGAAGGAAAAACATCATTCTGGAATCATGGTGTGTGGTGGACTGGTGATCGTGATGCAACACTTATAATATTTATGGATGGCAAACCCAACCCACACTGGCGCAACTCTTTGGATTGTTTAGGTGATGATGATGAAACGATATAATCCCTCATATTCAGATCATAAAGTACTAGAGCACCCCCAAGGCGAATACGTCAAATACTCAGACATGCCGCAGTGGCTAAATGCAAAATCATTGCCAGAATTTAATGACAGACCACAGCGATTATTTGTTTGTCTTGATGGTACGAGATATCGTAATGGTATTTATTGGAAAAGACGACATACTGGCGAAGCATGGGTCAATAAAAATGGCTTCCTTGGATTAGATCAAGATGATTTTCATCGGCTTTGTGAAAACGGAGATATGGACCCAGAATCAGCAGTCTTAACTTATTGGATGCCGTATTCTTCTCTCCCCAACCCACCAGAGGAAACAGACGATGACTGATAAAATAAAGGTCACAATTGAGGGCAGACAAGTTATCAAAGCCAAGCGCACTATAGAATTGGATAGAGAAGATTATGAACGCTATAAACAGCTTTGCCATGAACAAGGCGAGCCCGGTGGTGGTAGACGATTCTGGGAATATTGCAATGATCTTGGTGATGACTGGTTAGATGATCCTATGTATATTTATGACTGGGAAGATTGGGATGATATTGAAATTGAGGAGATAGGTGATGACTGAAGACGACGCGAGAAAGAAATGGCCAGCAAAAGGAAAGAAGCGTGGTCATAGCAAAGGATACATACGAATATTATGTCAAAATCATCCAAACTCAGGGAATGATGGATATGTTTATGAAAATATTTATATTGGCTCTTTGGTACTTGGAAGGGGATTAAAGAAAAATGAAACTGTTCATCATATTGATGGAGATACAGGAAACAACAAAAGGCGTAATCTTTTAATTTGCACAAACAGATATCATCAACAGTTACACGCTAGATTAGAAAAATCTGTAGATTGGCCTCAGTTTATGAGCGTAAAAAAAGATAACAAACCTATCTGTAAGCAAAAAAATTGTTTTAAGAAAGTTCCTTATCATTCAGCAACAGGATATTGTGTGAAACATTATTGGGAGAATTACAATGGATGAAAAAACCGCACGTACTCGCTGGTGTCCAATGGTACGTATAACTACTGAAACAGAGCGTTGGAAAGCAATGAATAATAGAGAACAGGTTCTTGTGGGAGACAAGAATAGAAGCAATTGCATCGCCTCTGATTGTATGATGTGGCGCATCGGATGCGCTGAACACTTAAATCCATCCTTACATATAGGTGAAGGCTACTGCGGCCTTGCGGGGAAATCATGACCTGGAAACAAATCAAACAACCCGAAGACCCTGAGTGGGTGGAGTGGCATAAGGAAATTAAAACACTCTTTGATGATCTCAACATATTAAGGATCTGGCACAGGACGGACGGATATTTTATCGCTTCTATTACTGATTTATCTGGCGATAGGGCCATGAAAGCACTAGAAGCAACCACAATCGAATCCGCCAAGATCGAGGCGGAACAATGGGCGAGAGGTGAGTGATGAAAGAATATCATAAAATACAAACTGTTTATAAACGTGACCCTGATAACAAGCACAAAACTTTGCTTGAGGGTGAGTATTCGTTACCGGAGTTTGAGTATCTGGCAACTAATCGGTGGGTATTTACTGAGAAAGTAGACGGCACCAATATTCGTATTATGTGGGATGGTGACAGGATTACTTTCGGTGGTAAGACTGATCGAGCGCAAATCCCTAATCAATTGGTTAATCTATTGAATAAAATGTTTTTGCCATTAAGAGAAATCTTTTATGAGATTTTTAATCAGGACAGCGTTTGTCTTTATGGTGAAGGTTATGGAACCAAGATTCAAAAAGGCGGCGGCAATTATCGGAAAGACCAGGGTTTAGTATTGTTTGATGTTAGAATAGGTGATTGGTGGTTACAGCGTAATGATGTTTTGGATATTGCTGAGAAATTAGGCAGTTATTGGGGCGATTGCGGCTTAGATGTAGTGCCAATTATCGGTCAAGGAACATTGTTTGATATGGTGGAAATGGCTAAGGAAGGTTTTGATTCTGAATGGGGCTCCTTCATGGCGGAAGGGATTGTCGCTCGACCGGCAGTTGAGCTAAAAACTCGTAATGGCCAGCGGATCATCACTAAGATCAAGCATAAAGATTTTAGATAACTTGCAATTCCCCCATTAATAGTGTATAGGGACAGGAAATGAACACTAAATCAGAATATGCTAATCAACAAGCATCAACTGGAGCGGGCGCTAAACAATCCGAGAACGGAACACCTGCCCATTTCCCTGCGCTGTCTGCATCCGAACTGGCGGCATTCCTTCGTGCGTGCGGAGTTTTACAAAGCGGACAAGGGCGAGATCGGGGTAACGGTCAATGAAGGGGTTAGGTGGTATAGATGATTCTGGGCGTAGCTCAGTCCGGTAGAGTTCCTGGCTTGGACCCAGGATGTCGGGAGTTCAAATCTCTCCGCCCAGACCAATTGTGATATAATCCCCCCCCATACAAGCCAACAACAATAGCGGATTGAGTTTTCATCCCCCTTGGGACAGTAGTCCCAAAACCTTAGAGCCCACCTCCCTGGGCTCTTTTTTTGTCAACCACACCCTCATTTCCAGCAACCTTACGCCTATCTTTGTCAACCCTGCGATAACCCAAAGTAATCAGCTTGCACCGGGTGATAAGTGGGAGTATGGTGGTTGGATGTCCTTTCAAAGACCCATAAGAAAAGCCCCGGCCCTCGTGAGAGAGTCGGGGCTTACTTATACGCTGATCCAGTTAATCGCCACCACAGCTACCTGGACAGCCACACACTCTGAAATCATCGCATTATCTCCTCAGAGTGTCAAGGGTCAAAATCTGCTGTGGCCGGAACTAGCCCGTTAGATTACATGGCCAACTGTCCATACACTAGATAAAAGCAGTCTAATTCCAGGCTCTGATCCACCGCACATCAACCTGGTCCCATACGGCGGCCTTAACTGGCTGATCGGCCGGCACAGCTCAGGCTGTGGTCCCTGGATAGATAGGGGCTGGGGAAAGCTGAGTACCATAACATCCCCTAACAGGGGCACCATAGGACAGACCGGTGGGGAAAAGGGCGGTCCTATGCCTTTTAACAACTGAAAGCGAGGCTGAGATGAAGATCCGTGAAAGATTGTGGGAAATAATAGTGGCGAAGCATCCGGAAGGCGTGATTTTGCCGTGGTGGTTAATGGCAGTTAAGGCTGTTTTGTATCCAATGGATTTTATTTATTGGAAATTAAGCCGTTCCCGTGGTTATCAATTTGAAACCGATATCTGGAAAATAGAGGGTATGTGTTTTACTGGCGGTGCGATGAGAGCCTTAGCAAGATCACAGGGCGAAATATATAAAATCACTAGAATCGGAGAATGCGTGACGTTGGAACGGGTTGATACAACCACCCCCAAAAAGGCTTGACTTGTGACTGGTCACATGGTATATATAGTACATGGTTAATTTTAGTGAAAAATTACGGGATGTGCGCGGGATTCAAACCTTGGAATGTTTTGGTTCTAACCTTGGGTATAGCAAAAGCTATGTCTCTGATATAGAAAACGGACGGAGATTGCCTAGTGTCAATTTTATTGACGCTCTTTGCCGATATTTGAACTGTGATAGAGAAAAATATATGTATTGGCATACATTGGGTGCGCGCGAACATGGCTGGAGAATTTAACAGTGGGTGAAGTGGATAAAGAAATCCAACCAAGATTTGATTATATGGCTACTATTGCTGGAGGTTGTGGTCCTGATGTTTGGGACACGGAAATGACCTGTAGTGCGAAATCTATGCGGGAAGCGGCTGAATATTTTTGTCATTGGGCGGAAGAAAGAGATGCTGATGTGCTATCCATAGAGCAAATGGATTACTAATGCCTAAAACCCCCGCACAACGCAAAGCCGACGAACGTGAACGCAGAAAGAAAGAGGGTAAAGTGCTATTCACTAAGTACGTCTGGCCTGACATGGTAGCCAAACTCCACGCTTACGCAGACAAGCTACTGAGAAGGGGGAAGGATGGCTAGTTTAACTTTGCAGATCATGACGGACCTGACGACGGTAGATTGTGGTGTCTGTGGTGGAACTTATGCGATCAATGAGCGATATCGAAAGCAAAAGGCCCAAGAGGGAGGCGGATGGCACTGCCCATATTGCGAATGTTCGTGGGGATTTTTTGACGATTACGAAAACGCGAAGCTCCGACGCCAGCTAGAGCAAGAACGAAAACGCAAAGAATGGGCACAACAGGAAGCCAAGAACGCTGAAAACAAGCGTCGTGCGGCAGTCGGACAAGTGACAAAGATCAAACGTCGTGTTAGCAAAGGTGTTTGCCCATGTTGCAATCGTACTTTTAAGGATTTGGCGGCTCACATGGAAACCAAACACCCAAGCTGGACGGAAGAAAAATGACCCTCCGCCAAACCCAAGTAATAGAATGGTCCACGACGCCACAGGAGTTAAGGCGGATTGCTGATCGTCTTGAAAAGAATTTGAATGAACTTTATCAATTAGAGGGCAAGAATTTATTTCTTGAGATATCAATTGACAAAGGCCAATGGCAAGCCGAACAGGTGGAGGATGAAGAAAGTATAGGTCATTATCCTTTTGGTGGGGATAATAAAGAGTAATGGGCAGGGGTTGTTGCAGAGTGGTTGATGCGGTGCGCCTATACACCGTCCAGCATGTAGGCCAACAACCCCATGCTCTCCAGAGCATAGGCACGGTAGGGATGAGTCTCCCATGACGACCGTGGTCCAGGGCTCCCGCCCTTGCAACCGGGATGCCGATAAGCAGAGGGGACAGCCTGGAGAGACAGGCACCAGTTTTGGAGGCAAGATTAGCAAATGCAAGCACACAAAATGCCCGACTGGATATATTGCATGGCATGAATGGGCAGAAAAGAAAAGCAAGACGCATAAGCAGGTGAAGTGTCCGAACTGTAGTTTGTGGGCTATATGGGTGAAGAAATGACCGATGCGCAAGCAACAACCCCATGCCCTCCAGGTAACTATGGCGAATACCCTACCGCCGAAATAGGGGAAATTGCTAGAGGAGGTGAGAATGATGCGGGGTGAAGGTTTAAAAGCCCCTGATTAGCAAATCACACAGAAGCTAAAATATTTAGAGATATATAATTGTGAATGAAAAGTATTACCGGACTTGGATGAAAGTTGTTGAGATTAGACGACGATCAAGCGGCTGGCCCGGCCTATCTAATCAGGGCACGATCAATGGTGATCTTGAGGGGCACTGTGGATAGACATAGAGGATGGGGTACTCTCGCCACTGCTAGCAAGTGCCAGCGTTATACCCGTTATATTCGGAGACACGCAAAGCGAGTAGCCGGACCCGGCCCCCTCAAGATTGCCGCCAGTTATTCTGGGGGTCTGTGGTCAGACAGTACAGGACGCTGTATTGCAACGGTTCGATTCCGGATGGTTAGACGAGGTTCGATTCCTCACCCCGGAGCCAGATGAGGTAATGAGATGAGCGCTAAACTTGAAAATATATGGATCAATGAATTTGTCAAAGAAGAAGATGTGGAAAGAACTATTAGAGTTGACTGGTCTAATGATCGTCATCATGCTGTGAGAATAAATCAACCACATGGAAAGGACGAAATTATAGAAGCGCTATCAAGATTAATATATTTATTAGCGCAAGATCCACATCTTAAGGGTGATGTATGACCGGTAAATTTAAATCAAGGTATGTGTTGGGGGAAGGGTATCCTTGGAGCAGAGGGCAAGGAAAAGATAACATACAAATGCATAAGAATCCTGAAGGTAGTCCTCCAGTTATGCTGAAGATACCTGATATATTGCTTGGTATGGGTGGCCCAAAATACCGCCTAGTGCTGGAGCGGATAGATGAGTGAAGAACCTATTTCTTGTCCATGGTGTGATGTGAAGCCAAAATTCAACTATGTTCGTGGCGTAAAAACACGTCGATGTTCGGTTGTATGTGACAATGAAGATTGTCCTGTGCGGCCCCATGTTTCTGGAAAAATATATGGGGACTCTTTTTTAGAAGCCAAGGCAAGTGCAATTATGCTCTGGAACACCCGCAAGGAACCCAAGCCATGAGTACATGGCATGAAGCCGAGGAAACCGATATTGACATCGACTATGAGGGAAAAGAAGTCGATATTTTTGTTTGTGACGATAGATGGGGAAGTGTCTATTTGACAATATCATTTGACCAGATAAAGGAAATTGCTTCTAAGATTGGGGAACCCAAATCATGATCATTGATGTTCATAATATAACTGACAGGGATCTTCCACCAAACAGACGAACATTGGCGAATCTTTATCAAGTTGAGTATTTCAGAATGCTCAAAGAAGTACAAAATGCAAATAAGGGCATTAAGAGACTAAAAAGAAGAAATGAATATTTGCAAAAAAAATTGAGGGAAATGAAGTCATGATCCATGATGTCATAGTGCCGGTGACGTGTGATGATATTTGAGCCTCTCGAATATATAAAGGTGATATGTGATAATAATTGCGGGAAGGAAATTTTAATTCCTTACCTGAATTTTTGTGATGAGGAATCAGATTTTCTATATCGCCTTGAGGCAATGAATAAACTAGGATGGTGTGTAAGATATGAAAAGCATTATTGTTCAATGAAATGCGCGAAAGAGGCGGAAGATGATAAGTAAATATTGGAAAAAAGTTGGTTCCGATATGACATGGCCAGCCTATAGCCAAGGCGATATTGAATGGCGTTTAAGATATGGAAATTGGGATAGTCTCGAAAAAGATCGTATGCGTTTGGCCTCTATTGTTAGTGCTTATCAAGAGTTAATAGTGAAGACACAGGGGGAGCGTAATTTTATCTGTAAGGTATTAAAAGAGGCGGAAGATGGCAAAGGTTAAGATGACCAAGAAGGAACAAGCTGTTCTGGACATGCTAGATGAATATATCCACAAGTGGAAGACCTGGAAGGAGCAGCCTTTGCCAGAAATCCATCTATACAAAAAAGATGCTAAGCTATTCGACGCAATCTGTAAGAAGATTGATGACGGCATGGCTCGCGGATCTGTAAACCCACAAGCCAAGACTTACCGTGATGTCCCGATAAGGTGTCAGATATGAATATATGTTCAAAAAATGGTTCTATAGAAATAGAAACTAGCGATATTAATTTTAGTATTGATATTAATCGAGCACTTTCTGGATTTGGTGCAGAACTAGCTTTTCCTGATACTCAAGGTGCTTTTTATTTATGCACTCATACAGAGAGAAATCCGTTTAGATTTTTCATTGTTTGCGTACCATCAACAGAATGGGAAAATGATATTAAAGATGAAGGCTATGAAATTCATAGTATGCTAGTTATGCCGGAACTAAAGGAAGAGAATGAAAACCCTAACCATTAACGGCTGGACCGCGCTCTGTCTTTTCCTATTGCTAGCCTCAAATGTCGGCTGGCTGACATGGCACACACAGACTGTCAACGAATATAAAATGGCCTTGTCACAGATAGACAATGACCACATCGCCATTCAATCCTGTCTGGATAAAGACCATTTATTTCATTCTTGGCCTGACAGATATGGGCGAATGCATGTCACATGCAAGCTAAAGAACCCCGGCCCAATATTCAAGACCTATCGGGAATACAAGAAATACGTGAGGGAGTTAGAGACGGCGATGGGGGGTGGGTGATGCGTATTCTCATAGCTTGTGAATTTTCCGGTATAGTCCGACAAGCATTTATTGAGAGAGGGCATGATGCCATTAGTTGTGACTTGTTGCCTTCCGAGAAAGGAGGAAAGCACTATACAGGAGATGTGCGGAATATTTTATGTGATAAATGGGACATGATGATTGCACATCCTCCTTGTACTCATCTTGCAGTGAGTGGAGCTAGATGGTTTAAGGATAAAAAGAAAGAACAGAAAGAAGCTCTGGAGTTTGTTGAGTTATTGCTAGATGCTAATATTGATAAAATATCCTTGGAAAATCCAATCAGTATTATCAGCACAAAAATAAGAAAGCCTGATCAAATTATCCAACCTTGGCAGTTTGGCCATGGAGAGACAAAGGCAACGTGTTTATGGTTAAAAGGATTGCCAAAACTATATCCTACAAATATTGTTGAGGGTAGAGAGGGGAGGGTGTGGAAAATGTCGCCAGGAAAAGACAGAGCAAAAGAAAGAAGCCGCACATATCAAGGTATTGCTGATGCTATGGCGGAACAATGGGGATAAATAATGCCTAAACGCGCCGACAGAAATCATGGCTAGTGAAGAAAGCAAGCTGCAACGCGAGATTCTGGAACAACTGGATAAATTTCCTTTTGTTGTCTGGGCTTATATTACTACTTCCGGGCTGGTGAAGGGCTGGAAGGGTGGTGCTATCAGAATCAAGCCGATTGGCAAGGATGACATATTGTTGGATATTCTGGGCCAACTCAAAGATGGGCGATTATTCTCTATCGAAGTAAAAACACCAGGGAATGAGCCTACCAAAGAACAACAGGCTATGATTGATAAAATAAACGGTAATTTAGGTGTGGCAGGATGGGCAGATAATGTTAAGGATGCTTTATGGATTGTAGAACAAGGGTGGATGATGTGAGGACACATAATGGATAACCCAGAATCTCTAGTATACTGGTCAGACGAAAGCCAGCTTATGGGCTATGGTGAGTCTGATAGTAGTGGCGCATGGTTGAAGTTTCAAATACATCCAGAGGACTTGGAGAAATTCAGAGGACTCAAAGGAACCGTATTCCATCTAACCATGGTCAAGATCCAGGATAGCGGGGAACCAGAGAAACAAGAAAAGCCTTATGCCGATAGACCTATAGGGGAATTGTGTCGGCAAGCATTGGATGCAGCGGAAGATACTGAATGGCATATTTTTTTGAAGGATAATTCGCCTATCACAATGGAACGACTGACTCCATACTTTGCGGCCAAATCTATTAAGTCAGCCTGTGCTGTAAGCACACGTAAAGCACTCGATTATGATCAGGATGCAGCAATAAGATGGGGAAAGTTATGTGATAAATTTTATAAATGGAAACACAAAACGGCAGCAGGTCTATGAACGTATCCTATAAGAGGGGAAATGTATGAAAATCGGACCAGATGAAGGCAATAGTGGAGCTATTATAAGATGGGGTAAACATTTAGATAATGGTTTATGGCTTCGTATTTGGAAACATAAAAAACTATGGTTTAAATGGCGTTTAATGAAAGGATACTTAGATTTTGGATTCTTTGTATTTCGTTGGGGGAACTAATGGAAAAGGAAATAACTGTTTTCAAGTGTGACCATATTGGCGTAGCAGGGACAACGGACGTGCATGTCAAATTGCGTAAGACTCAAGGTGGTAATGATATCTATGAGGCAAGATGCGGAATAGCATTAATGGGATCAACTCAAATGGATGAATGGGGGTTTAAGGCATGTAACTATGACCCGTTTCATCCAGAGTTTCTTGATAATTATTGTATAGGCAGAGGAGCTACGCAAGAGGAAGCGATAGAAAGACTAAAAGAAGATATGAAAGATACGGCTAATTCAATATAGGCAATATGAACGCATCCTATAAGCGGGGGAATGTATGAGGTTATCTATTTTAATAAGTAGCTTGATTATAGCAAATGCTATAGATCCAATAGCATATGAGAGTTACAGTGGAATACTTGTTATGCTTGCTGGAATCATATTTGGTATTCTTGATTTTGCTGAACTGCATATTGCAGCTTATAAAAAATGAACCTCCAAAAAAAACCCTGCTGGCGCTCAGAAGCATACAAGCGTGCTGCTTTCGATCAGCCCTGCACCATGAACAGCCCATGGTGTACGTACAAGGATGAGGAAACTTGCTTCCGGCATTTGAATGAATCGTTTGCAGGTAAAGGCAAAGGATTGAAAGCGCATGACTTCGCGGGATTCGATGGGTGTCAGGGGTGTGAGGATTGGTATAATTCATCGTTCCAGGATGATAACGAAAAGAACTGGTACTCAACACGTGCCATGGTACGCACAATCTATCGACGGTTAGAGCAGGGGATATTGAAGGTATGATCTGGACCAGCACACGCCAAGCCATCCACGATGCCCTAGCCGGGGGCTGGCTCAATCGCTCGGACATGGGCATGTTGGAGCATATAAAACTCCATTGCCGGGTCCAGAAATCCAATACACACAATAATAATGCTAGAATACAGGACCAGTTAGAGGCAGGGTATATACTGGCGGCGATCCGGGACCAAAGACCACTTGTCCAATCCTGGTTATATTTTGCCTACGATATAGCAGAACACGCCCAGGACCGCTCTGAGATCGCCTGTGAGCTATTCGATCAATTCTTTAGAGGCCATATAAGAGCAAATAAAATATCGCGTTACAGAGCCCTGTGTGAGGTCTCAGTGGATGATTACAGGCTAAGGATATTGAGACAAAAGCCCCTCCCGGTGCAAGTATATACACGGACCATGAAAACACACCCCGACCATTTTGTTAGGGATTGGCAGGGAAAGCGTGATAAATGCCTGGATAGTATTGCCAGCCTGGATAAGGAGGGTATCGGTAATGTGTCGTGCATGGTCAAATCGCTACGTGGCGATAGCGAAGAACGCCCTTCAGAAATCCTATATTCGTCATATAAGAGCCTTATATAAAAGCATTTCTTGACAATGGCAGGGAATTATGCCTTAATTTCTATGTTGGGATTTTATCCTCAAATTCCCCCATATAAGAGCAGTTTTCAAGGCATATTTCCCAGAATAACCAGCATGATTATGGCCCATATTGCATAGGCCACGATCACGATACCGGCGAGCATCAGCAATAGTTCAAGCATAAGACCTTCCAAGTGCCGTCCTTGGCGTGTTGTGGGTTAGTTACGGAATACGTAGTACTCGCCGATTTCCTGCTCACTGTGATCGTATGAGCTGAAATGATGGCCGTATCCGTCCGCGCTGGCATAAGCCTTAGCTAGATCCGATAGTCTGTTCATGCTGACAACAAGTTTGCCGATCGCTTCAAAGGCTTCCGCTTTTTGCATTGCTTCAATCACGTCCAGGTCGATATCAAGGACATCAGCTAGGAACCAGGCATTGAAACATCCAAGCGTATATTCATCGCTGCCCAGTTCTTCTTCCAGGATATCGTCAATATAGCCCTTGCGAATAAACCGATAACTATCGATTTCAAAATCGGTTTCTTCGGCTAGCATTTGCTCCACGATATCTCGTGTTGACAGGTCAAGCTCTGCTACTTCACGCCATAATGCAAAGACTGGCGCTGGTACTGTGTTAGATTGTGTCTGTTGCGTTCTCATAGGTATATCCCCCGTGTTTACAGTTTATTCCCCACTATCCCCTTGTGAGGGATAGGGAGTAAGAAACTAAACCCATGATTGGACAATCTCAGAATCCATTACCCCGTCTTTATCGACAAGACGCAATAGATCAGTATTGCCATGGTCATTGACATACCAAACATTAGGCCAGAATTGCTCGCGGTTCATGTCCTCGCGAATAGCGGCTAGCATTTCGTCATATTCAGCAAACTGGCCTACTTGCCGGCAATTATAACCACCAGTAAAACGTGTGTAGGCACGGCAGCTATAAATTACGTAATCACTCTCCCAGTCGATGCCTAATTCATAATCTTGATCGTTCATAATAACCCCCTTATCAGTTTAGTCCTCAAAGCCCGCTCTGACCGGGCTAGGGGGATTAGCTGAGATTTACCTTTTTGAATGCATCAGGTTGCTGTTTAAATGCCCTATCCTCATACAGCCGTTCATCAGTGCGCCGTGTGAGCCAGTCAGGAAAGGATAGGGCATCCAGGTGATAACGCGCACAGTCCAGGAGATACTGGCGGTAATCAGTTTGTAGGTTTGGTGTGTACATGGGTTAGTCCTCTAGGTCTGATAACTTCATTTGCGCCCATGCCCTATCTACCGGTTTATTGTTTAGATATATCTGGACTACCGGGCGTACCCCATACCTGTGGCCTTTTGCCGGACCACCTACAGAAAGTCTAGGCACATATTGATGGATAGTACCGCCTTGACAGCCATCGGCAGCAATACAATAGGCAAGGATATTTGGGAAATAATCCATATATCTTAGCTTAAATTTATTCATTTCCTTATCCTCTCTTTATCCCAATAAGGCGAGCGACACTTAGGATTAGCGCACGTCTCGGGCTTCTCTTTGCGCGGTATCCAGACATGGCCGCAGCGTTTGCAGGTGTATGTGGGTAGGGTGATCATCAGCTATTGCTCGCACATCGCGGAAGAAAGAAATCCATAAGCTGACCAGTTTCGCGGTCAATGTGCCGCATAATGCCAAATACATCATGGCCAAAATCAAAGTCTGGCGCTGATAGCAAGCCCATGAAATTGATAGGCGTATGTAGATGAACCGCTGCTAGATCCATTCTCAAAGAGAATCTATCTAGCGGTTGATCCATGCGCTTGGCCATCCTATTTGCTCTGGCAATAATGATCTGCACGGCTTTGCTTTCTTGATCAGTGAATTTTGCAAATTCTGTCATAACTCATTCCCCCGTCAGTTTAGTTCCCAAGGCCTCCGCGTGAACAGAGGCAGAGGGAATTAGCTGTTAATCTGAGATGGATACTACTGGGTCGCCAGTGCCTGTCGTGTATAACCCATATGCCTCACCATCCAGCTTAGCTGTTACTATATTACCGTCGCGCTGCATGACCGGGATTGGCTTGCCGTCATAGGCTGCTTGATCCCGAGCCGCCTGATCCGGGATAGTCACTATCTCGGTTGGTCCATCAACGTGAGCCGCATAATTGAGATTGTATGTATATTTCATGGTCATTCCCCCGGTTGGTTAATTGATATCCCAAGGTGCTTTAAGCAAGCAGTAAGGTGCTGAATTTGCATCAGTGCGAATAATGAAAACTCGCTTGCCGTTGTAATGCGCTATTGTAATAAACGTCATTGTCTTTATCCCCGGTTGGTTACTATACACATGAGTATACACCTATATGTAGGATAATCAAATATACCAGACGAAAGGTCATAATATTTATCAATCACAACTCAATACACAATAGGACAAATCTATGCCTAAAACAGCCAAAGAGAGAGCAGCGGCAGCAAAGAAGAAAACAGATGCTATCGCAAAGGCTCATCCAGTCCCGAACAAGGCCCAGAAGCTACGGGACAAGAGCAGGGATGAACTACGCAGATTAGGGTTGGAATAGTGGCAGG
>JGI24023J19991_10001001_pt1 | contig 22167 bp, 19 predicted proteins | sample Cruoilmetagenom1_FD_19991 | JGI IMG/M metagenome (IMG submission 19991) | reverse complement strand
CATTATGTAAGTTTAGGCTTAGAAGCCAAACGATTGTCTACAGCATTTGATTCTGTTACACTTTATGGGAACGATCCTCATTTACGACCGGATATATATGGAAAAATAGGTAATGCTGGTGTTTCAATCTGCTGTTTAGATGATGCTAAAAAATTGTATTCAGGTTTCGATTTAACACATCATATGACATCGGTTTCCATGACCATTAATGGCCCTGCTCCTATGCTACTAGGTTTTTTTATGAATGTGGCGATTGATCAGGAATGTGAAAAATATATCCATGAAAATGATATTGAGAAAGAAATAGAGAAAAAAATTCAATCTATTTATAAGAAAAAAGGTACTAAAAGACCTTCCTATCAAGGAAAATTACCGGAAGGGAATAATGGTTTAGGCTTATTGCTTCTTGGAGTATCGGGTGATGAAGTATTATCTAATGACATTTACAAAAAAATTAAAGCAGATACAATTACGAAAGTACGGGGTACTGTGCAAGCTGATATTTTAAAAGAAGATCAAGCGCAAAATACATGTATTTTTTCTACAGAATTCGCTTTGCGGTTAATGGGAGATGTTCAGGAATATTTTATAATGAACAACGTACGTAATTTTTATTCAGTTTCTATTTCAGGATATCATATTGCTGAAGCCGGAGCAAACCCAATTTCTCAACTGGCATTTACACTTTCTAATGGTTTTACTTATGTAGAATATTACCTTTCTAGAGGAATGGACATCAATAAATTTGGACCTAACTTGTCTTTCTTTTTCTCCAATGGTATCGATCCAGAATATTCAGTAATTGGACGAGTGGCACGTAAAATTTGGGCAAAAGCAATGAAATTTAAGTATGGAGCTAATGAACGAGCTCAAATGTTAAAGTACCATATACAAACATCTGGTCGTTCGTTACACGCTCAAGAAATTGATTTTAATGACATTAGAACTAGCCTTCAAGCCTTATATGCAATTTACGATAACTGTAATTCTTTACATACCAATGCCTATGACGAAGCCATTACTACGCCTACTGAAGAAAGCGTTAGAAGAGCCATGGCAATTCAATTAATTATCAATAAAGAATTGGGCTTGGCAAAAAATGAAAACCCAATACAGGGTGCTTTTATTATCGAAGAATTAACCAATTTGGTTGAAGAAGCAGTTTTGGCAGAATTTGATAGAATTACTGAGCGTGGAGGTGTTCTCGGTGCAATGGAAACCATGTATCAACGTTCAAAAATTCAAGAAGAAAGTTTATACTATGAAACTTTAAAACATAATGGAAAATTCCCAATAGTAGGTGTAAACACATTTTTGAGTAGTAAAGGTTCTCCTACAATAATTCCAAAGGAAGTAATTAGAGCTACTGAAAAAGAGAAAAAATATCAAATTACAGTTGTTGAAAATCTAAACAAAGGCAACGCCAAAAAAGTAGCAGAACAACTGCATTTATTACAGGAAAAGTCTATAAATAATGAAAATATTTTTGAGCAATTAATGGAAGCCACCAAAGTATGCTCACTCGGACAAATAACAAATGCTTTATTTGATGTTGGCGGACAGTATAGACGAAATATGTAAGCAGGTCGCCAAATTTTTCAAATTAAATATAGAAAAATTTGTGCAGACTGTTTATCTCAATGAGCACGGTGAGTTTGGTATCTCATAATTTAATGGAAGATATAGAACTATCTTATCCCAAAGAGCGAAGCTAATTTGAGATCTCAATAAAATGACTTGAATATTACTTATACTGGGCAACTCCACTTTGTTGGATAAACTTCATTGAGGGATTCTTTTTAAATATACCTTGCCCATTTATCGTTAATTATGCTAATGGGAAATGTATTCAATAAATATCTTATGCTAAACATCATAAACGAAACTTACTCAGAAGATGTAAATTTTGGCACAATTGATGCGTAATTTTTACTATTAGTAGTTAATATTATCTTTTGTAGATTTACCTTATATAACTTTTCGCAACATGAAGCAATTTATCCTAAGATTTACTATTTTAGTTTTCATAAGTATTTCAATAATAGCCTGTAAAACAAACACAGCAGACATAGTTGAAAAAAAACCTGACACCTATGTCAAAGATAATTATGAGAAGAAAGAAGTAACCATTACAATGCGTGACGGTATTAATCTTCACACCACCATTTATTCTCCAAAAAATAAAAGCAAGACCTATCCTATTTTGATGATGCGTACTCCATATAGTTGTAGACCTTATGGTGCAAATGAATATCGTAATAGAGTTGGTCCTAATATTCATTTAATGAAAGAAGGTAACATTATTGTATATCAAGATGTAAGAGGAAGATGGATGAGTGAAGGAACATATGACAATATGAGAGCGTACAATCCCAATAAAAAATCTAAAAAAGACATTGATGAAAGTTCTGACACTTATGATACAATTGATTGGTTAGTAAAAAATGTTGAAAATAATAATGGTAATGTAGGAATTTGGGGTATTTCTTACCCTGGTTTTTACGCTACTTATGCCACTATTGATGCACATCCAGCATTAAAAGCTGCTTCACCCCAAGCATGTATAGGAGATTTCTTTTTTGATGATTTTCACCATAACGGCGCCTATTTATTAAGTTATTTTAGAGCCACAGCCTTATTTGGTACACAAAAAGATAATCCTTCAGACACTGCTTGGTATAAACTACCCGATCTTAAAACACAAGATCAATATCAATTCTTTTTAGATGCCGGTCCATTGAGCAATCTTAACAAATATTTTCAATATGAAACTGTTGATGATCCTTCAATAAAGAATAATGACAAGGTTGATGATTTTTTTTGGGAAGAACTCAAAGAACATCCAAATTACGATAGTGTTTGGCAAAGTAAAGGAATTATTCAACATTTGAAAAGTGTCAAATCTTCGGTTGCAACTATGATCGTTGGTGGTTGGTTTGATGCCGAAGATTTATATGGCCCATTGGAAACTTATAAAACAATTGAAGAATACAATCCTAAAAATTATAACACAATGGTTTTTGGTCCTTGGGATCATGGCTCTTGGGCCAGAACCAAAGGCAAAAATATTGTTGGCAATTACTATTTTGGCGATTCTATTTCTGAATTTTTTCAAGAAAAAATTGAAACGAAGTTCTTTAATCATTTCTTAAAAAATGATGGAACTATTAATTCAGGATTACCTGAAGCCTATGTTTTTGATTCTGGTAAAAAACAATGGGAAATGTATGATTATTGGCCTCCAAAAGGTGTAATGAAAGAGTCGATGTATTTATCCGAAAATCAGCAATTAACTTCTAATTTAATCAATTCAAAAGGAATCAAGTTTGTGAGTGATATCAAGCGACCGGTACCTTATTCTGAAGATATTAAAACAGTCTTTACACCTAGAAAATATATGACAGATGATCAGCGGTTTGCTGCACGTAGACCGGATGTTTTGGTCTTTGAAACTAATGTATTAGAAGAAGATCTCACTTTAGCAGGAGATATTCTGGCAAATTTAATTGTAGCTACTACTGGTACAGATGCTGACTGGATTGTTAAAGTTATTGACGTACATCCCGGCGATATTGAAGAACAAAAAGACGGTATGCAAGATCATTTAAAAATGAGTAATTATCATTTAATGGTGCGAAGCGAAGTGATGAGAGGTAAGTTTAGAAATAGTTTTTCGAAACCTGAGCCTTTTACTCCTAATAAACCAACTGATGTTACTATTAAATTGCAAGATGTTTTTCATACTTTTAAAAAAGGACATAAAGTACAAGTACAGGTTCAGAGTACATGGTTTCCATTAATTGATTTGAATCCTCAAACTTTTGTACCAAATATATTCAAAGCAAAAAAAGAAGATTTTAAAACGCAAACTCATACCGTTTTTACATCGTCATCTATTGAGTTTTCAGTATTAAGGTAAAATCTAACTCTTATTTTTTTTACTTTAAGGTTAAGAGCAATTAAAACAAATTGAATTAGTTTCCAGAATTGTTTATTCTGGAAACTTAGAATCATTAATTCAACACCTTTTTTAACCAAACACTCAATAAAACTGCGATTAAGCTTAAACCTCCCATTAAATACCAATTCGCATCAAATCCGAATCTATCAACCACTTCCATACCTGTTTTGGCACTAAATATATGTGCCAATGAAAAAGCCATAGTATAAGCTGCCATATACAATCCTTCTTTACCTTTTATGGCCCTTTTCATCGCAAAGGCATTTGCAAATGGAAATGCCAACATTTCAGCCACTGTAATTATGATCATGCTAATTATTAAAATACTGATACTGATAGCTATATTGAGCACAAAAAAGCTCGCTGCAAAAAGTATTAAGCTCCAAAAAATAATTTGGACCATACTTAATGAAGATCCTTCTAACCTGTGAATTAAAGGCATTTCCGTAAGAAAAATAAGCAATCCGTTTAAAGACATTAATAAACCTATTTGGAACTCGGTCAAACCATAAACTTCTACATAGTACAGTGGTATAGTAGAAAATAATTGCATAAAAGTAAAACCCATTAAGAATACAATCCCCAAAAAGATCAGGAATGCTTTATCATTAAATATTGAAACATTTGTATTGACTTCGGTAACTTCCTTATCTTTTCTTAGAAATTCTTTATTTTTTAGTACAATTTTAAAAATAATAATGGCCATAATACAGGTTATACCATCAATCCAAAATAATCCCTTATAGCTCAATCCGGCAATAATTAACCCTCCTAAAACAGGGCCAAAAGAAAACCCTAAATTAATTGCCAAACGTAATAAAGTAAGTGAACGTGTTTGGTTTTCAGGCTCACTATAAGCATTTAATGAAACATATAATGCAGGTCTAAAAGTATCAGCAACCGTCATAATTACAAATATACCGGTAACAAAACCCCAAAATGTTGTGATGTATTGTAACCCAATAAACAAAAACCCTGTTAAGAGTAAACTCCAAAACATTACTTTATAATACCCTACTTTATCAGTAAGTTTTCCTCCTAACCATGAACCCAAAAATGATCCTACTCCAAAAGCACTCATTATCCACCCTACTTGTGGCAATGAAAATTTTAAAGATTGTGTTAAGTATATTGCAAGAAACGGAATTACCATTGTTCCGGCTCTATTAATAAAAGTAATGAGTGCTAACCACCAAATTTCCATTGATAGTCCGGCAAACGAATCTCTATATATTTTTACAGTTCTTTTTACCATAATTTGACTCTATAAAACTAAAAAACCCGGCTAATTGCCAGGCTCTATTTGTATTGTTATTTTTTATAGTAAGATAGTTACAACAAATAAACGCGCAGGCTTTGGTCTGAATAAATAGACTTAAGTTGGACACAAGTTCTTGTTGAATACATTATTATAATTTAATTGAAACACCAAAGCTACAATTTTTATTTAACTAAAGTTTTATTAATTCTTATCTTCGTCTTAAATTTATAAATTGATGAAAAAACTCTGTATATCATTGCTTCTATTGTTTTTCTTAACAGGATGCTCTCAAAAAAAAGATATCTTTGATAATTACACTGCTTCTATTAAAGATGTTCAGTATGAAATGAATAGAAAATATAGTGACGAATCAACTTCTCCTTTAACAAAAAAAGACCTTAAAGAGTTTAAAACATTAGATTTTTTTGCAATAGATTCTACTTATAAGGTTACGGCAAAATTTAAATTAGATAAAAATCCTAGATATTTTGAAATGCCAACTACAACTGAAAGAAGGCCTATCTATAAAACATATGGTACTGCAACTTTTTTATTAAATGATAAAGAGTTAAAACTACATATTTATCAAAACCAAGGGTTGATAAAAAACCCTGAATATAAGAATCATTTATTCATTCCTTTTACCGATCTAACGAATAGTAATGGCAGTTATGGTGGTGGTAGATACATTGATTTAGAAATTCCAGAGGGTAATACTATTGTGATTGATTTTAACACAGCTTATAACCCATATTGTGCATATAATAAAAAATACTCATGTCCCATTCCGCCTCGTGAAAATGATTTGGCCATTGAAATAAAAGCCGGAGTAAAAGATTATAAAAAGCATTAAGATCAGTATTATTAATCATTATGGATATTACAGAAGAAATCTTACAAAGTCATCAACGAATATTGCCTTACATTCATCGTACACCTGTACATTCTTCTAAAATGATTGATGAAATTAGTGGTGCAACATTGTTTTTTAAATGTGAGAATTTTCAAAAAATGGGCGCTTTTAAAATGCGTGGTGCTACCAATGCAATTTTGCTGTTAAGTAAAGAACAACATCAAAAAGGTGTAGTAACGCATTCATCAGGTAATTTTGCACAAGCATTAGCGTTAGCAGCTAAAAACATAGGAGTTAAAGCTCATATTGTAATGCCCAAAAATGCGCCAGAAGTAAAGAAGAAAGCTGTTCGTGGGTACGGTGGCATTATTACTGAATGTGAACCTACTTTAGAAGCTAGAGAGACAACAGCTAGTAAAATACAACAAGAAAAAGGCGCAACATTTGTGCATCCGTTCAACGATTTTAATGTCATCCTAGGAAATGCTTCTGCGGGAAAAGAATTATTAGAAGAAGTACCTGATTTAAACATTATTGTAGTACCTGTAGGTGGTGGTGGTTTAATTTCAGGCGTCGCTTTAAGTGCCATTTCGTTTGGCAATAACTGTAAGGTAATTGGCGCAGAGCCCCTTAATGTAGATGATGCCTATCGATCTTTAGAAAGTGGTAAAATTGAATATAATCAAAGTACAGATACTATTGCCGATGGACTAAAAACTTCATTAGGTGATATTACCTTTAATATTATTAATAATCACGTCGCGAAAATAATTAGAGTTACCGAGGAAGAAATAGTTGAGGCAATGCGGCTTATTTGGGAACGAATGAAAATTATAATTGAACCCTCAAGTGCTGTTACATTGGCGGCAATTTTAAAATCAAAACAAGAATTTTCAAATAAAAAAATTGGTCTGATATTATCTGGTGGAAATGTAGATCTTAAAAACTTACCTTTCTAAAATTTCCCTATTAAATAGGTGCTTTAAGAGTTTGGCGATATAAGTAAAAGTTAGTAAATTTATTCTAGCTTTATCATTAGATAAAAGCATCCACAATTTTTGTACTTTCAGAAGTTTGATCAAACCTTAACCATCATGAAATGAAAACAAAGAAATTATTTTTAGTCATAGTTAGTGTTGTAAGCTTAATAGTAACTGTAAACACTTCAACAATTCAAGCTCAGGATCGAATTACAGGACCCAATTTTGCTACACGATCTGAAGTTATTGCGAAAAACGGAATGGTTGCTACAAGCCATCCTTTAGCTACTCAAGTTGGTTTAGATATACTCAAAAATGGCGGGAATGCCATTGATGCAGCAATTGCAGCAAATGCAACCTTAGGTTTAATGGAACCTACAGGTAGCGGTATTGGTGGTGATTTATTTGCCATAATTTGGAGCGCGAAGGATAATAAATTGTATGGATTAAACGCTAGTGGTCGTTCTCCTGGAAAATTAAACCTTAAATATTTTCAAGAAAATAACATGAATAAAATTCCGGCTTACGGACCTCTTCCTGTAAGTGTTCCCGGCTGTGTTGATGGTTGGTTTGAAATGCATGGTAAATTTGGATCTATGCAAATGGACGATATTCTTGCCCCCGCTATTAAATATTCACGAGAAGGATTTCCGGTCACAGAACTTATTGGTTATTATTTGACAGGAACCTCAAAAAGGTTTAAGGATTATCCAAATTTCGCCGAAACGTATATGCCTAACGGAATGCCTTTGAAAAAGGGAATGGTTTTTAAAAACACTTTTTTAGGTGATACTTATGATAAAATTGCTAAAGGTGGTAAAAATGCTTTTTACAAAGGTCAAGTAGCAAAAACTATCGCTGATTTTATACAAAAACAAGGGGGATTTTTAAGTGAAAAAGATTTGGCAAATCATACTTCTGAATGGGTTGAACCTGTATCAACCAATTATAGAGGTTATGATGTTTGGGAACTCCCGCCAAATGGCCAAGGTATTGCTGCCCTTCAAATTCTTAATATTATGGAAGGCTATGATGTTAAAAATATGGGGTTTGGAAGCCCGGAATATGTGCATCATTTTATTGAGGCTAAAAAATTAGCTTTTGAGGATCGTGCAAAATATTATGCTGATCCTGATTTCAATAAAATACCTGTTGACAAGCTTATATCAAAGGAATATTCTGACGAACGAAGGAAATTGATAAAAAAAAATGCCGCCAGAACGTATGATGCCGGGAAACTAGAGCAAGGCAACACGATCTATATGACCGTGTCAGATAAAGAAGGTAATATGGTTTCGCTAATTCAGAGTAATTATCGTGGTATGGGTTCAGGTATGGTTCCTCCAAAATTAGGATTTATGCTGCAAGATCGAGGAGAATTGTTTTCATTAGAAAAGGGACATTATAATGTAATTGAACCCAATAAAAGACCATTTCATACTATTATTCCAGCATTTATCACTAAAAATGGGAAACCTTGGGTAAGTTTTGGATTAATGGGAGGGGCTATGCAGCCACAAGGCCATGCTCAAATTGTAATCAATTTGATAGATTTTGGAATGAACCTTCAAGCCGCAGGAGATGCTCCAAGAATGCAACATACTGGCTCTACCGAGCCCACAGGGGGTAAGATGACAGATGGAGGTCAAATCTTACTTGAGTATGGGTTTGAATATGAACTGATAAGGTCATTAATGAAAAAAGGGCATAAGGTTGGATTTGGTTTAGGTAGTTATGGAGGATATCAAGCCATTATGTGGGATCCTGAAAATGGTATTTATTACGGTGCTTCAGAATCTAGAAAAGATGGGCAGGCAGCCGGATATTGATGTAATAGTATCACATAAAAAAATTAAGAATAAAATTCATATAGAATCTTGTTCAACAGTATTTTAGCCATACAAAGTTTGAAATAAATGATTATAAATAAGTTTTTTGTCAACCTTTTAATTATTATCACTTGCTTATCTTTTTTAAGCTGTACTAATTCTGCGTCTAAAAATTCAATTATACATTTAGATGAACTTACAATTTCACAAATTCATCGCGCGTATGAACAAGGTGATTATACATCTGTGCAATTAGTTACTGCTTATATTAATAGAATAGATAGTTTAGATAATAAAATCAATGCTATCACGTATATCAATAAAGATGCGTTATCGATAGCAAAAAAACTGGATTTAGAATTTAGCAAAACAGGTAAATTAAGGCCTCTTCATGGAATTCCGCTTATTGTAAAGGATAATTATAATACAAAAGGGATGCCTACCACCGCTGGTGCATTAGCCTTGCAAAATTTCATCCCTAAAACTAATTCTTTTGTCGTTCAACAGTTGGTTGATGCGGGTGCCATTATAATTGCAAAATCAAATATGGCAGAATGGGCTTTTAGCGCAAAACATACAGAAAGTTCTACCAACGGTACAACCTACAATCCATATAATTTAAATTTTGTCCCTGCAGGTTCAAGTGGTGGAACTGGTACGGCAATTGCTGCAAATTTCGGAACTGTTGGTTTGGGTACCGATACTGGAAATTCTATTAGAGGCCCATCATCTCATAATGCTTTGGTAGGGTTTAGAACTACTTTAGGGCTCGTTAGTAGATCCGGTATTATACCATTATTTATGCGAAATGATGTAGCTGGACCAATGTGTAGGACAGTTGAAGATGCTACCAAAATGTTAGAAATAATTGCAGGGTTTGACGCTAATGATAAAATAACTAAATATAATAAGGAGAAAGTTGAAACAAATTACCAGCAATATCTACAAATTGATGGTTTAAAAAATACTCGTCTAGGTATTTTAAGACAAATAAGCGAAGACAATCCTGATAAAGAGATAAAAGGTCATTTTGAAAAATCAATTTTTGATTTACGACATTTGGGAGCAACTGTAATTGATATTGAAATCAAGGATTTTGATAGCTTAAAAACGAATCAATGGTGTGCAAATTTTAGGCAAGATATTGAAGATTATTTAGCCACTTATGTAAAACAGGATTCACTCAAAACCTTAGAAGATATTATTCGTATTGGAACAAAATCTGATTATGCTAAAAATGTTTTAAAGTATTTCTCTGAAAATTCTGGTAGAGAAAAAGATAAGGATATTTTATGTGAAGACCCTTATACTGATCTAAGAAGGTTGGCATTTAGAAAAGCCATTGAAGACAAAATGGACGNATTACAATTAGATGCCATTATTTATCCTACGTGGAACAATAAACCTGCACGTATTGATAAATTTGAAGAAGAATATTTAGGTGATAACAATCAAATAATAGCTCCGCATACAGGCCAACCGGCTTTTACTGTTCCTATGGGGTTTACTAGTGATGGTTTACCCACAGGGCTTCAATTTTTGGGTAAAATGTATAGTGAACCGACATTGATAAAACTGACATATAGTTATGAACAAGCAACAAAGCATAGGAAGGTTCCTGAGTTTAAATATGATATTGACTGAACTCAACAGAAAATAATTAAATATAGAAGTATTTTTTAATTGCAGGTAATAACAAAATTGTTAAGTTCACGCTGCTTTAGTATAGCTGTATAGTTTAGTGTTGTCGCTTTTAGACAAATTATATTCAAAAATTCATTTTCACTCGTTTCATCAGTATATTCTGTTGCAAAAACAGCTTTGTTTTTTGCAATATAAATTTGTGCTTCATCTTCAAAATTATCTGCAAAAGCGTCCTCCAATAATATCCAATCAAAAGAATCTACGAGTTGTTCTGCTAATTCGGTAGCATTTTTTTGTCCAATTGACAATCCTCGAGTATGAGCTTCAGCAGCTAACCATTTAGAGTACCGAATTACATCTTGCTCAGTAATAGCAAATCCTGTATTATTTGTATATGAATCCATGTTATCAGGCTCAACAGCATCAAAACCTTTTTCTTTGATCATATCTAAACGCGCCCTCATTATTGGTGCTAAAGCATTAATATTTCTAATATCTAGAAACTTTTCGCCATCCCAACCATCATAATTATTACCAATAATTGATNCCGGAAAATCTGCAGCATCAGATCGCCAATTTTCAACTGAACCAACCGAAATATAAGCTATAACTTTTTTACCTTGATCATGAAGCTCTTTAACTAACTCAACCGAGTTATCAAAAGCATCTATATCAACAACTTCTGCATTGTACTGTGAATTTAATGGTAATTCACTCCGTAAGTCCCAATCAAAAGTCATTTGAGGTGTAAACTTGACAATATTTTGATCCTGCAATACAATATCATCATTGGTTTGGCATGAAATTAAAAAAAGAATGAAAATTGAGATTAAAACTTTATTGAAAGGCATATACTTTATTTGTTATTTAAACGAATGCTTTAAAACTATATTACTTTTTCATAATAATTAAACGCAACCATACTTAATTATAAGTATCATTATATAAAATAACGGTTATGAAAATAGTTTATGCTTTTTTAATTTCAATTTTTATATACAGTTGTACGAACAGTGATGACAACAATGCTACCATTGAAAAATGGAATTTAGTTAATGTAAGTGGGGGCTTTGCAGGAATAGATGTAGATATAGAAAAAGGAAAAATAATATGGACGCTTAATGAACATGATTCAATTTTAGATATTGAAAACAATTATGAGGGCAACTTTGTAATCAGTTTATCTACTGGAAGATATTCATATTTTATTGAAGAAATAAACAACACCTCTTATATTACTATTGATAACGATGAATATGGGGGTATTGATATTTCAGTAAACCATTTAGTAATAGATGAGAATAAAAGTTCTACAGGTACAGGTGCTGACCGTTTTGTATTTCAATTTGAAAAATAGGTTACGCTACTTTCACTACATACATTCCTAGAAAAACTGCTCCTAACCCGAGTACAAAAGAAGCTGAAGTATATATAAAAAATTCTAGAAAATTGCCTGATTTTAAGAAGTGATGATTTTCATAGGCGAATGTTGAAAAAGTTGTAAAACCACCGCAAAAACCAGTAGCTAAAAGCAAGATTTGATTTTCAGATAGTGTATTATTTTTTACTGCCAATCCAAGAATGATTCCTATTAACAAACTACCAATAACATTAGCCAAAAATGTACCATATGGAAAATCTGCCGCTGTATCATTTAAATATTTGGCCAATATATATCTTGCCATACTACCAAAACCACCGCCAAAAAAAACCAATAATAATTGTTTCATTTATTTATTGTTGTGTGAATCTAAATTACTAAACTTAACTTTACAAAAAGATTCTTCTTATAATTTAACCTTATCGGCATCATTCACATTCCATTTTCCGGTAATGGTACCTTTATTTAAAGTAACAAATCCCGGATTTGCTCTGACAATAGTTTTAATTGTTGTCTCATCGCAAAACAACATATCAAAATCAAAGTCAAACTCCTTTTTTATCTTATCAAATTCTTCTTGATTAGATGCAGAGAAAGCATAAACATCGTAACCATTTTGCAAAGCTTGTGTTGTTACTTCTTTCACCTTAGGAAAAGACTCTTTGTCTGACTTAGCTAAATTATACATAACCACTAACATCAGTTTATCTTTCTGCATCAATAATTCTGTAAAATCAATACCCTCATTTTCCATCGTAAAATCATGGATAGGTGGTTCATAACCTTTCTCAATAAGTTTTGTTTTTCTATCTACGAAAGTAGCACCTTCAATATCCCATGGTTTATCTTCGGTATTATATTCTTTATCCTGACCTCTTACATTATAGATCCAAGTATCTTTATAAACATCTTTCTTTGCTCCTTCAGGAAAGATCATTCCTTCGGGAATATTTTTTCCAACAGCATAAGCTCTAAAATCAATTATAGGTAAGTGAATTAACACATAATAAGTAATAAATAAAAATGCAAAAAACGATGCAAAAGAAATCCATTTTACCAAACTTTTACTCAAAACAGCATTGATATCCGAAGTTCTAAACAATAATAGAAGTATCAAAATTACCAATACAATATTCTTATAAAAGGTTTCCCAGGGTGTTAAGGTTATAGCATCTCCAAAACATCCACAATCTGTAACTTTATCATAATATGCTGAATACCATGTCAAGAAAAGAAAAATTAAAATCATTACTAATAAGCTCCAAACAGTAAGTTTTGATTTGAAACCAAGCAGTAACATTATCCCAAGCATAATTTCCACGATAATTAAAAAAATGGAAAATGGTAGTGCGTACGGAATTAAAAATTCTAAATTTAATACATCTGCACCGAAATACTCTTCAAATTTATAAGCAGAACCTAACGGATCGACTAGTTTAACAAATCCTGAAAAAATAAATGTTGCTGCAACTATTAATCGTGCTACTTGTGTTAGAAATTTCATGTGCTTCTTTTTATTCTTTTAAAACTGGAGACTATCCACCATTCTTACTCATCAAAATCAGTGCAAAAACAGCATAGTTGATCATGTCTTGATAATTGGCATCAATTCCTTCTGAAACTATGGTTTTTCCTTTATTATCTTCTATTTGCTTAACTCTCAATAATTTTTGTAATATCAAATCTGTTAAAGAGCTAATTCGCATTTCACGCCATGCCTCACCATAATCATGATTTTTATCCTCCATTAAAGATTTAGTTATTTGAATATGTTCATCATAAAGGTTTGTCGCTTCCTCAACATTAAAATCGGGCTCATCAACGACTCCCTTTTCGAGCTGAATTAACGCCATTATTGAATAATTAATAATCCCAATAAATTCAGGAATTTCATCTTCATCTACTTTTTTAACCTCATTTTCTTGTAATTGACGAATACGTTGTGCTTTTATAAAAATTTGATCAGTCAAAGATGGTAATCTTAAGATGCGCCATGCACTACCATAATCTTTCATTTTATTGATAAAAAGAGTACGACATTTTGTAATTACAGCATCATATTGCTTAGATGTTCTTTGCATATTGTTTTATAAGTAAATCAGTCAAAGACCGGTTTTATTTTAATTTGGATGACTATTGGGACGAATTTATAAAAAAACTTACTAAATAGTCACAAACGTTTGTTTATTTTTACATCTATTATAAACTAAATAAAATATGAAACGTGTTGCTGTATTTTGCGGATCAAGTATTGGTTTTAATGCTATGTATGCCGACGAAGCAAAAAAATTAGGTGCTTATTTAACTAAAAATAATATTGGGATGGTATATGGAGGAGGAAAAATTGGGATGATGGGTGTGTTGGCAGATACAATTTTAGAAAATAAGGGTGAAGTTATAGGGGTAATTCCAGATTTATTAAGACATGAAGAAGTAGCGCATACTAAAATAACTAAAATGATCGTCACCAAGAAAATGTCAAAACGAAAAGTTAAAATTAGCCGCCTTGTTGATGGATATATTGCTTTAGCGGGAGGCTTCGGCACCCTTGACGAGTTATTTGAAGCGCTAACCTTAGGACAATTAGGAATTGAAAATAAACCAGTTGGTGTTTTAAATACGAATGGCTTTTTTAACCATACATTAAAACAATTGGATGTAATGGTGACCGAAGGGTTTTTAAAATCTAGCAATAGAAATATGTTGTTGGTAAGTACTTCAATTGAAGAATTACTTTATAAAATGGAAAATTACCAAGCACCAAGAGTTTCAAAAGTAGTCAATACAGTAGCGAGTAAATAGTTTTGAGAAAGACAAGATCCTTAGCATTTAATAAGATAAAATGAACATCAATTGTAAAGGTAAACTTATTGATCTATCCTTACCAAAAGTTATGGGAATTTTAAATCTAACTCCCGATTCTTTTTATGATGGTGGTAAATACAACAGTGATATCTTACTTCTTGCTCATATAGAAAAAATGCTACTTGAAGGAGCTACTTTTATAGATATTGGTGCATACTCTTCAAGACCAAATGCCCAACATATCAGTGAAGAAGAAGAATTAAAAAGGCTAATACCTATACTAAAGTTGGTTGTAAAAGAACACCCCAACATATTAATTTCTGTTGATACTTTTAGAAGCAAAGTTGCTATAGAGAGTATAGCAACTGGCGCTTGTATGGTCAATGATATTTCGGCAGGAGCATTAGATTCAAATATGTTTGCAACCATAGGCAAATTAAAAGTGCCTTATATAATCATGCATATGAAAGGTACGCCTAAAACGATGCAAGCCAACCCTACTTACAATGATATAATTCATGAAATTATAGCTTATTTTTCAAATAAAATAAATCAGTTGAGGGTTCTAGGCGTAAATGATATAATTATTGATGTTGGATTTGGATTTGGAAAAACACTAGATCAAAATTACAAACTACTCAAAGAGTTATCACTTTTTAATGTCTTAGATCTACCTATTTTGACTGGAATATCCAGAAAATCTATGTTGTACAAATTATTAGATACTACAGCTGAAAACTCGCTAAACGCTACGACGGTTGCCAATACTGTAGCTTTACTTAATGGAACATCAATTTTAAGAGTACACGACGTAAAAGAGGCAATGGAAGCAATTAAAATTGTTGAACTTCTCAAAAACTAGTTTATTATTGTCAAAATTGATTCGGCATTATTTTTGTTAATATTTTGTTAAACCCCTTAAATGACAAAGTTATGAGCGAAAGAAATTCTCCCGAAATAAATGCAGGCTCTATGGCCGATATCGCATTTTTACTACTTATCTTTTTTTTGGTGACAACAACATTAAATGCAGATTTAGGAATCGTTAAATTATTGCCTGATAAAAATGTTACAGGAACATCAATAGCTCATGCTAATAATGTATTAGAAATCTATCTTAATGCAAATAATGAAATCCTAATTGAGAATGAGTCAAATGTAAAAATTGAAGAGCTTAGAGCCTTAATAATTGAATTTATTGACAATGGTGCTGGCCTAGATACAGCAGGGAATGAATGTACCTGGTGCAACGGTAAAAAAGATATAACATCGTCTGATCATCCTGACAAAGCTATTATCAAATTACAAAGTAATAGAAATACAACTTATTATTCATATATAGCCGTTCAAAATGAAATTATTGGTGCCTATAGTGATCTAAGAAATAAATTATCACTTACAATGTTTAATAAGCCTTTCGCCACAATGGAAGCAACTCTTAAAAAAGATAAAAATAATAAAGTACTACTTTCAGAAATTAAACTCATCAAAGCAAAATATCCTCAACATATTATAGAAGAACAGCCTATAAAATAATGGTAAAAACGAATTAATAAAATTAAATTTAAAATTACATTTCCCATTTTGAATTTTGGTCTTTTGATGCTATTAATTCGTTTATACTTCTCAATTTTAATAAAATTCGTGTAGCATAGAATAAATTAGTATTTTTACACAAAATGGTATAATTGGAAGCATTCAATTTTTTAGATTTAAATTTTTTAGATGGTCTTGATATAGTATTAGTAGCCTTGTTGCTTTATTATATCTACAAGTTGGTTAGAGGTACCGTAGCAATCAATATATTTATTGGAATTGCCATAGTTTATTTAATTTGGAAGCTAACTGTAGCTTTACAAATGGAATTACTAAGCGATATTTTAGGGAAATTTCTAGGTGGAGGTTTTATTGCTTTAATTATAGTTTTTCAGCAAGAAATTAGAAAATTTTTACTCATGGTTGGTTCTACCAACTTTGCATCGAAAAAAGGAATATTAAAACGATTTAAATTTTTGAAATCTGATACTATTGTAACAACCGATGTTGAAAGCATTGTTTCTGCTTGTAGTGAAATGTCAAAAACCAAAACAGGTGCTTTGATCGTCATTGGAAGGAATAATAGTCTGGAAATGATGAAACAAACCGGAGATACAATGCATGCTCAAGTTAATATACCATTATTAAAAAGTATTTTTTATAAAAATAGTCCCTTGCACGATGGCGCCATTATTATAGAAGACAATATCATTACTGCTACCAGAGTAATTTTACCTATAGAAAAAAATATTTCGATACCTGCACGATTTGGATTACGACATAGAGCCGCTATTGGCATTTCTATGAGATCTGATGCTCTTTCTTTAGTGGTTTCAGAAGAAACAGGAAAAATTTCTTATATCAAAAACGCAGAGTTTATTTTATTTGATGATGACGAGCATTTGATCGAATTAATTAAAGAAGATCTAGAATAGGTCAACTAGCTTTTGCAGTTTCAAACTGAATTTCGTACAATCTACTATAATATCCTTTTTGTAGTAACAATTCTTTGTGAGTTCCTTGTTCAACTATATTACCTTTTTCCATCACAATAATTTTATCAGCCTTTTTAATAGTTGCTAATCTATGTGCAATAATAATTGAAGTCCTATTCTTAGTAATTGTATCTGTGGCTTTTTGAATCAATTTTTCTGACTGAGAATCAATTGAAGAAGTTGCCTCATCCAGTATTAAAATTGCTGGTTTACTAACGTAAGCACGTAAAAAAGCAATTAATTGGCGCTGTCCTGAAGACAACATGCTACCTCTTTCTTTTACATTATAATGATAATCATTAGGTAGACTCATTATAAAGTTATGAATTCCTATTTTTCTCGCGGCTATTTTCACTTCTTCTAAACTAATTGTGCTATTATTTAAAGTGATATTATTAAAAATAGAATCAGAAAATAAAAACACATCCTGTAATACAAGACCTATTTGATTTCTTAAGGAATTCAATGTAAACTGATCTATACTTATATTATCAATAGCTATCTCACCAGAATTAATATTATAAAATCGATTCAATAAATTGATAATCGTAGATTTTCCGGCTCCGGTGGCTCCAACTACTGCAACCGTTTCTCCTTGTTCTACATTAAAAGAAATTCCTTTTAAAACAGGCTCATTTTTAATATAGCTAAAAGTAACATTGTTAAAACTGATATTTCCTCGAAGGTTCTCTGCTTTTACTAATCCTGTATTAATTTCTTCTGCATCTTCGTCTAACACATTAAATACTCTTTCAGCAGCCACCATTCCCATTTGTAAAGTATTGAACTTATCAGCAATTTGTCGTAAAGGTCTAAAAAGACCCATTGTCATCATGATAAAACTTGTAATTGTACCTAACATTTCCTGACCTCCACCTATAGCTTTTAATCCTCCATACCATACAACAGCACCGAGAGTTAAAGAAGATAACACCTCTACTATGGGGAAAAAAATTGAATAATACCAAACAGTTCGTATATGTGCTTTTTTATGCTTTTCATTTATTTGTACGAACTTTTCATATTCTATTTTTTCTCGCGTAAACAATTGGACAATCTTCATGCCTGTAACTCTCTCCTGGACAAAACTATTCAAATTGGCTACTTGATTTCTAACATCTTGAAAGGTTCCTTTTATCTTTATTTGAAATATTTTGGTCGCATAAATTATAACAGGCAAAACTGCAATTACAATTAGAGCCAAACTCCAATCCATCCAGATCATAACTATAGTTACTACTACCATTTGCAGTAAATCACTAATAATCACGAATAATCCTTGTCCAAATATACTGGCAATCGTCTCGGTATCGGAAACTACTCTCGTCACTAATTTACCAACAGGTGAAGTATTAAAATACTGCATCTTAAATCGTAACATTCTCTGGAACAGTTCTGTTCTAATGTCCTTAATTATGTGTTGACCCAACCAATTAGTAAAGTATATATATAAAAATTGAAATATTACCTGAAGAAATTTTACCCCTAACATTATTAAGGTAAAAATTAATAATTGTTCAGCATTCTTATTGATTATATAATCATCAACTACAATTTTGAGAAGTATTGGATATATTGCGGCTAATCCTGCAAGAAACAATACTGACAGTATGGAAACTAAAAACTGTGTTCGATAACTTTTTACATACAATAGTAATCGTTTAAACAATTTTAAATCAAAGACTTTTCCTGTTACTTTTTCGCTCATTTATTTTACTTGGGGCTTATATAACCCTTATTTTATTATTCCTTTCGGGTAAATTACTTTAGACAGAAATAACCCTTGAGGCGGTACCGAAAGTCCTGCTTTACTTCTATCTTCACTTATTATGATGTCTACTATGTCTTCTTTTGTTTTTTTACCCAATCCAACATCGATCAGGGAACCTACAATTGCTCTCACCATATTTCTTAGAAATCTATCAGCCGTAATATGAAAAGTAAGACTACTGTCATTTAATATCCAAACGGCTTTAGTAATATTACAGTCATAGGTTCTAACATCTGTTTTAGATTTAGAAAAACATTTAAAATTAGTATATTCTAATAAAACGCTTGCAGCTTCATTCATTTTTTTCATATCTAATTTCTGCTGATATATTTGCCAAGTTGTATCCAGTAAAAACGGATTTCTATCCATAAAAATTCTATATTCATAACTTCTGCTGGTAGCATCAAATCTTGCATGGGCATCATCTTTCACTAAAAAAATGGAATTTATCACGATGTCATCAGGTAAAAAAGCGTTTAATTTATCCTTAATTTCAATCTCATTTAATTTATTATTTATGTCAAAGTGTGCAAATAACTGCAATGCATGTACTCCGGCATCAGTTCTACCTGCACCCATAATGTTTGTTTTATTTCTTAGTAAAGTAGATAATGCAGTTGAAACTGTTTCTTGTACAGATACAGCATTAGGTTGAATTTGCCAACCATGATAATTTTTTCCGTTAAATGATAGTTCAATAAAATATCTCAAGAAATAGTATTTTTGTCAATAGCAAAGATATGGAATCAGGATTTTTCAGTTCTTAAATAAATCTCAATTTTTTAATACATGCAAAAAATACTTTTACTTTCTGACACCCATAGCTTTATAGACGCTCAAATTATAAAATATATAATGCAGGCTGATGAAGTATGGCATGCGGGAGATATAGGNTCGATAGAAGTAACTGAGGCTATACAAAAGTTAAAACCATTACGTGCGGTTTATGGTAATATTGATAATAGTGAGATTAGATCAGAGTTTCCGTTAGATACTACATTTACTGTTGAAAAAGTTACTGTTTGGATAACCCATATTGGAGGATATCCTAATCGATATGATTCTAGAATAAAAAAAGAAATAAATGAAAATCCACCAAATTTATTTATCTCCGGGCATTCTCATATATTAAAGGTAATGTTTGACAAAAAACTGAAATTATTACATTTAAATCCCGGTGCCGCAGGAAAACATGGGTTTCATCAAATCAGAACCATGTTACGATTTGAGATCAATATAGATAAAATAGAAAATTTAGAAATAATCGAGTTAGAAAAAAGAACTTAAGCAACAGCTTCTTTAAACTGTATCGGTACTAAAATAAAAATACTTGTACCTTCATTTTCTGACGACTCTATTGTAAAAACACCTTTCATTACCTTTATTCTGGCACTTATATGACTCAATCCTAAACCATCTTTATATTTTGCTTTTCGAACATCAAATCCAATCCCATCATCATTAATTCTTATACCTAACTTATCGTCAGATCTATGAACTAGCATGATTGTAGCATTTGAAGCCTTACTATGTTTTAGAATATTATTGATGAGTTCTTCTATAATATTATGAATTTTTATTTCAAAATCCTGTTCATATCGTTTTACCCCATTATCATCACTAAGCAAAGATATCTCTGAGTTGGAATATTTCTGACACATATCATGTACTGCAAATGCCAATCCGAATTTTAAAAGTACAGATGAAATCAATTCATGTGACAAATCTCTAATTTTAACTGAGGCTTCATTAACAATAGATTGTGCTTTAGTTATTTCTCTGGGAGCTTCTTTCTTTAATTGTGACTTTGTAGCTTGTAAGTGTAAATTGGCAGATGAAAGTAAAGCACTTACACTATCATGTAATGTTTCGGCAATTGCTTTACGTTCTTTTTCTTTAGCATCAATTGTGGCATTGATTATTTTTGTATGAACTTCATTTTCTAATTGTTCAAGTTTATTATGTTGTTTCAATCGATAGTTTCTGTAAAATATATAGCCTAAAATAATAAATATTAAAAAAGCTATCGCCAATCCAAAGAAAAATACTTGTGCTCTTAAACGCTTCGATTTTTCTTCCTCTGTTTTTTGGGCTTCTTTGGCTACATTATATTTTGCTTCTATTTCTGAAATGTTCTGGATTCTATTTGCCTCAGCCAAACTATCGGTTAAATCTGTTGCTTCCCACAAATAGTAATACGCTTTTTCATAATCCTTTAAATCTTCATTTACATAGGCTAAATTGAAAAGAGTACCTTCTTTAATAGCAAAAGCTCCTTCAGTTTTTAATAATTTTACAATATTATAGGCTTTTAAATGATTTTCTCTAACTTTTTCGAATTCTCCTTTTTTATATAAAACATTGCTAAGACTAACCAAAGTTCTTGCGATTCCGATAGAATCTCTTTGTTTCTCGTTAATTTGCAAAGATGTATTTGCATATTCTTCTGCCAATATTAGATCATTTTCTCTCATGGAAATTCCACTTAAGTTATTATAAGCTTCAGCAATTGTCTTACTAGTTTTTGTATTTGTCGGAAAAGCGATAACTTTTTTATAATAATTGATCGCACTATCGAATCTTTCCTCAAAATCAAAAGTTTTACCAATGGCTCGATAAGAATCTAAAATGGCAAGAGTATCAGATATTAATACTGATTCATTTAATGAAATATTATAATAATCCCTTGCCCTCGCATAGTTTTTTGAGGATTCAAAAATTTTACCTAAAAATGAAGTATAATCCACCTTTAGCCTAAACAATTTTGGTTTGAGCTTTAACTCATCTAATCCTTCTAATAAAATATTGATGGCTTTTTCTTGCTCTGCTTTATTACCGTAGAGGCTTTTGGCTTTTAATAATTCTAATTGTAATCTGATACTATCATTATCAACATAATTTTCATCAGTTTCTAACTGTTCGATTTTAAGCAAAGCGTCAGCATATTCTTTCAACTCAATTTGTTGACTAATATGTTGTAGTTCATCTTCAATTTGAATTTCTAAAGGTCTTTCCTGCGCGTTAACATAATAATTATTAAATGCAAAAAACAATAATACTAATAGGAACCTTATTGAATATGGAATAGGTTGATTGAGCAACATTTTAGGGTTATTTTGTAGTTTTGAGCTCAAGATCTGTAGATTAAATA
>JGI24023J19991_10001000_pt1 | contig 22172 bp, 16 predicted proteins | sample Cruoilmetagenom1_FD_19991 | JGI IMG/M metagenome (IMG submission 19991) | reverse complement strand
AAAACCATTCGTAGTTCTTCAATGTTTGGGTTTTCAAGTATCTATATCATTTTTGAAGAAGATATTGAATTTTACTGGAGCCGTAGTCGCATATTAGAAAAGCTGAATTCTTTACCAAGCAGTTTATTACCAGAAGGGGTAAGCCCTACATTAGGTCCGGATGCAACAGGATTGGGTCAAATATTTTGGTATACCCTCGAAGGCCGTGATGAAAAAGGGAATGTTACCGGTGGTTGGGATTTGCAAGAGCTTCGTAGTATTCAAGATTACTATGTTAAATATGCACTATCTTCTGCAAACGGAGTTTCCGAAGTAGCATCAATTGGGGGTTATGTTCAGGAATATCAAATAGATATTAACCCTGAATTAATGCGTCAATATAATATCGAATTACAACATGTTGTAAAAGCGGTAAAAGAAACTAATCAAGATATTGGTGCACAGACATTAGAAATTAATCAAGCTGAATATTTGGTTCGAGGATTAGGGTATGTGAAATCGATAGCTGATCTAGAAAATGCCGTTGTATCTTCTGAAGATTTTATTTCCACTAAGATCAAAGATATTGCCAAGGTTTCTTTAGGCCCGGCAACACGACGTGGAATTTTAGATAAAGAAGGAGCCGAGGTTGTAGGTGCTGTAGTAGTTGCTCGTTATGGTGCAAATCCTTTAGAAGTGATCAACAATGTAAAGGAAAAAATAAATGAATTAAGTGCCGGTCTGCCATCAAAAATATTACCTGACGGTACCACTTCACAGTTGACTATTGTTCCTTTTTATGATAGAACAGAACTCATTCAGGAAACATTAAGCACACTCAATGAAGCCTTAACTTTAGAGATATTGATTACCATTTTAGTGATCATTGTAATGGTTTTCAACTTACGTGCTTCAGTGTTAATATCTGGTTTACTTCCCGTAGCTGTTTTAATGGTGTTTATAGCTATGAAACTATTTGGGGTTGACGCAAATATTGTGGCACTCTCTGGTATTGCTATTGCTATTGGTACCATGGTAGATGTTGGGGTTATACTATCTGAGAATATTATCAGGCACCTAGATGAAAACGAATCTCATGAAGATGGAAAAATTTTACCAATAAATTCAATTGTTTATAACGCTACTACTGAAGTGTCAGGTGCAATCTTAACAGCAGTGCTTACCACGATTATAAGTTTTATTCCTGTATTTACAATGATAGGTGCAGAAGGTAAATTATTTAGACCATTAGCTTTTACTAAAACATTCGCACTTACAGCGGCATTAATTGTAGCCTTATTTTTAATACCTCCCTTCGCGGCTTTTTTATTTAGAAAACGAAACATAAAAAAAGTTTTTGCTAATTCTATTAATATCATTCTAATAGTTATAGGTCTTGCTGCGATAATCTATGGATATTGGCTTGGCCTTGTAGTTATAGTTTTTGGTGTATTGCCTATTTTAAGAAACAGAAAACTACTTCCATTTGAAGGAATGATAAAACCGGAAATAATTATTTCTATCCTTACAATAATATTTCTACTAGCCGAACATTGGAGGCCTTTAGGAGTTGATAAGAATATTTTTTGGAATCTTATTTTCGTGGCATTGATATGTTTCGGTTTAATAGGCGTCTTTACTTTGTTTAGAAAAAATTATACACGAATACTTAGCTGGGCCCTACAAAATAAGTTGTTGTTTTTATCAGTCCCAACAGCCATTGTAATTTTTGGATTTTTTATAATGAAAAATACCGGAAAAGAATTTATGCCGTCTCTAAATGAAGGTTCATTCTTGTTGATGCCGACATCAATGTCACATGCAGGTGTTGAAGAGAATAAAAGAGTATTGCAACAATTAGATATGGCTGTTGCAAGTATTCCTGAGATTAAAACTGTTGTTGGTAAATCAGGACGTACGGAGTCAGCTCTAGATCCGGCTCCTTTGTCAATGTATGAAAATTTAATTCAATATAAATCTGAATATATGTTGAATAAGGATGGAGAACGTCAGCGTTACAAGGTTGATAATGATGGATTATTTGTATTGAAAGATGGAAGTTTAATTGCAAATTCTAATTCGTCTGTCAGTTCGAGCGTAGTCGAGAACAAAGAGGGAAACATCTCGGCATTATTAGAAGTAACATCAAATGATTTAATTCCAGACAATAGGGGAGAGTTTTACCGTAATTGGCGACCTGAGATAAAAACACCTAATGATATTTGGAATGAAATTGTTAAAGTGACCAAGTTACCGGGAGTGACCTCAGCACCAAAATTACAACCTATTGAAACTCGATTGGTAATGCTACAAACTGGTATGCGAGCACCAATGGGAATAAAAGTAAAAGGTCAAGATTTAGGACAAATTGAAGCTTTTGGTATCCAACTGGAAGGTATTTTAAAAGACGTAGATGGCGTTAAAATTGAAGCTGTTTTTGCCGATCGTATTGTAGGGAAACCGTATTTATTAATTGATATTGATAGAGAGAAAATTGCTCGTTATGGAATATCTATTTCAGCTATTCAAAATGTTTTAAAAGTAGCAGTGGGTGGTATGGTATTAACCCAAACCGTTGAAGGTAGAGAACGGTATGGTGTACGTGTACGTTATCCAAGAGAATTACGTGCTAATCCTACAGATTTAAAAAATATTTATATTCCTGTAGGAAAAGGAAGTCCGATACCATTAAGTGAACTAGCAACTATTCGTTATGAACAAGGCCCACAGGTTATTAAGAGTGAAGACACATTTTTAGTAGGTTATGTCTTGTTTGATAAGCTAGATGGTTTTGCCGAAGTGAATGTGGTTGAGAATGCTCAAGCTTTGATAAAACAAAAAATTGACAACGGCGAATTGGTGGTGCCAAAAGGCATTAATTATCAGTTTACCGGAACTTACGAAAATCAATTACGAGCAGAAAAAACATTGTTGATGGTTGTTCCATTAGCATTGTTCATCATTTTTTTGATTTTGTATTTTCAATTTCGTTCAGTGGCAACTTCGTTAATGGTATTTACAGGAATTGCCGTGGCTTTTGCCGGAGGTTTTATGATGATTTGGCTATATGGCCAAGAATGGTTCTTAAATTTTAATTTCTTTGGCGAAAACTTGCGAGATCTATTTCAAATGCATCCTATTAATTTAAGTGTGGCTGTTTGGGTTGGGTTTATTGCCTTATTTGGTATTGCTACTGATGATGGAGTTGTGATGGCTACATATCTTAGGCAAACTTTTGAGAGAAATAAACCAACAGATAAAATAACGATAAGAGCTGCTGTAGTTGAAGCTGGAGAAAAACGTATTCGTCCTTGTTTAATGACAACCGCAACAACCATTCTGGCATTATTACCAATATTAACATCAACAGGGCGTGGTAGTGATATCATGATACCAATGGCAATTCCAAGTTTTGGAGGCATGCTCATTGCATTAATAACATTATTTGTTGTACCTGTTTTGTATAGTTGGAAAGAAGAAATGTCATTAGACATTCTCAATAGGAATCAAGAACCAAATCAAAAAATTTTAAAAAATGAAAAATAAATTTTTGAATAAAAAAATAGTCCTGACTCTTGGGTCTTTTCTCTTGAGTCTTTTTATAAATGCACAGCAATTAGAGTTATTAATTCAAGAAGCATTGGTAAATAGCCCTGAGATTCAAAAGTTCGAATTGCAATACAATATCGCTTCAGAAAAAGTGAATGAGGTTAACTCCATACCGAACACTGAAATAGGTGTAGGCTACTTTGTAAGTGAACCGGAAACAAGAACAGGAGCACAACGCTTTAAAGTGTCGGCAAGACAGATGATACCTTGGTTTGGTTCTATAACTGCTCGTGAAAATTATGTGAGTTCGTTAGTTCAAGCTCAATATGAAGATATTGTAATAGCCAAAAGAAAATTAGTAGTATCTGTATCGCAATCCTATTACAATTTGTTTGCTATTAAAGCAAAACAAGAGATTTTAGTTGAAAACATCGAATTACTTAAAATGTATGAGACATTGGCATTGACCTCTGTCGAAGTTGGTAAAGCATCTGCTGTTGATATATTACGATTGCAAATGCGTCAAAATGAGTTAGATCAATTAAGACAGACCTTGCAACAAGATTTTTTGGCAGAACAAACACTTTTTAATAATCTGCTGAATCGTGAAGAAACAAAAGTAATAGAAGTCATTAAAGCATTGAGTATTCCATCTGAAGCCCCTTTACTATCCACTGAAAGTCTTCAATTACATCCAGAGCTATTAAAATATGACAAGCTCTACAAATCTATTGAACAATCAGAGTTACTCAATCAAAAAGAAAGTGCACCAAATATTGGTTTTGGATTGGATTATATAGCTGTATCAGAACGGCCTGATTTGAGTTTTAATGATAACGGAAAAGATATTGTTATGCCCATGGTATCATTATCTATACCTCTTTTTAACAGAAAATATAAATCAAGAAGCAAACAGAATGAGTTAAAACAGCGTGAGATAACGGCTCAAAAGCAGGAACGTTCAAATAAATTAGAAACTGCTCTTGACAAAGCCGTTAAGAATAGATTTTCTGCAAGAATAAGCTATGATACACAGACTAAAAATTTAAAACAAGCGAACGATGCTGAAGACATTTTAATTAAAAGCTATGAAACCGGAACTATTGATTTTAACGANATATTAGACATTCAGGAACTACAATTAAAGTTTCAAATCAATCAANTAAAATCAGTCAAAAGCTATTATATACAATCAACAATTATTAATTATTTAAGCATTTAAATTATGAAACATACATATAATATTGAAGGAATGACTTGTGGTGGATGCAAAGATTCTGTTGAAAAATATTTAAATGAGTTAAAAGGGATAACATCAGTATCAGTAGATCTTGAAAAAGGAGAAGCCGAAATAAATATGAATAATCATATCAATACTGAAGAGTTACAAAAAGCATTGACCGCTAAATATATAATTACTGAAAAGAAAACTAATAATTCTCATATTAGATCTAATTCAAGTTTTCACCTTGAAGAAGAAAAAAGTAAACTTCAGCAGTTGCAACCGCTGTTACTCATTTTAGGATATATAACAGTTGCATCTGTATTATTGCATTATAAAAATTGGAATATCGGCGAAGTAATGCTTGATTTTATGGGTTTATTTTATGTTGTATTTAGCTTTTTTAAGATGTTAGATTTAAAAGGTTTTCCAGATTCTTTTAGAATGTATGATCCATTAGCGAAAAAAGTGCCAATATATGCTATGATTTACCCTTTTATTGAAACTGCTTTAGGTCTGATGTTCTTAATGAGGTTTGAAGTGAAGATCGCCTTAATTGTGACTTTGGTTATTTTAGGAATAACCACTATTGGTGTCACTAAAACGCTATTAGATAAAAAATCAATTCGTTGTGCTTGTTTAGGAACGGCCTTAAAATTACCTATGACAGAAGCAACTTTTATAGAAAATGCCATTATGATAATAATGGCAATATTAATGTTAATAAACATTTTTTAAGATGAAAAAATATATAACTTATATTGGAATTTTAGTAATAGGATTACTATTAGGGTGGGTGCTTTTTAGTGGTTCATCTAATAAAGAAACTGAACATAATCACAACGAAGAGACTAAAGTAGATCAAATGTGGACCTGTTCAATGCATCCGCAAATAATGCAAACAGAATCAGGCAGCTGCCCAATTTGTGGAATGGATCTTATTCCTGCAGAAACTGATGCAGATGGTCTAGCAGCAGATCAATTCAAATTGACAAAAAATGCAATGGCATTGGCCAATATACAAACAACTGTCGTGGGCAGTGGAAAGACTGAAGATAACAGGATAAAACTCTCTGGTAAAATCATTCAGAATGAAGAGGCAAATGCGGTACAAGTAAGTTATTTTTCAGGAAGAATAGAAAGGCTTGCTATTAATTTTACAGGAGAAGAGATTCGTAAAGGACAGTTATTAGCTACTATTTATTCGCCAGAATTAATTGCGGCACAACAGGAATTACTAACTACATTATCCTTAAAAGATGCACAGCCGGATTTGTACAAGGCAGTTCGTAACAAATTAAAGTTATGGAAGCTTTCAGAAAATCAAATTAATCAAATTGAAACTTCAGGAAAAGTGAAGGAAAACTTTCCCGTTTATGCTACGGTTTCAGGAACGGTTTCAGAAAAGTTAGTAGCGCAAGGAGAAAATATCAAGCAAGGTCAGCCATTGCTAAAAATTGCAAATTTAAACATTGTTTGGGCAAATTTCGATGTGTATGAAAATCAAATTAGTCTGTTTAAAAAAGGTCAGCATATTGAAATAGTTTCAAATGCTTATGCTGATAAAATATTTAGTGCAAAAGTTTCATTTATTGATCCTGTACTTAATTCAAGAACCAGAACTGTAAATTTAAGAGCTGTTTTAAATAATAAAAACAATATGTTTAAACCGGGAATGTTTGTAGAAGGCACAATAAAAGGAATTGAAACAAGTTCAAAAAAATCAATTTTAATTCCGGCTACTTCAGTATTATGGACAGGAAAACGATCTATCGTATATGTGAAAGCATCAAAAGATCAACCTGTTTTTGAAATGCGAGAAATAACTCTAGGTAAACAAATGGCTACTTCGTATGAAGTTGTAAATGGACTTAATAACGGTGATGAAATAGTTACCAACGGAACATTTACTATTGACGCTGCCGCACAGTTACAAGGTAAAAAGTCTATGATGAATAAAGATGGAGATAAAACTACCACTGGCCATGAAGGTCACTCCGGTATGCAATCTAATCAAGAAGGAATAAAAGAGATGGCTAGCACTAAAGATTTTGGAAAAGAATTTTCAAATGTGATGTCGTCTTATTTAAGTTTGAAAGATGCATTGGTAAAAGATGATGGAGTATCAGCACAAAAAATATCCAAAACATTAAAAACATCTTTAACAAATGTAGATATGTCTTTGTTAAAAGGTGATGCTCATACTTTTTGGATGTCAGCTCAAGAGTCTTTAAATACATTAGTTGATCAAATTGTAAATACGCATGATATTTCTATTCAAAGAAAATTATTTATTAATTTAAGTCAGAGATTAACTAATGTTATTAAATCTTTAAGCATTAAAATGCCAAATAATGAGCCCCTGTATATAGAATATTGCCCTATGGTGGATGATAATAAAGGTGCCTATTGGTTAAGTTTAGAAAAGGAAATTAAAAACCCTTATTTTGGAAAAGCAATGCTTCAATGTGGTGAAGTAAAAGAAACAATTTAGAGCGGGCACCTTGATCAGAATATAAATCATTATTTAGCTTTGTTATTGTTATATATTAAGACGAAAAAATTGTAATTTTTGATGAAAATTCAGACTAAACTCATGAATATTTTTAGCTTAAATAATGAATCAAGTACCACTTTATATTCCCGAAAGTAAATTAGAACGCGTTGTAATAATAGGCTCCGGATTTGCCGGTTTGCAATTGGTAAAAAAGCTTGGAAAACATCAATTTCAAGTTGTTATTTTAGATAAGAATAATTTTCATCAATTTCAACCACTATTATATCAAGTCGCGACAAGTGGATTAGAGCCAGATTCTATTGTTTTTCCTACAAGAAAAATTGTTAGGTCTTTGAAAAATATATTTTTTAGAATGGCAGAAGTAGTAGAAATTGTTCCAGATGAAAAATATATAAAGACAGATAAAGGTTTTGTTACTTATGATTATTTAGTGTTGGCTACCGGGAGTACAAATAATTTTTATGGGTTGAAAGATGTTGAAGAGAATAGTGTGGGTTTAAAGTCAATACATGAAGCTTTAGCTGTTCGTAGTTTGATTCTTCAAAATTTAGAAACTGCAGTTGATGTTAGTTTGGAAGAAGAAAGAAAAATAAATACTACTATTGTCATTGTAGGAGCGGGTCCTGCTGGTGTAGAAATGGCTGGTGCTTTGGCAGAATTTAAAAAATATGTATACCCGAAAGATTATACTGAACTTAAAGGTTATCCTTTAAAAATACATTTAATAAGTGCTTCCTCAAAGGTTTTACCGGCATTAAGTGATAAATCATCAACACATTCGTTAAGAGATTTAAGACGTTTAAGCGTTGATGTACAATTAAGTGTTGCAGTAACGTCGTATGATGGTGTAAATGTTAAATTATCTAATGGGGACATAATAAAATCTACTAATTTAATTTGGACAGCAGGTGTGAAAGGGTATTTTCCTGATGGATTATCTCCAAGTATTGTACAAAGAGGAAATCGTCTTGAAGTAAATATGTTTAACAAAATAATTGGATATAACGATGTTTATGCAATTGGTGACGTTGCATATATGATAACTGATGATTATCCATATGGACATCCGATGGTAGCACCGGCGGCAATTCAACAAGGCGAAAATTTAGCAAAGAATCTGCTAAAACCAAAAAAACAATGGCAACCATTTTTGTATAATGATAAAGGTTCTTTAGCAACTATAGGAAAGAAAAGTGCTGTAGCTGATTTTGGCAAGGTTCATATCAAAGGAATATTGGCTTGGCTTATTTGGTCTACTGTACATTTAATGTCAATCAGTGGGTTTAAAAATAAATTGGCAGTAGGATTGAGTTGGGCGTCAAGTTATTTTACCTATGATAAAGGAAATAGACTTATTATAAGAAAATATAAAAGGCGAAATGAATTTACATGTATTACTAGTGAAAGTGAAGAGTTAAATGAAGTTGAAGTTTGAATAATTATTGTAGATAAATTTCGTTTAATCATTGATTCAAGCATAAAAAATGGTAAAGTTGTGATAAAATCACAAATGTAAAATCAAAAAATAGTAGATTTACAAAAATTAAACAATTAAACATTAACAACAATTATGAAGAAAATAATTTTAGTATTAGCTATGATTTTCGCTGTAAGTATTACAGTAACATCTTGTAAAAAAGAAAAGAAAGAAGAAGTTAAAGAAGAGGTGGCTAAAGAAACAGCTTCTAATAATGAAGTATATCAGTGTCCTATGGATTGTGAACATGGTAAAAGTTATACTGAAGCTGGTCAATGTCCTGTATGTAAAATGGATTTAAAAGCTAAAAAAGTTGGAGAAATAGAGCATGAGCACGATGCTACTTGTGAAAAATGTGGAAAGGATAAAGAAGAATGTACTTGCCCGAAAGAACACGCAGAAGCATTATGTACCAAATGTCCGGAAGGAAAATGTGCTTGTCCTGCTAAAGATGACGCCAATAAAGAATGTGCTAAATGCGGTAAAGACAAAGAATGTACTTGTCCTAATAATAAGGCATAAACATTAATACAACACTAAAAAATCGTTGTTCATGATAGTACTCATGCACAGCGATTTTTTGTTTAATTAATTGACCATTTTTACAGAATTAACATTACCATAAGGGTCATGTTCTTTAACGGGGTTGTTAGGGTCGGTAATCCAGTGGCCATCAACTATAAATTTATAATGATGCTTACCTCCGGGCAAAGTTAAACTGTAATACCACTTACCATTACTTTTTTTCATAACGATTTCTTTTTCATCCCAAGAATTAAAAGAACCGGTCAAAATTATTCTTTTAGCATTTTCAAACCCTTTTAATTCAAAAGTTACGAATTTCTTTAAGTTTAATATTGAGTTAAATGTAAGATGTTCATTATATATTTTATTTGGATTGTCTGGATCTTCCATCCAATTGCCGTCGACAATAAATTTATATTCATAAGTGTCAGGTTTAAGATTCAAACTCAATTTCCAACCACCTTTAATTTTGTTCATTTTAAAATCTTCTTCATTCCAACGATTAAAAGTACCGGATAAGATTACTTTATCGGCATTTTCATATCCTTTTAAGTAAAAATGAGCATTACCGTTTATATTAGGTTTAGCAGTATACATGTTATGATTGTAAACTTTTTTAAACCAATTACTTTGATCTGATTTAATTATATTGTCAAATGCTTCATCTGGCTCTGCCCAGTATTTATTATTTATAAGAAATTTAAACTGCCAGGAAAACTCATCATCAAAATCTTTTAATTTTTTACGCAATTCATAGGTAAACTTACCTGTTCTTTTCATTCTCCATTTATTTTCAGACCAATTATTGAATCCTCCAACAAGACTTACTTCTTCAATTTTTATTTCATCCAGCTCAACGGTAAAAATAGAATTACTTTTAGAGAATTTTTCATAGTCTCGAGCGTCAAAATTAAAAACTACGTCATCACCCTCAATAGAATAACCAGTACTTTTTTGTGCTTGAACCAATGTGGCTAAACATATAAAAATTAATAAAATATATGGTTTAATTTTAAACATATTAATTATTGAATGGTAATTTAACAAAGTACAATTGTTTCTTTTTATAATTAATTATTGTTCTACGCATTGCAATAAATTCATATCCTAAAACACCGTCTAAATTTGTTCCATACGCAATTTTCATAGTATTTAAGTTAGTAACAATAGTGCGCATGACTCCGCAATAGACATTATCATTTAATTTTACTTTATGCAATTTACCTGCCAGAACTTCTATTTTCTTTTTACCTGCCCCCATTATTGTAATATGTTTTGGCGACATAAAATTCTTAAATACTTTTTTTGAAACAGATTTATCCAATAAATTAATTTCGGCACCAGTATCTAAACCAAATTTTAACTTTTCTTTATTTACAAAAGCTTCTAAAAGGATAGTATGCTTGATTTGTTTGAAATTAATAGTATCAGTAATTTTTTCTAAATATGGCAACTTGTCTATTTTGTTCCCATTATTATCAGTTTTTGATAAGGTAATTTGCTTTAAATAAAAATCTATAAAAATTTCATAATCTTTTAAAATATCATATCCTATAATACCAAATAGACTTATTTTTTTATTCTTTTCGATATGAGATAAATCAATGATATCTGACTTGATATTGTCGATGCTAAAATTTCTCACCAACAACTTCTTCAACCATTTTATTTTTACATTGTCAACATTACTACTAATTCCAGAATGTCTTGCGTAACTTGGTATACTGTTAGTATTTTTAAAATGAACATTATTTAGTATTAATTTTTCTGAGCCGGTGTCAATTATAAAATTTCCTTTCCTACTCAGAACTTCAGCCTCAATTACGATTAAATGATCTATTAATTTAAATGGAATTCGAACTGTGTTTTCAGCGATATATTCAGCACTCGGAAAGTGTAATTTGTTTAGGGTATTTGGTCCATTATCGGCAAGTAAAATAGAGTTGCTCCAACAAAAAAATAATATGAAGAATAGATACTTTTTCATTTAGTCATAAAGATACATAATTAATAGACGATTGTTTTATCTATAATGTTACAACAAAAATAAAAAAGCTACTTACGATAACAATCGTAAGTAGCTTTTTTAGAATTAAAATCCAATTTCAGTGCTATATCCACAAACAAATTCAAACTTGCTTGCGGTGGTTCAATATTACATCATTCCTGGCATTCCACCACCCATTGGAGGCATTCCGCCAGCAGGAGCTTCTTCCTTAATATCAACTAAAGCACATTCAGTTGTTAAGATCATACCTGCCACAGAAGCTGCATTTTCTAATGCAATACGTGTAACTTTAGTAGGATCAATAATACCCGCTTTGTGCATACTTACATATTCTTCAGTTTTAGCATTGAAGCCAAAATCTTTTTTACCATCAATAACCTTAGCTACAACAACTGAACCTTCACATCCTGCATTTTCAGCAATAATTCGTAATGGTTCTTCAATAGCTCTGGCTATAATTTGTATACCGGTCACTTCATCTAAATTTTCAGTAGTAATTTTTTCTAAAACGTCTTTTGTTCTTACTAAAGCAACACCACCACCTGCAACAATGCCTTCTTCTACAGCAGCGCGAGTAGCATGTAAAGCATCATCAACTCTATCTTTCTTTTCTTTCATTTCTACTTCTGAAGCAGCTCCAACATATAATACAGCAACTCCTCCGGAAAGTTTCGCCAAACGTTCTTGCAATTTTTCTTTGTCATAATCTGAAGTAGTAGTTTCAATTTGCGCTTTAATTTGACTTACTCTGCCATTGATATCAGCTTTCTTACCAGTTCCGTTTACTACTGTTGTATTGTCTTTATCAATAGTTACTCTTTCAGTAGTACCTAACATATCTATGGTAGTATTTTCAAGTGTAAATCCTCTTTCTTCAGCAATAACAGTTCCACCAGTTAAGATGGCAATATCTTCTAGCATAGCTTTACGTCTGTCTCCAAAACCAGGAGCTTTTACAGCAGCGATTTTTAAAGAACCACGTAATTTATTTACAACTAGTGTAGCTAATGCTTCACCTTCAACATCTTCAGCAATAATTAATAATGGTTTCCCGGTTTGAGCTACAGGCTCTAAAACAGGTAGTAAGTCTTTCATTGATGATATTTTTTTATCATACAATAAAATATAAGGGTTTTCCAGATCAGCAATCATCTTTTCAGAATCAGTTACAAAATATGGAGACAAATACCCTCTATCAAATTGCATACCTTCAACAATATCCACATAAGTATCCATTCCTTTGGCCTCCTCAACAGTTATAACTCCTTCTTTACCAACTTTTTCAAAAGCTTCAGCAATTAAGTCACCAACGGTTTCGTCATTGTTTGCTGAAATTGAGGCTACTTGTTTTATTTTTTCAATTTTACTACCTACTACTTGCGATTGTTTTTGCAAATCAACTACAACAGCCTGTACAGCTTTGTCAATGCCTCTTTTAAGATCCATTGGATTTGCACCGGCGGCAACATTCTTTAGACCTTCTTTTACAATAGCTTGTGCCAATACTGTCGCGGTAGTTGTACCATCTCCCGCTAAATCATTTGTTTTTGAAGCAACTTCTTTTACCATTTGAGCTCCCATATTTTCTAAAGGATCTTCTATTTCTATTTCTTTAGCAACGGTTACTCCATCTTTGGTAATTGCAGGCCCGCCGAAAGGTTTACCTATAATTACGTTACGCCCTTTAGGACCCAAAGTTACTTTTACTGCATTTGCCAATGCATCAACACCACGTTTTAATCCGTCACGTGCTTCTATATCAAATTTTATATCTTTTGCCATTTTCTTATTGTGTTTTTGTTTATTTGTTAAATTGTGTAATTGTAAGATTTCTTACTCATAGAGACAATTCATTAATATATTTTAAGTTTAATTGTTGAATTATGTGATCGTGATATTTTTACAGATACACGAATAAACAAATCAACAATTCAACAAATTTACATGATTGCCAATATATCGCTTTCTCTCATAATGATGTAATCACCACCGTCTAGTTTGAGTTCTGTTCCGGCATATTTTCCGTAAAGAACAGTATCACCAACTTTTACAGTAGTAGGTTCATCTTTAGTACCTTTACCAACAGCTACAACTTTACCTTGTTGAGGTTTCTCTTTGGCTGAATCTGGTATGTAGATACCTGAAGCAGTTTTAGTCTCAGCAGCAAGTTGCTCAATAACAACTCTATCTGCTAATGGTTTGATGTTTATTTTACTCATTTCTATATTTATTTTAGTTATTTAAATCGAAGATTTAGTGTCGAAAAACATGCCAAATATTAATTTATGACAGATAGACATTTTATCTAAATTTTTTCAGGTGCTCATAAATTTTAAAGTAAAAAAAATGCCAACGTGTCATTTTCGTTGGCATAATTATTTCAAAATTAAATTTGAATTATTTTGCTGAATCTTGAACCGGTGTTGTTTGATTATTAAGATCCAAAACTTCATTATCAGAAGCTTCTCTATTATTTAGAGTTTCTTCTAACTGAGATTTTGTGTCAATTGTATCTCTTTCAATTGCGAAATTAGATAATAATATTAAAGCAAAAAGTGCTATGGCTAATGTCCAAGTACTTCTATCTAAAAAGTTAGTAGTATTTTGAACACCACCTAAACTTTGAGAACCTTGACCGCCAAAAGAAGATGATAAACCACCACCTTTAGGGTTTTGTACCATTATTATCAATATAAGTAATACGGCAACAATAACTATCAAGATTAAAAATAATGTGTAAGACATGATTTATGAATTATTTTTTTGTAAAAATTTTATCGCTTTTATACGGTCTGCAAAGAAACTACTTTTTTCCGGATATTTCAAACTTAAAATATTAAAAGCTTTTATGGCTTTGTTGTATTGTTTTTGTTCTAAATAAACACGTGCCAAAGTTTCGGTCATTAGGTTCTCATTTTCCTTAACACTATCCATAGCAATATCTGTTTTATCATCTTTAGAAAGTGTTTTTAATTTTGGTTTACTTTTAATAAACTCCTCAATTAAATTAAATCTGTCATCTTGCTCTTTTCTCTTTTTTGACCTAGTTATATCTTCACGTTCAATAGGTTTGAAAGAAGTTACTTGTAACCATTCATTGAATGAATGCATTTCAGAAATATCAAAAACTAACGGTTTCCCTATTTTTAATTTCTCTTCAGCAGATTGAACTTTTCTCGGCTTTGTATCTACTACCATTACCGGACTACTAACCAAAGGCCTCTTAACAACTTCTAGATCTATAATTTCAGCGTCAGCAATGACCTTTTGTTCTTTCTCAATATGTTTAGCAGCATCAAGAGTATTAGCAGTAATAAAATCGAACAAAATTGTTCTATTGGTAGTATAAGCAGCGGTTGTTTTTAGGGCATTATTATATTTATAGCTATGTTGATTTTTTAAACCTTTTAAATGGATAATTCTAGCAGCTTGAAAGTAAGGATAGTTTTCTAAGATATCTTCAAAAGCTTTGGTTTGCTCTTTTGAAATAGCATGTGGATGATGTAGAAGAGATGTAAATTCTGTGATGTTCATATTACCATTTTGCTACAGAAGCATTAAATATATCTTGGGTTATTCTTTCAAAAATTTCATCGAGAGCGTCCTCTAATGCTGACCCGGTTAATTGCTGATTTGCATCAAAATCTGAGTAAAAAGAAAATGTTTTTTCAAAATCATCTTCTTCTACTAACTTATTATAAAAACGTACTCTTACAGAAATACTTAGTCTGTTTTGTGCCGCAGTTTGTTCGGCTGTTGCACTTATTGGAATGATTTTATAATCAGCTATTTCACCTTCAAAATGCAAATCTCCGCCGGCCGAAGTTTGACTCAAATTGGTTTGGCTTATAAATAGATCTTGTAATGCAATAGTAAACTTTTGACTCACAGATGGTTCTACCAATGGGGCACTATTCGGGAAATAATCTATTTGAATAGTTTTAGCATCTCCAGTACTTCCTCCTGTAAATGAATAAGGGCCACAACTTTGCGCTATAAATACTAAAGCTATGAAAGTTATTGATATAATTTTTTTCATTTTTTCAAAGTTAAAATAATTATTGAAACAAAAACAAACTTGAGAAAATAATCAACTTAGTTTATTCAACAATTACACCAATTACAAATCAACAATCTATAAATCGTATTGTTTTATTTTTCGATACAAGGTGCGTTCTGAAATTCCAAGTTCTTTGGCAGCTAATTTTCGTTTATTATTATTTCTTTCCAGAGATTTTTTTATCATCTCAAACTCCTTTTCCTGCAACGATATGGTTTCTTCCACGGTTTCTGCATCCTGATAATTTTCCTGAAAATTTGTTGGTGCCGCTTGGTATACTTCCGTTTTTTGAGGTGAAATAATTTCTACTAAATTATCTTCTTTACTAGAAGAATCACCATATATTTTTTCGATTAATTGTTGAGCATTTTCCTTAGAAGCGGTATTCGCGCCATTATCCATTAATTCAAGTGTAAGCTTTTTTAGATCTGTAATATCATTTCGCATATCGAACAATACTTTGTACAGAATTTCACGTTCGTTTGCAAAGTCACTTCCTTTAGATTTTCCATCGATCAACGCAGGAAGATTTGTACTATAATCAGGTAAATAACTTTTAAGTGTTGCCTCAGAAATAGTTCTATTTTGTTCAATAACAGAAATTTGCTCAGTTATATTCCTCAATTGACGGATGTTTCCCCTCCAAGAATAATTTATTAAAATATTTAAAGCATTTTCTTCTAGCCTGATACTCGGCATATTATATTTTTGGGCAAAATCAGACGCAAATTTTCTAAACAACAAATGAATATCTTCTTTACGATCTCGTAACGCAGGAAGATGAATATCTACTGTACTTAATCGGTAAAATAGATCTTCACGGAATTTCCCTTTTTGGATAGCATCCATCATATTAAGATTAGTAGCTGCAACAATTCTAACATCTGTTTTTTGCACTTTTGAAGAACCAACTTTTATAAATTCGCCATTTTCTAAAACACGTAATAATCTTACCTGTGTAGTTAATGGTAATTCACCAACTTCATCTAAAAAAATGGTACCGCCATCTGCAACTTCAAAATAGCCATTTCTGGTTTGAGTTGCTCCGGTAAACGAGCCTTTTTCATGACCAAATAACTCACTATCTATAGTTCCTTCAGGAATGGCTCCACAGTTTACAGCAATATATTTTGCATGTTTTCTATGAGATAATTGATGAATAATTTTAGGGATGCTTTCTTTACCTACACCACTTTCACCTGTTACCAACACTGAAATATCCGTAGGGGCAACCCTAATGGCTTTTTCTAAAGATCTGTTTAAAAGCATATCGTTTCCGATAATACCAAAACGTTGTTTTATGGTCTGTAAGTTTTCCATATTAAGTCACTAATTATTTTATCTTAATTCCTCAATTATTATTTGAATAGCCAACTGCTGTACCTAATAAAGTAGCAGAAGTACAACTATCAATTTTTACATTTACAAAATCACCCATGCTATAATTTTCTTTAGGGAAAACCACAACGGTATTTTGCGCGTTTCTTCCTTTCCAATGTGTATCAGATTTTTTTGAAGTACCTTCAATCAAAACTTCTTCAATCTTTCCAACATGTTGTTTTGTTCGGTAATGTGAGTGTTCTTGTTGTAATGCTATAATTTCTGCCAAGCGTCTTTTTTTAGTCGCTAAGGGAATATTGTCTTCCATTTTTTTAGCGGCTAATGTTCCGGGTCTTTCAGAATATGCAAACATAAATCCGAAATCATATTTCACATATTCCATTAAAGATAATGTTTGTTGATGATCTTCTTCGGTTTCATTGCAGAATCCGGTTATCATATCTTGTGATAACGCACAATCAGGTATGATTTTTAAAATATTATCAACCAACTCTATATATTCTTCTCGTGTATGTTGACGATTCATATCTTGTAAAACTTTTGTGCTTCCAGATTGAACCGGTAAGTGAATATATTTACAAATATTTCTGTGTTTAGCCATTGCATGAATAACATCTAAACTCATATCTTGAGGATTAGAAGTTGCAAATCGAAAACGTAATTTAGGAAACTCCTTAGCACAAAGATTTAACAATTGAGCAAAATCTACTGCCGTTGTTTTAGCTATTTCAGAAGCTTTTACAAAATCTTTTTTAAGTCCGCCACCATACCATAAATAACTGTCTACATTTTGCCCTAATAGTGTAACTTCTTTATAGTTTTGATCAGCCAGGTCTTGTATTTCTTTTAAGATACTTTGCGGATCACGACTTCGTTCTCTTCCTCTGGTAAATGGCACCACACAAAAGGTACACATATTATCGCATCCTCTGGTTATTGAAACAAATGCAGAAACGCCATTTGAATTTAATCTAACGGGAGATACATCTGCGTACGTTTCTTCTTTTGATAAAATTACATTTACAGCATCTTTACCAGCTTCCACTTCTTCAACTAAATTAGGTAAATCTCTATAAGCATCAGGGCCAACCACAAGGTCAACCATTTTTTCTTCTTCTAAAAACTTGGTTTTTAATCGTTCAGCCATACAGCCCAGAACACCAATTTTCATTTTTTTATTAGAATCTTTTTTTACGGCATTATACTTTTGCAAGCGTTTACGAATGGTTTGTTCGGCTTTTTCACGAATAGAACAGGTGTTTACCAATACAAGATCAGCTTCTTCTAAAATTTGTGTTGTATTAAAACCTTGGTTGCTTAAAATAGATGCTACAATTTCACTGTCGTTTAAATTCATTTGACAGCCATAACTTTCTATAAATAGTTTTTTGCTATTACCTTTAATACGTTCTGTAACTAAGGCTTGACCCTGTTTTTTCTCTTCTATTACTTTTTCAGCACTCATATATTAAAATTGGTCTGCAAAGATACAACCAAAATCTAAAAAAGATGACATATTGTCATATTAAAATTTACGCAACTATATCAGTCCTTTATCATCTAACTAGTAAAATCAAAAACTTTAGCCATGAAATCAAGAGCAGTTTTATTCCTAACAATAGTGTCTTTATTATTTCTATCTTGTGATAAAAACGAATATGTAACGGTGAAGGTGGCAACACCAGAATATATGACAATTGATGCCTTTAGGTCATCGGTAAAAATAATGGCACCAATTCCTATAGTCGAATCAGGTAAAATTTATGTTTATAATAACTTAGTATTGGTCAATGATATTGATAAAGGAATACACATAATTGATAATTCAGATCCAGGGCATCCTCAAAAAATAGCTTTTATTAGTTTAAAAGCAAATAAGGATATGGAAATTAAAGGTGATTATTTATATGCAGATAGTTTGATGGATTTAGTTGTTTTTGATATTTCAGATGTAAATAATATAAAGGAAGTTAACAGGCTTAAAGATGTATTTCCACGATATATAATATTGCCTTTTATCGAAGATCTAATTTTTGATAACAATGATTATGTGTATAACCCAGATGAGATTTTAGTTAGTTGGACTATTTCTGAAGAAAGAAGAAGAATAGAAGAAGTTGATTATTCAAATATTGGAATTTTGGAGAACGATGTGATCTTTGCCAATACTAATAGTGCCACAGGACAAGGTGGTTCTTTAGCCAGGTTTAAAATTGTAAATGATATATTATATGCCGTTGACAGTCATAATATCAATCTTTTTAATATTACCAATCTTGATTCTCCTATAGATATAGGTAAAATTTATGCAGGTTTTGACATAGAAACAATTTTTAATAAAGAGGATCATTTATTTTTAGGAAGTATGAGCGGGATGTATATATATGATATTTCTAAACCAACAATTCCTGAGTTTGTTTCAGAATTTCAACATGGTACCGCTTGCGATCCTGTAGTGGTTGATAATGAATTTGCGTATATCACGTTGAGGGCTGGTAATTTTTGTGGAGCATTAGAGAGCAGTCTGCTCATAGTTGATATATCAGATTTGTACAATCCATCTCTTAAAAAATCGTATGCAATGGATAATCCTTACGGATTGGGTATAAAAGATAATTTACTTTTTATTTGTGATGGAACATCCGGCTTGAAAGTTTACAATAAAACTGATGTTGATAATCTAGTAATGCTAAATCATTTTAAAGATATTAATACTTTTGATGTTATTCCATTAGAAGAAAGGTTGTTAATGATAGGAAAAGATGTTTTATATCAATATACATATGGAGATGACGGGATAAACTTATTAAGTCAGTTTTCGTTAAATTAAAATCTTGAAAATCTTTTTTAAAACCACTCTTAAAAGAGTGGTTTTTCTTTTTATGACTAACCACTATAGGTACATTAAAAAAATTCTATATACTTTTGCAATCTCAAAATCGTTATTTTATAACTTTAAATAATAAACTTTGAACTAAGTGTATGGCAAAGAATTTAGTAATAGTAGAGTCACCTGCAAAGGCAAAAACCATAGAAAAATTTCTAGGGAAAAACTTTCAAGTTGAATCAAGTTTTGGTCATATTGCAGACTTACCTTCAAAGGAATTAGGTGTAGATGTAGAAGGAGATTTTACTGCAAAATATAGCGTTTCTACGGATAAAAAAGCAGTAGTTAAAAAATTAAAAGACCTTTCGAAAAAAGCCGATGTTGTCTGGTTAGCTAGTGATGAGGATCGAGAAGGAGAAGCAATTGCATGGCACTTATTTGAGCAGTTAAAGCTAGATAAAGACAAGACAAAGCGCATTGTATTTCACGAAATTACAAAGACTGCTATTTTAAAGGCCGTTGAAAATCCGCGTAGTATCAATTATAATTTAGTCAATGCACAACAGGCTCGTAGAGTATTGGATAGATTGGTTGGTTATGAACTTTCACCAGTACTTTGGCGAAAAGTAAAGGGTGGTTTGTCAGCGGGTCGAGTTCAGTCCGTTGCTGTAAGATTAATTGTTGAGCGTGAACGCGGAATAGAAAATTTTAAACCAATTGCTTCTTATAGAATTGATGCCGAATTTAATAATAAAGAAGGTAAAAAATTCAAGGCAAAACTACCGAAGAATTTCGATTCGAGAGATGAGGCTGAAGCATATTTAAATTCTTGTATTGGCGCTGAATTTAAGGTAACCGACTTACAGAAAAAGCCGGCTAAAAAATATCCGGCTGCCCCATTTACTACTTCTACGTTGCAACAAGAAGCATCAAGAAAATTGTATTTTCCTGTAGCTAAAACGATGATAATAGCGCAAAAATTATATGAAGCGGGTTTCATTACTTACATGAGAACGGATAGTGTAAACCTTTCAGAAGATGCTAAAAACGCTGCCCAAGAAGAAATTACCGAATCATATGGAGAACGATATAGTACTCCTAGAAATTATAAATCAAAATCAAAAGGTGCCCAAGAAGCGCATGAGGCGATAAGACCAACAACCATGAGCAGACAAGGAGTTTCTCTTGGATATGATGAAGATAGATTGTATAGCTTGATCTGGAAACGTACAATTGCTTCTCAAATGAGTGAAGCACAATTAGAACGAACCAATGTTAAAATTTCAAATAGTAAAAATGAAAAGATTTTAACAGCTAACGGAGAGGTGATTACTTTTGACGGATTTTTAAAAGTATATTTAGAAGGTACTGATAATGAAGATGAAGAACAAGAAGGAATGTTACCTAAGCTTTTTGTAAATGAGATTTTAGGCACAAATTATATAAGTGCAACCGAGCGATATTCAAGAGCGCCGGGTAGATTTACTGAAGCATCATTAGTTAAACAATTAGAAGAGTTAGGTATAGGTAGACCATCTACGTATGCACCAACTATTTCTACAATACAACGGAGAGAGTATATTGTTAAAGGTACAGTAGAAGGTACTGAAAGAGCTTATACAGAATTGAGACTAAAAGGCGATGTTGTAAGTGAAAAAAACTTAGTTGAAAAGGTAGGTTCTGATAAAGGGAAATTAGTTCCAACAGATATCGGTAAAGTGGTAACAGATTTTTTAGTAGAACATTTTTCTACCATATTAGATTTTGGTTTTACTGCCAAAGTTGAAGAAGAGTTTGATGATATAGCGGAAGGAAAAGGTGATTGGACTTCAATGATAAAAGAATTTTATACTGACTTTCATCCGAAAGTTGAAGATGTTACCGAAAATGCTGAACGAGCTAAAGGAGAAAGATTGTTAGGTGTTGACCCAGAAAGTGGAAAAAATATGTATGCCCGATTAGGTCGTTTTGGAGCAATGGTACAAATAGGAGAAGCAACCGATGAAGAGAAACCAAAATTTGCTAGCTTACAAGGAGAGCAAACATTAGGTAATATAACTTTTGAAGAAGCACTAGATCTATTTAAGTTACCAAAAACTTTAGGAGATTATCAAGGTGAAGAAGTAATTGTGGCAAATGGTAGATTTGGCCCTTATGTTCGATTTGGTAAAAAGTTCATTTCTCTAAATAAAGGTGAAAATCCTATGTCTGTTGATATGGCTAGAGCTATAGAATTAATAAAGGTTAAAGAAGAAGCTGATGCTCCAATTGCTGAATATGAAGGAATGCCTGTTCAAAAAGGAGTAGGTAGATTCGGACCATTTATTAAATGGAATAATACTTTTATTAATGTCAATAAAAAATATGATTACGATAATTTAACTCAAACAGATATTGAAGAGCTTATAGAAACTAAGAAGCAAAAAGATATTGATAAATTAATCCACAATTGGGAAAATGAAGGGATAAGAGTTGAAAAAGCTCGTTGGGGTAGGTTCAATATTATCAAAGGGAAACTTAAGATTGAAATGCCTAAAACCACAAATGCCGAAAAATTAACTTTAGAAGAAGTTCAGGCTATCATTGCAAAGAAAACTCCCAAAAAGAAAAAAGCTACTAAAAGAAAAGCCACAAAAAAATAGTAATATTTAGGTCTCGACTGCGCT
>JGI24023J19991_10000999_pt1 | contig 22217 bp, 18 predicted proteins | sample Cruoilmetagenom1_FD_19991 | JGI IMG/M metagenome (IMG submission 19991) | reverse complement strand
GGACACTAGCCTGTGCGCTTAACGTTATGGCTCGATTCGGGTCAATGCGGGGGTGGGGTGTAGCTCTGTCTTGGGCTACTGGTTAAGCCGGTAGATGCTCATCACCGCACCATTCGGGCATGGAGCTGTCTTAACGAGCTTCAATGGTGTCGGCGGGGTGTCCTGACCGAACAGGCGCTTCCCCGAACCCACGACGACAGGAAAGGTCCATAGCCGAAACTCATCGATCAGCCGGTGAGCAAGAAGGGTCTGAATCAACTGCCAACTGCCGTGGATTTGTAGCAAGGGGCCGTCTTGTTCCTTGAGCCGAGAGACCTCCGAGACCATGTCGCCTGTTAGGAGGGTCGAGTTTTTCCACTCCAGCGTGGTCAAGGTAGATGACGCGACATATTTCGTCGCATTGTTCATCATTTTGGCGACTGGATTGTCATCACCGGCATTGGGCCAATGGGCTGCGAACAGTTCGTAGGTCTTCCGGCCGAACAAAATGTCATAGGGCTTCGCCATGGCCTCTTGTCTCACTTGAGCCATGACATCTTCCCAATAATCCGTGGCCCAACCACCGCGCGTAAATTGACCCGAAGGGTTTTCTTCCGGAGAGCTGGGCCCCTGCATCACGCCATCGAGCGTTATGAAGGTCAAAATGGCGAGTTCTCTCACAACGCTATCTCCTTAGAATTTCGCGTATCCGATGAAGCGAAAGGGGTACGTTTTGCGACGGCCGAACCATTGAGAGTTATCTTTCCAAAAAAGCGACCCTGATCCCAAGTACAATAAGCAGTGCGCCGAAAATGCGATTGACCGCTTTCTGACTCTTATCGAAAAATTCTCGAACCGCTTTTCTGTCGAGCATGTATACGAACAGAAGCCAAAATGCCGCGCTGACGAGCATCATAGTGATAACCAGCACGACCGTTTCTCCAATCGACGTTTGCGGATCAATGACAACGGTGAATACACCGAGGTAAAAGAGCGTGCCTTTTGGGTTCAAAATATTGTTCAGAAACCCTTGAAGAAAGTATCCTCTGCCGCCGCCGCGCGTTCCTGTAGAGATCGATTGAAGTGGCGTTGTTTTTGCCCTGATGCTCATAATCCCAAGATAGATTAAGTAGGCAGCACCCGCATACTTCAGCACACTAAACGCCAAAATACTCTGTGAGATCAGCCAGCCGATTCCAACGGCGCAATACGTTATATGAACCAAGTTGCCCGTGAGAACGCCAGCCGAAGTCAACAGGCCATCGCCTCGATCGCCCAGCATCGTATTACGCGCCACGATGACCATATCGGGGCCAGGACTGATCATCACGAGAATGGTCACGCCGACAATTATTATAAGCTGATCAATCATTTTTAAACAGGCTCCCTCGACAATTAGTTCCGGAATTAGCGCCGGCAGCATCCCACGCAGATCGATCTTCGTTCAAGTCGGATTGTTCTGTTTTGCAACACCTGTCCTCAAAGCAAATGCAGCTGCTCCCCCGCCAGCATCGGGCGGCGAAAGGCGTTGTTGTCCAGTTCCCAACCGGTTTTCTCCAGATGCAGGCGTTTGCACGCCAACGCGAAGCGCCGGGCCAACAGTTCGGCATGGACGCCGCGCCCCCTCATTCGCGTGCCCCAGGCGGAATCGTAAAGCTTACCGCCGCGCGCCTCGCGCAGAAGGCTGACGACGCGGCTCTTACGCTCCGGATAGTGTGCCTCCAGCCATTCGAGGAACAGGTGCTTGATCTCCAGCGGTAGGCGCAGCAGCACGTAATTGGCGGTCTGGGCGCCGGCGTCAGCCGCCGCCTCGAGTATCGCCTCCAACTCGTCGTCGTTGAGGCCTGGGATCATGGGGGCCGTCATGACACTTGCCGGCACGCCGGCGCGGGCGAGCTCGCGAATGGTTTCGATACGCCGGGCTGGTGCGGTGGCCCGAGGCTCCATCCGCCGCGCCAGCACCGGGTCCAGCGTGGTGACCGAGATCATGACCTGAACTAGCTGCGCCGCGGCCAGGGCGCCGAGCAGGTCCAGATCGCGCAGTATCAGTTGCGACTTGGTGACGATGACCAGCGGATGGCGGGCACGCAGCAACACCTCGAGAAGGCCACGGGTAATTTCCAGCCGCCGTTCGATCGGTTGGTACGGATCGGTGTTGGTGCCGAGCGCGATGACCGCCGGCCGGTAGGACGGCTTGGCCAGCTCGATCTCCAGCAGGCGCGGCGCGTCCGGCTTGGCGAATAGCTTCGTCTCGAAGTCGAGGCCGGGCGAAAGACCCAGCCAGGCGTGCGTTGGCCGGGCAAAGCAATAGACACAGCCATGCTCGCAGCCCCGGTAAGGGTTGATCGAGCGGTCGAACGGCAGGTCCGGCGAGGTGTTGCGGGCGATGACCGTGCGGCTGGCATCGGTTCCCACCGTCGTGGCCATCGGCGGCAGCGCCTCGTCGTCAATCTCTGCGGTCAGCCGATGGTCGGTCGCCTGGCCATTGGGTTCACGGCCCCATCCATCGTCGATGGCAACCCGCTGGTGCGCTTCATAGCGACCCGACTGGTTGCTGACAGCTCCGCGCCCTTTACGTGCCCGATCGGGAAGAACTTCGACCATCCGGCCAGACTAGCGCACTGATAAGAACAAAACAAGAACAAATAGTCATGTCAAATCAGCTCATCCACGCTCGGGCGCCCGAGCCATTCCGCGCGCATGCGGCGCAGGGTGGCGGGGGTCAGGTACTCGGCGACGCGGTTGGCGACATGGGCGATGAGGGCCGGGTCGCTGTTTTCCGCCGACCAATCCTCGGTGCTGTCGGCATTTTCCTTGCCGTGCGTGCCGGCGCGGCCATGCAGAACCTGCCATTTGGCGCACCAGGTGAGGGCGCGCAGCAGGGTGATCCGGCGCAGCGGGATCAGCCACGGGCGCAATGCCTCGGCCAATGCTGGCGCGGCGCGGCGAAGATAATCCCGGTAGAACCCGGCGACTTGTGCCGGGCTCAGATCGGCCCAGGTATCCGGGTCCCAAGTCGTGGAGGAATAGATCGTGGCGTGCGCCAAGTCGGTCGCCGGCGAGCCGTAAAGCGCCTTCTCCAGATCGACGATGACCGCGCGGCCGGTCGTCTCGATCAGGAAATTGCCCGGATGAGTGTCGGTGAGCACCAGGGAAACCGGTTGGGTCCGGGCGCTCGCCTGCCGCTGAAAATTCCGGGCCCAAGCCAGTTCATCATTGATCTCGACGCGCGCCGCCGGGTCCAACGCGGCTTCGTCGAGCAGGCGTGCCTGCGCCTCGATTTCGGCCATGGCCCCGCCGACCGGATCGGTGTGATCGGCCAAGGGAGGTCGCGCGGCGGTTGTGGGCAGCGGCAGGGAATGGACCCGCGCCATGGCCTCGGCCAGCGCCGGCAAGTCGTCGGGCAGGCGCGGCGGGCGGCCATGGATGTGCGCGACAACAAGGGCGCCCATGGGCACGCGCGGGGCCGGGGCGATGACGCCATGCAGGCGCGGGCCGTGTCCCGATGCGGCCACACGCTCGAAACAGGCGGCCTGATAGGCCAGATTGTCCGCCGCCGACAGGGCAAACTGGCTTTGCTTGGGCACGCGCAGAATTTGCTCCCGGCCGCGAATGGCCAGATGGTCATGGGCCAGCCCTTTAACGGCCATTGGCGAGAGATCGGCACGGGTGATCTCCGCATAACCGGGCAACGCCGCAAGGGCGGCGGCAAGCGCTTCGAGGTCAGGTCCGTGACTCATGTTCTAGCGGTATCACGGGGCGGATATCCGGAGAAAGGCCGGTTGTGCTATGACGCGGGTCATGGACACACCTTTGTTGAGCATCGTCATCCTGGCCCGCAATGCCGCCGGCACTCTGCCGGCCGTGCTAGCCGCCTTGGACGACGGACGTCGCACTGGACTAGTGCGCGAAATTCTGTTGGCCGACGGCGGTTCCACGGATTTCACGGTTCGGCGGGCGGAAGCCGCCGGGGCCGAGGTGTTGGTCGTGCCGGCCGGGCGCGGCGCGCAACTTGCCGCCGGGGCCGCGCGCGCGGCCGGGCCATGGCTGCTGTTCCTGCACGCGGATACGGTTCTTGCACCGGGATGGGCGGAGGCCGCCACGGCGTTCATTGCCGATCCCGCCAACAAGTCGCGGGCCGCGGTCTTTCGGTTGCAGCTCGATGACGCGTACCCGCGGGCGCGGCGGATCGAGCGTTTGGCGCGCTGGCGCGGACGTACCCTCGGCCTGCCCTACGGCGATCAGGGATTGTTGATTAGTGCCGATTTCTATCGCGCCGTGGGCGGCTTTCAGCCGCTGCCCCTCATGGAGGACGTGGATTTCGTCCGCCGCATCGGCCGCGCTCGCCTGGTGCATCTGGAGGTGGCGGCCAAAACATCGGCGGAGCGTTATCGGGCCGGGGGCTGGTGGTTGCGGCCGCTGCGCAATCTATCGATTCTCGCGCTCTATTTTGCCGGCGTGCCGCCGCGCATTCTGAGACGGCTGTACGGCTAGTGCAGCTGGCACAGCATGTGGTCATCATGGCGCGCGCCCCGCGCTTGGGGGCGGTGAAGCGGCGCTTGGCGCGCGATGTGGGGGCGCTGGCCGCGTGGCACTTCTATCGGCATGGGCTTGCAGCACTAGCCTGCCGTCTGCGCGGGGGTGGGCGCTGGCGCCGTTGGCTGGCGGTAACACCCGACCGCGCGGTGCGGGGACCATGGCCGCCCGTATGGCAGATAATCCCGCAAGGCCCCGGCGACCTAGGCGCGCGCATGGGGCGGCTTTTCCAAGGCCTGCCGCCGGGACCGGTGGTCATCGTCGGCTCCGACATTCCGGATCTTGGGCCGGCACACATCGCCCGCGCCTTTGCTTTGCTCGGCAACCACGACTGGGTATTCGGGCCCGCTGGTGATGGCGGCTATTGGCTAATCGGCGCCCGTCGCCGCCCGGCGCGGCGCGACCCGTTTGCCGGCGTGCGCTGGTCGAGCCCGCACGCACTCGCCGATACCTTGGCCAATCTGCCGGCGGCGGCGCGGGTGGCATTTCTGGAAGAGTTGCAGGATGTGGATACCGGCGCCGATCTGCACCGTTGGCAGCACAGAACCTAGTCGCTCTTCAGGTGTTCCATGAGGCGGGGCATCAGTTCCACCAAATTGCACGGGCGCAGGCGCGAATCGAGTTGGTGGCGCAGAATATCCTGCCAGCCGTCGCGGCAGGCGGAGGGAGAGCCGGGCAAAGCAAAAAGGTAGGTGCCACCGGCGACCCCGCCGATGGCGCGGCTTTGCATGGTGGAGGTGCCGATCTTCTGGTAGCTCAGCCAGCGGAACATCTCGCCGAAGCCCTCGATCTCTTTTTCCAGCACCTGCTTGAACGCCTCGGGCGTTACGTCGCGGCCGGTGACACCGGTGCCGCCGGTGCTGATCACCACGTCCACGTCGGCATCGGCGATGTGCGTGCGCAGACAGGCGGTAATGGCCGCGATCTCGTCGCGCACGATCTCGCGGTGCGCTACCGTGTGCCCGTCGGCGGCGATCATCTCGGCCAGCGTCCGGCCGGACTTGTCGTCTTCAAGAGTGCGGGTATCGGAAACGGTCAGAACGGCGATGTTGACCGGTAGGAACGGCTTGCTGTCATCAATACGCGTCATTGGGGGTCGTTGTATTCCTAGCTAGATCCCGCGGCTCGCGGTCGAGGGCGACATAACGCGGCCAGTCGCCGGCGGCAATTTCATCCAGCGATGGCACCCGCTGCCCCAGACGCATGCGGTAAATCCAGAAATTGGTCAAGACCCGTTCGATGAACAACCGCGTCTCGCGCGAGGGCAAGCTCTCGATGAAAAGCAGCGGATCGCCCTGAAAATCCATGCGCCGCTGCCACTTGTTCAAGTTGCCCGGCCCGCCATTGTAGGCCGTCGTGAGGCGAAACAGGTCGCCCTGCACCACCGGATTCTCCAGCAGATGCGCGATGTAGCGCTGGCCCAAATCCAGGTTCGTCGCCGGATCGTAAAGCTGCCGGCTCTTGCGGTTGCGCAGGCGGCGGTCGCGGGCGATGAAGCTGGCGGTGCTCGGCAACAGTTGCATCAGGCCTTGCGCCCCATCAGGGCTCTTGGCCGTCGGATTGAAGCCCGACTCTTGGCGGATCAAGGCATAGACCAGTGCCCGGTCGACGGTGAAACCCGATCGTGGTTGCCACGGCGGAATGGGATAGAGCGCCACATCGAGCGCTCCACTATCGGCAACCGGATGGTCTGAGTCCGCCAGCCGGCGGCCGATGCGGAAGGCCAACTCCGGCATACCGGCGCGCTCCGCCAGTGCGAGCAGGGCGCTGGTAAACTCGACATCGGCCCAGGTGTTGAGACGGCGCAACTCAAGCTCGGCACGGCGGCGTTCGCCGACTTGCAGCAAAGCCATGGCTCGCGCCGCATCCGGTGCCGATTCCAGGCGCGACAACGCGGCACTGTCCAGAGCGTGCACATGAAAGTCGAAGGTCGGTTGCTGACCCAGCGCCCGTTGCGCCATCAGGCCGTAGAAGGTGCGCGGATAACGGGCCGCGCGGGTCAGCCACTCGCTCATGCCCGCCGGATTGCGCAAGCGCAGGCTGGCCCGGGCCGCCCAATAGGCGCCCGCCGCCGCGTTCCATCTGGATACCTTGTCCGATAGGGCCAGGCGCGAAAAATGCCAGGCCGAATCCTCGATCCGCCCCAGGCGCCAGGCGGCCAGTCCGGCCGACCAGTGGGTCATCGGCGCCAATTCACCGGACCGCCGTGCGGCCGCGTCGGCAATGTCATAGGCGTGCTGATCTTCGCCATAGTAGAACCAGGCGGCGGCGATATCGGAATAGCTGTCGTCAATCTCGACCTGATCGAGAAGGCGCTTGGTTTTCCGGCTGGCCAGCAGCTTTTCGCTGGCGGTCAGGCGGGTGCGTAAGACATTTCGCCGTATCTGCCGTTTGATTTGCCGCGCCTTGCGCCGGTCGGACCGGTTTAGCTTCTTGGTTGAGCGATAGGGGCCCTCGCGGCTGGCGCTGGCCGGTGGCGTGCTGAACCGCGGGGCGATCGGTGCGCGCGGCATCTTATAGTTCGCCGGTCGGCGCTTGAGTGCCAGCTTATAGATCTGGCGGGCGTCCGGATGGTCGGCGTAGTCGGCCAGCCAATCCCGCAACTCGGTGTATTTGGACCGGTAGGCGGTTGGATGCAGATAGCGCTGTGCCAGTACATGGCCGAGCAGCCGCCGGTCGGCAAGCGTCGCGATCCGCCGGTCCGCAGCCTTCCATTTGCCTTGTTTCTGCAGGGAAAAGATGTCGCGGTAAAGCAACACATCCGTATCGGAGAGGACCGCCGGCAGGTCCATAACGGGCTGCGCCACCCGCTGTACGGGCGGCGTTGGCTCGGCCGCGGCCGGTGTTACGGCGGCTGGGATCGAAACGGCCAACAATATAGCGAGCCCGCTTAGCGATAGACGCTTGCGGGCAATTCGAGCCATGTTCACGAATGCCCCCCTGAAGCAATACTCACGTTACCCAACACGCGCGGCCGGGGCAACAAGGCGTCCGCGCGCCATTACCGCCAGAATCGGCGGTGCGGGTGAAGATCGCGTTAATACTTAACTTGTGAGCAGCGGATCCTTGCCCGAGCGTATCGCCGCTTTTAGGGCCAGAAGGTCGCGCCAGGCCAGGCGTTTCTGGGCCGGCTGACGCAGCAGGTAGGCGGGATGCAGGCTGGCCATTGCCGGGATTGGCCTGGTCAAGCCAACGTGCTGGTAGTGGGCCCAGTGTCCGCGCAGCTTCAGGATGCCCTCGCGGCGCCCGAGCAGGGTCTTGGCCGAAATGCCGCCGACAAAGAGCAGATAGTCGGGATCGACCAGCTCGATATGCCGCTCGACGAACGGCAGGCAGGCGGCGATTTCGCTCGGCGTCGGGGTCCGGTTTCCCGGCGGCCGCCAGAATAATAGGTTGGTGATATAGACCGTGGTGCGGTCCAAGCCGATGCACGCCAGCATACGGTCGAGCAATTGCCCGGAGACACCGACGAAAGGCAGGCCTTGCCGGTCTTCTTCGGCACCGGGGCCCTCGCCGATTACCATGACCTTGGCTTGCGGATTGCCGTCGGCGAAAACCAGGTTCATCGCGGTTTGCTTCAAGGGGCAGCCGTCGAAGACCACCAAGGCGGCGCGCAACTCGTCCAGCGTTTTCGCCGTGCGGGCCAATGTCCGCGCCGAGGTTAAGGCCGCATCGTTTGAGACCAGCCCGCCGCCGGCCGGCGGCAGCGCGGGTTTGGGCGATGTCGGCTTGGGCGATGTTGGGGCGGCCATCGCGGCAAGGGCAGGGGCAGGGGCGGGGGACGGAGCGGGCGGCGGGGCCGCTGTGCGGTCGCGAGAAACCTCGCCAATAGCCTCGTCAGCACCGGCTTCGATCAGCCAGTTTAGGGCGGCGAGCGATTTGTCACGATCGGTTTGCATGGCGCCAGTCTACCACCGCGCGGCACAACAGCCTATGGGCAGCCGATGTCCGCATGTTGGGCCTGTGACTCGGTTCTCGTTACCGACAACCGGCCTTTGACTTAAATCATGGCCGCGCAGCTACACATCTGGTACGAAATAAAAATGTTCTGTTTTCGCCCGCCACGGCATACCCGTCGCAAAGGGAGGGGCCTTGATGGTACGGTCACTACGGCGCCCAACGACTGTTGGCGCGGCGGCTATTTTAGCAGTAGGCATCTCGATGCCCGCTACGGCGGCGGGCATAAGGCGACGCAATGACCGATAATCCTGTTTCGATCGATAGTGCCGAGCGCCCTCTCCTGAATATGCGCAGGCTCGTCCCCGACGTACCGGCCTATCTCGAAGATGTCTATTCGTGGGCCTATCTAAATCCGCGCAACTTGGCCTTGCTCGATCGGCCGTGGATCGTCTCGGCGATCTTGTGGGGCAACTACGGCAAGCTTCTGCGCGCCACTTTGGCCGAAATACGGCCCGGCGATCGGGTATTGCAGCCGGCCTGCGTCTACGGCGACTTCTCGCCACGCCTTGCTGCTCATGTGGGGCCGACCGGGTCGCTCCACGTGGCGGACGTAGCACCTTTGCAGGTCGCGAATTGCCGGCGCAAGTTGAAGCCGTTCCCGAACGCGCGGGCCTGCGTTCGCGATGCCGCCGATCTGGGCGGCGACTATGATGCCGTGTGCTGCTTCTTCCTGCTGCACGAGTTGCCGGATGCCTACAAACGCAAGGTCATCGACGCCTTGCTAGGCAGCGTCGTCCCCGGCGGCAAGGTCATCTTCGTCGATTACCATCGGCCGCACGGGGCGCATCCGCTCAAACCCGTCATGAACGTGGTATTCGAGACCTTGGAGCCCTTCGCCAAGGCCCTGTGGAGCCGCGAGGTCCGCGACTTTGCCGGTGAGCCGGAGCGCTTCTCCTGGTCCAAGCAAACCTATTTCGCCGGCATGTACCAAAAAACGGTCGCCCACCGCCGGGCTTAAAGACCCCCAACACTCTCCACACATCCACCCGCCGCGGTTGTTTCGCGTTGGCCGTGGCTTGCCATCTGTACTATGTCTAGGCGCGCAGTGGACAAGCTGGCGGAGACAGCGGGGGGCGGAACCATGGAACGGGAGTCAATGGACTACGACGTCGTGATCGTCGGCGCCGGGCCATCGGGCCTGGCAGCGGCGATCCGGCTGCGGCAGCTAGCCGCCGAGGGTGGCCACGAGATCTCCGTCTGCGTGCTGGAAAAGGGCTCCGAGGTAGGCGCCCACATCCTCTCTGGCGCCGTCTTGGAGCCGCGTACTCTCGACGAGCTGATCCCCGACTGGAAGGACAAGGGCGCGCCGCTGAACACGCCGGTGGGCGAGGATAAGTTCAAGCTGCTCACAGCCACGCGGGCCTATGGCATGCCCGTTGGGCTGATGCCGGCACAGTTCCAGAACCACGGCAACTACATCGTCTCGCTGGGCAATCTATGTCGCTGGCTGGGGGAGCAGGCGGAAGCGCTGGGCGTTGAGGTTTTTCCCGGCTTTGCCGCCGCCGAGGTGCTCTATGACGATGCCGGGCGTGTCTGCGGTGTGGCTACCGGCGATATGGGGGTGGCCAAGGACGGCACGAAGAAAGATACCTATCAACCCGGCATGGAGCTGCGCGCCAAATACACGCTGTTTGGCGAGGGCTGCCGGGGCTCGTTGAGCAAGACCCTGATGCAGCGCTTCTCGCTGCGCGACGGCGCGGACCCGCAGACCTACGGCATCGGTATCAAGGAACTTTGGCAGCTCGATCCGGCGCAGCACCGCCAGGGTCTGGTCATGCACACGGCGGGTTGGCCCATGGACCGCCGGACCTGGGGCGGCTCGTTCATTTACCACCTGGAGGACAACCAGGCGGCGATCGGCTATGTGATCGGCCTGGACTATAAGAATCCGCACCTATCGCCATTCGACGAGTTCCAGCGCTTTAAGACGCACCCGGCGATTCGGCCCATGTTCGCCGGTGGCAAGCGTATCGCCTACGGCGCCCGCGCCCTCAACGAGGGCGGGGTGCAGGCCTTGCCGAAACTGGTCTTCCCCGGCGGGCTTTTGCTTGGCTGTGCCGCGGGCATGCTCAACGTGCCCAAGATCAAGGGCAGCCACAACGCCATCAAAAGCGGCATGCTGGCCGCCGAGTCGGTCTATGAGGCGCTCTCGACCGGCGATGCGGGGTACGGCGAGCTGGCGAGCTATCCGGAGAAAGTGCGCGGATCTTGGATTTACGACGAGCTGCACAAGGCGCGTAACTTCCGCCCCGCCTTTTCTCGATGGGGCCTCTATGGCTCCATGCTCTATGCCGGCCTCGATCTAAAGTTGCTGGGTGGCCGCGCGCCGTGGACTTTGCGCCATAGCGAGCCCGATCACCGCAGCCTGCGGCCGGCCGCCGAGGCCCCGAAAATCGACTATCCGAAGCCGGACGGGGTTGTCAGTTTCGACAAGCCCTCGTCGGTCTTCCTCTCGGGCACGAATCATGAAGAGGATCAGCAGGTCCACTTGCGCCTGACCGATCCGAACGTGCCGGTTGCGCACAATCTGGCACTGTACGACGCGCCGGAGCAGCGCTATTGCCCGGCGGGGGTATACGAAATCATTCGCGATGCGGACGGCGGCAATGCGCGGCTACAGATCAACGCTCAGAACTGCGTGCACTGTAAAACCTGCGATATCAAAGATCCGGAGCAAAATATCACCTGGGTAACCCCGGAAGGTGGCGGAGGGCCGAACTATCCCAATATGTAGGGATAACCGGCTTTAGGAGGCCGCTTCGCCCTTGCTTGCGCGGGCGCGGCGTATCAATTTGGGGGAAAGCAGCCGCCAGGAACAGATTCGCCCGTTGCTGTGGGTGGGCAACGGCGTTTAGATGGGCCCGAAGGAGGGCAGAATAGTGCGGTCCAAGATGTATACGGCATGGTCGGTATTGATGAGCGCGGTCATGCTGCTTCCCGGGTGTGCCGAGCTTGCCGCCGAGTCGCCGCCCCCCCCCATCCTTCGTCTCGCCGCGGCGTCCAGCGACGTGAGCACGGATGCCACCGCGCAGCCGGATTCGCCATTTGGTGCTTATTTGGCCGGCCTTCATGCCGGGCGCCAGCAAGATATATCGAGCGCTGCGGACTATATGCTGCAGGCGCTGGCTTCGGACCCGGAAAACGAGCAACTTCTTGAGCGCGCGTTCGTGCTCAACGCGGCGGATGGGCGCCGGACCGAGGCGGTGGATTTGGCGCGGCGTATCGGTCCGGCGAATCCCGATCAGGGGCTGGCTGGCCTTACTCTCGCCGTCGATGCCGCCGCGCGCGGGGCCATGGACGAGGCGGAGGATTTTCTTAGCCAGTTGCCGGAAAAGGGCCTGAATACGGTTACCGCACCGCTTTTGCTGTCCTGGGTGCAGGTCGCTAAGGGCGATCTCGATGCGGCTATCGAGCGTGCCGCGCCGTTGCGTAATCGCAATGGCTTCGGTGTATTCTACAGTCTGCACGTGGCGCTGATCAACGATGTGGCCGGGAAGGTGGACGCGGCGAAGGTTGCTTATGAGGAGGTCCTTGAGGCCAGCGGCAGGCCAACTCTGCGTTTGGCCTGGGTCGTCGGTAATTTTTTCGAACGCATAGGCGATGTGGACCGCGCCGCGGAACTTTACCGAGGCATGCTCGAGCGCACCCCCGATTCGACATTGTTCGAGGTTGCCCTTGAGCGCCTTGCGGCCGGCGGCAAGCCGCAACCATCGGTCGCGACACCGGCCGAAGGTATGGCGGAGGCCTTGTTCAACCTGGCCAGTCTGCTCTCGCAAGAGCGGGCGGAAGAGATTGCCTTGGTGCATGCGCATCTGGCGTTGTGGCTGAAGTCGGATTTCGAGATTGCGCGCATCCTCGTTGGCGAGGTGCTGCAAGGCCAAGGGCGCGGTGCGGACGCTATCGCCGTCTACCGGGAAATTCCGACCCAATCGCCGTTCTCTTGGATGGCCGGGCTACGTGTTGCCGAGGAATTGGAGACCTTGGAGCGGATAGACGAGGCGGCGGTGGAGCTTGAAAGACTTGCGGCCGCGCGCCCGGCGCGCTTTGAGCCTTTGTATCGTCTTGGCAATCTGTTTCGCAGCAAGGAGCGTTTTGCAGAGGCGGCCTCGGCCTATGACCGCGCGGAGGCGCGCCTTGATGCGCCGGACCGTCGTCATTGGAGCCTTTTCTACTTCCGCGGCATCGCCCTCGAGCGGCTGTCGAATTGGTCGCGGGCGGAGAAGGATTTGCTGTTTGCCCTGGAACTAGAGCCCGACCAGCCGTTTGTCCTCAACTACCTGGCGTACTCATGGGTCGAGAAGAAGCTCAATCTCGATAAGGCCAAGGGCATGCTCGCGCGCGCTGTCGAGTTGCGCCCCGATGACGGTTTCATCGTCGACAGCCTGGGTTGGGTCCATTATCGCCTTGGCGAGTATCAGGAAGGGGTGCAGTTTCTGGAACGCGCTGTCGAACTGCGGCCGCAGGACCCGGTCATCAACGACCATCTGGGCGACATCTACTGGCGCGTCGGCCGCCACCAAGAGGCACGCTTCCAATGGCGCCGTGCCTTGAGCCTGGAGCCCGAGGTGGACACGGTGCCGACGATCGAAGGTAAGATTCAAAACGGCCTGAAAGATTCAGGAAAAGACATCTGATCTTGCCGATGCGCCCCCTGCCGATGCGCACAAGGTAACCGCCCCGATGCACCGGTGCCTCGCCTGGGCCAAGGTCAACCTGACCCTCCATATCACCGGACGCCGTACCGACGGCTATCACGAGTTGGAAAGCTTGGTGGTCTTCGCCGGAGTCGGTGACACGTTAGAGTTTAACCCCGCCGCCGATCTAACACTCTCGATAACGGGCCCATTCGCGCCGGCAATTGCCGCAACCGGAAGTGCGGACGAGGACAACCTGGTGCTGCGCGCGGCGCGGTCGCTTCGGGCGCGCCTTGGCATTGCTGATGGCGCCCATATTCGCCTGGAGAAGTGTCTGCCCGTTGCGGCTGGTATTGGCGGTGGCTCTGCTGACGCGGCGGCTACGCTCCTCGGTCTGGCTGCATTTTGGGGCGCCGACGATGCGGCGTTGTTGCGCGAGATCGGCCTTGGCCTCGGCGCCGATGTGCCGGTCTGCCTGGCCGGCGGACCCAGCTATGTTTCAGGAATTGGCGAGCGTATCGTCCCGGTACCGGACCTGCCGCCGGTTTGGTTGGTCCTGGCCAATCCGGGTCTGCCGTTGGCGACCGGTGCCGTCTTTGCCGCGCGCGAAGGTGCCTTTTCGGCGCCGCAGCCCTGGACCGGGTCGACTGCCACCGCTGCGGACTTAGCGGCGCGGCTGGCTATGTGCCACAACGATTTGGAACCGGCGGCGCGATGCCTGGTGCCCGAGATCGACGATGTGCTGACGGGGCTCCTGGCGACCGATGGCTGCCTCCTGGCCCGCATGTCGGGAAGCGGCGCTACGTGCTTTGGTCTCTATGCCGATCCGGCGCTGGCGCGCGCCGCCGCCGCTGCGATCGGAGAACGGCGGCCAACGTGGTGGGCTGCCGCGGCGCCTGCCTTGGGTCGGACTAAGGCCTAATTACTGCTGTCGAGAATCTTCACCACTTCGCGCATGTCGGCGAGCAGATCCGGCGATGCCTCGCCGTCGACAGGAAGGCCGGCAATCTGTTGGTATAGGCGGATGGCTTGCGTGGTGTCGTCATCGACGATGCCGTCCGGGGCGCCGGCGGCCAGATCCAGGCGGCCGAGCATACGCTCCATTTCAACGATATCGCCGGCGCTTAACCCATTGGTTAGGACCATGGGCGGTGCGGGGGCGGTCACTCGAGGGCTGTCGCTATCGGGGATACCGGTGCGGCTGGCGGCTTCGGACGCGGGTGCCGTGGTGTCGCTCTGCCAATCCTGGCCCGTCGGCAGGCGCGAGGCTATCTGTCGATCGCTAAGCACCAACTCGGGCGGTTCGCTCTGATTGCTGAGGATCAACACGCCAAGCAATGCGGCGCCGGCAGCGGCGACGAGAGCGCCGTTCTTGTGCATGCGGCGCTTGATGCGCCGTTCCGTCGGATGCACCGCGTTGGTCGGCATCAGCTTGTTGGCGCGCACTGGCGTTTCACCAGAGTCGCCGGATTCGCTTCGCTTGGACTCGCTGGTGTTGGTCGCCGGGCCCGGCCGGTCCGACCACCGCCGCCGTTCGCCGGTAACAGCACCGGCCGCGCCGGACAGGGCTGGGCCGGTGGGCTCGTGTTCCGCTGAGTTTTGCGGCGCGGCGGCAGCAGCGCCAGTCGAAAGAGGTGGCGGCGTGGTGACCCGGCGGCGCGTGTGCTTGGCCGGCGTAGGTTCGATTGCCTTGCTCGCGGACAATTCTTGGGCCGAGCCCGGCTGCTCTTGGGCCGAGCCCGACTGCGGCGCGGCCTTACGGCCGGCGCGCGACGAGGCCGCGGCCGGCTTTTTGCCGGCACGCTTTGACTTCACGGGTTTGCCGTTCTTGTGGCGCAAGGTGCCCATCTCGCTGTCTGAAGCAGGAAGCGGCATTTTGCCGCATGAGAGATTAACTACGGATTAATGGTAATTTCCCGCTAACAACTTGATTCATTGGGCGATCAGGCCGCATCTGCGATTCGGTGCGAGGGGCGCAATGGGGCCGTTATTCATGCTTTGTTCCGAGTGCGGCTGGGGGGTCCACATCTGCGAGATTTGCTATAAGCTCCCGCCGCATGAGCCATAACACCTGGATTCACCGGGTGGTTCGCCTCGCCGTCCGGCCGCTGGCGACCACTCGTCTCTCGCCCAATCACGTCACAACCCTTCGTCTGGTGGCGGGATTTGCCGCGGCGGGCGCCCTCGCCCACGGTGACGAGGTCTGGCGCCACTGGGGTGCGGGCATTTTTCTTTTTTCCATGTTTCTGGACCGCGCCGACGGCGAGCTGGCGCGGCTAAGCGGCAAGACGAGCCCGTGGGGCCATACCTATGATTTGGTCAGCGATTCCGTTTCGAACGCCCTGGCGTTTCTGGGCCTGGGCGTTGGCTTGCGGGACGGTATGTTTGGCGCCTGGGCCTCGCCTATGGGGTTTGCCGCCGGTGCGGCGATTGCGGCGATCCTGTTGCTGATTGTCCGGCTGGAGGATCTGCACGGCGCGCGGGCCGGCGAACTGGGCGGGGTGGGCGGATTCGATCCGGACGATGCGATGCTGATTCTGCCGCTAGCCGTATGGTTTGGTGGGGCGGATTGGCTCCTGCTGGCGGCAGCCGTCGGCGCGCCGGGCTTCGCCCTTCTTATGTTGGCTAAATTCCGCAGCCTTTTACGCGGCGCCGGATCCTGACCCCGGTTGCGTGTCGTGTGTGGTCGGCGCCCGTCGCAGTCCCACCAGACGGCTGAACGTCCATACGCAATAGACAGCCGAGCCAATTCCGACCACGATGAAAAATTCCTGCATCCAGCCAAGCCAGGTAATGGGGGCGATCAGATAGATTCCATCCTCAAGCTCGAATCCCCCGTAACTTGGATACCCGACTCGGTCGCCCTCCGCGAATTCCATGCGCGAATCGAGGCCGAGATTGAGGAACATGGAAAGTAGTGACGCGACGGCGCCAGCAGTGCCAAGGCCGATAGCCCAATAGCCGAGGAAGCCGTTCGTGAGACCGAAACCGATCCCGAAGAAGAGCGTCGCATAGCTCACGCCGCCGGTGACATAATCGAAGTAATAGCCAAAGCGCGAGGTCTTGTCGGTCAAGCGTGCCAACTCGCCGTCGAAATGGTCGAGAAAGCGGGCGAGGACGAACATTCCCGCCGCCCAATGCGCCAGCATGGTATCGCCGAGTGCATACAACCAAGCGGCGGCAAGCGCCAACACCAGCGTGAAGGCGGTTACCTGGTTCGGCGTTATTCCCATCTTCGCCAGCGGCCGGACCATGACGCGGGCAATTCTTTGATCGTACGGTGTCGTCGTCATGACAGCGCCGCCCAGGTGAATCGACTAGGGTGGGTCACGGGCATCATATATGGTTCGGCCAATTCAGATTTTTGCGTCAGGATGGGATGAATCAGTAGCGGAACCGGGAACTGCCGACAAGGTTCGTCGGTGATCGTTGTAAAACGCCCGCACCGGAGATACAAACCAGACCGTTTCGTTAAAACCGATCCTGGCCAGCCGATTGTGATTCTGCTGTGATTTTCTCCGCTGTACGCGTGGGACACCTCTTGGCCCGATGGATCCGCCTCGTCGAGCGCATCGCGCCGTTGGTGCTTGTCTTGGCGGTGTTGGCGACCGGCGGGGCCGGCTACGTTACGATCGCCAAGATCGGCATTAATACCAGCACCACGGACATGCTCTCGCTGGAGTTGCCGTTTCGTCGCTACGATGCGGCGTTATCGCGCGCCTTTCCACAACTGAGCGACACCTTGATCGTCGTCATAGATGGCGACACCGCGGATTTAGCGGCAGACGCCGCCGTGGCGCTGGCCGATGGCATGGCCGCGCGTTCACAGGTGTTCCGCGAGGTGTTTTTTGCGGAAGGCCAACCGTTTTTCCGCCGCAACGGCCTGTTGTACCTGGATATCGTCGAGTTACAGGCGCTTTCCGACCGCTTGGCGGAAGCGCAGCCGTTGCTCTCGGCATTGAGCGAGGATCCCTCCCTGCGCGGGTTGGCCGGGGTATTGAATCAGGCACTTACGGATGAGGCGGGAAGCGGAACGGCGCGGGCCGCCGTCGCGCCGGCCCTGGACAAAATGGCGGCGGCGGTTGAATCGCTGGCCGATGCGCGCGCCGGGTCCGGTGGCGCCACCCCGCTATCCTGGCACGAGCTGCTCGCGGACGAGGCGCCGACACCGGAGACAAGGCGCCGGTTCATCGCCGTGCAGCCTGTTCTCGATTTCGGCTCATTGTCGCCCGCGGCCACGGCGATCGAGACGGTGCGCCGCCTTGCCGCGGATATGCAGTTGGATGAGGCGCACGGGGTGCGTGTGCGCCTAACCGGCTCACCCGTTCTATTCCAGGAAGAACTGGAGACCTTGCGGGACAGCATGGGGCTGGTCGGGTTGATCTCGGCGTTGCTGGTGTCCGGCCTGCTTGCCATGGCTTTGCAGTCGGCGCGGTTGGTTGCGGCCACCTTGCTCACCTTGGTCATGGGCCTCGTTTGGACCGCCTGTTTTGCAACCCTGGCAATCGGCGAGCTGAACCTGATCTCGGTTGCCTTTGCGGTGTTGTTTATCGGTCTTAGTGTCGATTTCGGAATTCACTTCGCCTTGCGCTATCGTGAGGCGCTAGACAGGGGTAATAGCGATACGAGTGCCCCGTACGCGCCTGGTCAGGCGTTGGCCGACGCGGCCAGTGGCGTGGGCGGGTCGCTGGCACTCTGCGCCGTTGCCGCGGCGATCGGATTTTTTTCGTTCCTGCCTACCGATTATCGCGGAGTCTCTGAACTCGGCCTCATCTCCGGGGTCGGCATGTTTATTGCGCTGTTTGCCAATCTGACGATTCTGCCGGCGATCCTGGTCCTATTTCCGTTGCGGCCAGGGCTGGCGCTGCCGCGCAACCGCGCCGGGGACTGGTTGCAAGACGCGGTGGTTACTCATCGGCGATGGGTCGTCGGGGCGGCGCTTGTGTTGGGTCTGGGTGCCGCGGCATTGGCGCCTTTCGTCTGGTTCGATGACGATCCGCTGAATTTGCGTGATCTTGAGACGGAGTCCGTGGCGACGCTTCTCGATCTGCTCGACGATCCGCGTTTGCAGCCCTACCGGGCCCAGGTGCTTGCATCGGACTTGTCGGAGGGCGCGCGTTTGGCGGCGCGGCTTGATGAACTACCAGAGGTGGAAAGCGCGACGACCTTGGCCGACCTCGTGCCGCAGGCTCAAGACGAAAAACTCGCGATCGTCGATGACATGGCGCTGTTTCTGACCCCAATCCTGGTGCCCCAAGAACACCCGGCACCGCCAACACCGTCGGAGCTTGGCCAAGCGCTGGCCGGACTGCGTAAGAGCCTGGATAACGCCCCGGCATCATTGCGCGCCAGTGCGGCCCGGTTTGCCGCTGCCCTGGATCGGCTCGGCAGCGATGAGTCGGCCGTTGCCGAGTTGCAGCGAGTCCTTCTGGCTGGCCTGCCGCAACGCCTGGACGATCTTGATGAGGCACTACAGGCCGCGCCGGTTACGCTCGAGGATCTGCCGGCGCAGGTGCAGGCACGCATGGTCGCCGCCGACGGGCGCGCTATGGTCGATGTGCTGCCGAAAGGAAATCTGTACGATTCGGACCGGCGGCGCCGGTTCGTTGACGCGGTGACAGGGATAGCGCCCGCCGCCACCGGCCCGCCAGTTACCATTACCGAAGCCGGGCGAGCGGTTGTCCGGGCTTTCGCCGAAGCGGCGATTTATGCCGTCTCGCTGATCGTCCTGTTGCTGCTTGTGATCCTGCGCAGCCTGCGTGAAACGGCGCTGGTGCTGGCGCCGTTGCTTCTTGCCGCCGCGCTGACGGTGGCGGCGACCGTGCTTCTGGCCGTTCCATTCAACTTTGCCAACGTCATCGTTTTACCGTTGCTTTTTGGCTTGGGGGTTGCCGGCGCCATTCATATTGTCGCGCGCGGACGCGGGGCCAGCGGCAGCAGCCTCACGGCGACCAGCACGCCGCGTGCCGTGCTCTATAGCGCGCTCACCACCATTGGCTCGTTCGGCGCTCTGGCGTTATCCAGCCACCGCGGAACCGCCAGCATGGGCATCCTGTTGACCATTGCCATATGCCTGTCGCTGGTTTGCACACTCATCGTATTGCCGGCGCTTCTGGCGACTTTCCCGGGTGGCTCGGCCGGCGGCAAGGGCAAACCGGCCGGTCGCACCTTGGTCCGCGTATTCGCATTGTTCGCCGGACTCGGTTTGCTTGGCTTCATCGTCGCCCAGGCGGACCTGGCGGATTTGTGGCGCCGTCTGGGTCAGCTCGGCGGCACCGGGGCGCTGGCGGTCGTGGCGGTGTTTTTTCTGGCCTTCCTGGTGGATACCGCGTCCTGGCATCTGATGTTGCCCAGCGCCCGGCTCAATCTTGGCTGGCTCTACCGCCTGTGGAAGGTGCGCATGGTGGGCGAGGCGTTCAATCTTGTCGTTCCCGCCGGTTCGATGGGCGGCGAGCCGGTGAAGGCATTTTTGCTCAAGAAATTCCACGGCATCGGCTACCGGGAAGGCGGCGCTTCGCTGGTTATTGCCAAGACCGTCAACCTGCTGGCCCTGGTAACATTCGCGGCGGTGGGCTTTGCCTTCGTGCTTGCCGCGGAAAATCTGCCGGCGCTCTACCGGTGGGTTGCCGGGTCCGGTCTTCTGGCTTTGGCCCTCGGTGTTGGCGGTTTTTACGCCGTGCAGCGTTGGCGGACGGCCAGCCGGCTAGCNGGTTGGCTGGCCCAGCGGCGCATCGGCCGGCGCCTGGAAAGCGTCTTGGTCCATATCCAGGACGTAGATGACCGTTTCGCTCATTTCTATGGCGAATGCCGGGGGCGCTTTATCGGCGCTTGGCTACTGGCCTTGCTCAACTGGCTGATCGGCATGACTGAGCTCTATGTGATTATGTGGTTTCTCGGGCAACCGTTGCCGCTGAGCGATATCTGGCTGATTGAGGCCATGGCGCAACTGGTACGTGCCGCCGCCTTTGTTATTCCAGGCAGCCTGGGCGCGACCGAGGGGGTGCTGTTCCTTTTATACGGCGCCCTGACCGGTGTTCCGACCCTGGGGCTGGTGGTCGCCGTGGTCCGGCGCGCCCGCGAACTGCTGTGGATCGCCTGGGGCCTGGCCCTGGGCTGGGCCTATTCTCTTAGCCCCAGCGTGGTCGCGCAGGGTACTATGGCAGTAGGGGCTGATAGCGACCAAACCTAGATTGACCCGCCCTCTCGTGGGCCGTTGCGACACCGGGGGAACGGCGCTAGGTTGCGGCCGTCGGCGATAAATGGGGCGTAGCCAAGTGGTAAGGCATCGGGTTTTGATCCCGTGATCGGAGGTTCGAACCCTCCCGCCCCAGCCAAGCGGTCCCGCTCTCGCCTCGCTCTCACCCAAATCGCAGCCGTGGGCCCGCAAGGGCTCGTATTTTACGGGCTATTGCGCGGGCCCTGACCGGATGTGCGACCAGGAGAGGTTGAGCAATCTAGGAACGTGCAGCCGAAGCGCGCCGTTTTCTCCCATGGCCATTTTCATGGTCGCACAAAGCGCATCGAGACTGCTGGCAAGGGGCCCGCACGAACGCTTTTCCGTCGAATTCCCTGTTAAACAGGGAAAAAACAGGGAATTTCGCCGGAATCGAGCAATTTCCAACCCAATACACCCACGTAAGCTGCTGATATAGCATCGTATTTTCGCTAAATTCCCTACGTGGCGGAACAGGGAAAATAAATGAGAGAACAGGGAAAAATTCTGACGGAACAGGGAATATCTGGCCCGCTCCTGGCCTCATGAGTTTCTGCGCCTGGTCGCAGGATGCGCTGCGCGGCATAGGTAAGTCAGCCAAAGTTCTTTCACGATCTGCCGCGCCGGAGGAGAGATCGGCAACGGCGGGTTCGTTGGTGCCGGATCAAGTGAATCCGAGCACCCGTCTTTGCGCGCCCCAGTCAAGAGGCAGGCGGGAGGCCCGCAGGAGCTTGGCCGCGTTAAGGCCAAGTGGCTGGCGGCCATCGAGTATGGCTTCCGTAATATCCGGGGCAAGGTATGCCAGCCTGAGCAGGCGTCCAATGTAAGAGCGGTGCACGTCCTCAAAGCCAGCGATCTCACTGATGCTCATGCCGCCGGTCGCGAGCCTCTCGTTCAACTGATGCGCCTTGCCGATCAGCTTGATCAGCGTGGTGTCGGGTGAGTTCTTGCACACGGTTCCTCCCGGCGCTGGGATCACCATCCGCACATTCTTGCCGATACGCTTGAGAACCGCCGTTACGGACAGGGTCATGCGCTCGGTGTCGTTAGGAGATGCAGAGACAATAGCTGGACCGAGAAAGCCTGTCCGTAGCACATCGTCGAGTGCCGCAGGGATCAAATGGATGTCGATCTTCGCCGCCAGGATGTCGACGCGGGAGATCACGGAGCGAAGGATGGAACGGACCTGTGCCGGCGATAGGTCAGACCATTTTTTCGTGAGCTCGACCGCCTTCTCGATTGACCGCTGTTGCTCGGTCAGGTCCGGGACATGCTTGGCGATAGCCTCGAAGACCTGCGCCTCGTCGGCGAGGAGCGCACGCACGCGATCGACGACCAGCCGCTCAATCTCGCCGGCCGGGACGCGGCGTCCATGAGGCGCGCTGGCCTTGGTCCCCCTGCTCAGGGGCCAGGAGACGTAGTAGCGGTAACCCATCCCATTCTTAACGGCGTGGCTCGGCGTCATGGTATGGCCTTCGCCATCGAACAGGAGCCCGGCCAGCAGGCTTCGGCCTTTGGCATTGCCGCTGGTTTTGCGTTCGATCCGGTTCGCCGCGAGCCTAAGCTGGACGGCCTGCCAAAGATCCCGACCGATGATCGACTCGTGGTCGCCCGGGTAGCTCTTGTCCTTGTGAACGATCTCTCCCAGGTAAATGCGGTTCTGCAGCATCCGGTAGAGCACGCCCCGTGCTAGGCATTGTCCACCCCAGCGCCGACCGGTTTGGCTCACTCTGACCTTGCTGACGACGCCTTGCGCGTCGAGTTCCGCTTTCAGGCTACGGACCGAACCGAGGTCGACGTATCGTTGGAGGATATGCCTGACTGTCCCTGTTTCGGCGTCGTTGACGATGAGTTTGCGATCCATGACATCGTAGCCGAGCGGCGGGAAGCCGCCC
>JGI24023J19991_10000996_pt1 | contig 22231 bp, 19 predicted proteins | sample Cruoilmetagenom1_FD_19991 | JGI IMG/M metagenome (IMG submission 19991) | reverse complement strand
CAATTGGTAAAAGAGGTTGTTGAATTGATAAAAGCACAGAATAAAACAGATCTTTTATAATTTTTGCTGCAAATTTTTTATAATAATATTGACATGAAATATTTTTGATGCTACTTTAAAAGAAACCTACCGTAGGTATGTTTTATTTAGAAGGACAACAATGAAAGAAACAAAGGAAAGAATAATTCTTAAAGCGTTGCAGTATTTTGTAAAAAATGACTATCAGTCAGTTTCTCTTAATTCCATTGCAGATAGTATTGGAATTACAAAGGGAGGTATTTATCATTACTTTGACAGTAAGGATGATCTTTTTATGGAATGTATGATTACTGTCTTCAATCTTGTAGGGGAGTTCTCTGCAGGTATGGTAAATGAAGATGCAGGTCCAAAAGAGGTCCTTGAGTCTCTGTTTTCTTTTGAAAATATATTTCAGGTGTTGTCAGAAACACTGAAAATGGATTTTATAAGTAATTACATGGAATATACTTACCTTTTGTTTGTAGGAATGAAAAAGTTTCCTCAAATATCGGAAATGATTTCATCAATTTACAGTGAAATGCAGAAAAGTCTGGAATCTCTGTTTTTTTACTGGCAGACCAATGGAGTAATAAAAAAGGAAATAGACTGTAGACTGATAACTTTCGAAATTATTGCACAAATAGAAGGTGCCATGCTTGTTTCGGGTTTTACTGCAGGAACCGATCTTTCGGAAGTAGGAAAAGATCTTGTAGAAAGCACACTTAAGAGGATATCTGTGTAGAATAGAAAGAAATAGTTTTATTTTTTAAAATTTTAACATACCTACTGTAGGTATGTTAGCCTGGACGTGACTTCGTCCCTGCTCGGCAATGAGTCGTACCGGAAGAGCCTGGTCGTAACTTCGTCCCTGCTCGGCAATGAGTCGTACCGGAAGAGCAAAGCGATGAGGAACGATCTCAGCAACCAAAGCCTGGTCGTAACTTCGTTACTGCTCGGCTATGCAACCAAAGCCTGGTCGTAACTTCGTTACTGCTCGGCTATGCAACCAAAGGAGAAAGTATGAAGCAAAATCAGAATTTAAGAGAAAAAATGCTAAGTAAATGGGCGAAGTGGTCTGTGGATAACTGGGGAAAAGCTCTTCTAATTGCCCTTGTAATTACAGTATTACTGGGATTTGGAATGGCCCGATTAAAAATGGAAATGACTTTTTACTCGATGCTTCCGGATAAATCAAACCAGGTAAAAGATTTAAAAGAGATAGTCGAAAATTTTTCCTATGCTTCAGGTGTTTTGGTTGTAGTAGATGGAAGATCTATAGAGGATCCTGTGGAAGCGGAAAGAACTGTCAAAGACACAATTGATGATCTGAGTATGGAATATAAAAATGATATTTATAAGCCGTATATTGCCAGCGTTATTGGAAAAGTAGATATAAGTTTATTTAAAAAACATGGTTTAATGCTGACAAAAATGGAAGATCTTGAAAGATTAAAACGTTCATACAGCGATCTGAACCTTGTGCCCTTAATAAAACATATAAACGATGATTTTGAAGCTGAATATTCAGGTAACAGTGAGAAGCTTGCTGACGAAGAATCTGAAGCTGTAAGCAGTTTCAAAGGACTTGGAGAGCTTCTTAAGCTAATTGAAAAAGCCTCAGAAGGAAAAGAGATCTCTGATTCAGAACTGGATAAAGTTTTGGAATCCTATTTATTCGGGGATTCGTACATAATGAGCAATGATAACCGAATGGGACTATTGTTTGTTCAGCCTACCTTTACAATAAATGATATATCTATGCTTCAGCCGGGTGTTGATACTATTGAAGCCGGAGCAAAAAAAATAGCTTCAGATCGTGGAATTAAGGCAGGTCTTACAGGTTTTCTAACAGTTGGGCGGGATGAAATGGTTACTTCCAGCCAGGGACTTGTTGTTTCATCAATCCTGGCTCTGGTTCTAATTCTTGGACTTCTTGTTCTTGTTTTCAGGATGTTCTCTGTTCCTCTAATATCGGGAATACCACTTATTATCGGTATATTATGGACTTTGGGGTTAAGCGGTTTAATTATTCATAGACTGAATATTATGACGGCAATGTATATTATTGCATTACTTGGTCTGGGTATTGATTATGCCATCCACCTTCTATCCGGATATATTCAGGAGAGGGACGGAGGAGCGGACTTTAAGGCAGCTGTAGAACAGTCTCTTGTAAAGAGTGGTGCAGGAATTATTACAGGAGCTTTAACAACAGCAGCGGCATTTTTTGCACTTACAATTGCTGAAAATAATTTAATAGAAGAGCTTGGGTTTGTTGCCGGCCTGGGAATTCTTAGTGAACTCTTTGTTATGATTATTATGATACCTCCTCTTCTTGCCTACAGGGAGCATCGTTTATTTAAAAAAGGAAAAACATCTAATCGTATTTTCTCTAAAGTAAAAATAAAATCTGATGCTGCATCAGGTATTGGGAAACTCCTTGTAAAAGCCCCTGTTGCAATAGCTGTTGTAATGTCTTTAATAATTATTTCTTTTTCTCTAAAAGCAGGAGATGTGAAAATTCAGGATAACCTTCTGGAGATGGAAGCAAAGGGTCTTGAATCTGTACATCTTAATGATGAGATGATAAAGGAGTTTGGTATGGCTCCGGATGGTCTTCTTATTATTTCGTCTGATCTGAAGGAGGTAAAGAATCTATCTGAAAAAATAGATAAACTTTCTTCTGTTAAGTCTGTGGAGTCTCTTGCTGATTTTTATTTAAGTGATACAGAATATAAAGAGAGGAGTAGTTTTTTAAAACAGTTTATTACTGATCTTGATAGTATTAAGTCCAGCTCGGTCGTTAACACTGATAGTCTTCTTGAGGAACTCTACAGGCTGGAGATGAATCTTATGGAGATGGGAGATATGGCCTATATGGGAAATATGGATAGGCTGGTTAATACCCTTGGAATTATAACAGGTATTGATGAAGATGGGGTAAAGGTAAAAGAAACAAGTTTTGACAGACTCTTTTCTCTACTGGAAGATAATACAAATACTGGATCCTTACCCTCCATGAAAGCTCTGCAGAATGATGTTTTTTATATGATGAATCAGAAAATAAGAAATATGGCCTCTACAGGGAAGATAAGTCTTGATATGCTTCCTGCCAATATTCGGGATTCCCTTATTTCCAGAGATGGTGAATCATATCTTATCTCAATTAGTCCTACTCAGAATCCCTGGGAGGGGACTTATAGAGATATTTTTACAGATCAGGTGGAATCTGTAACAGAAAAGGGAACGGGAATGATCCTTGTAGGGGATCAGATGACCAATATGGCTCAGGAGGATGGAAGAAGTGCTTCAATATTTGCAGTAATTATTGTATTTCTAATACTTGTTGCAGATTTCAGAAACATTAAACTGACCATCATTACCATGCTTCCCCTTCTTGGTTCATTTTTGACTCTGTTTGGAATGATGGCAGTTGCAGGAATTAAATTTGATTTTATAAATATTATTGTAGTTCCACTTTTGATAGGTATAGGAATTGATAATGCTGTTCATATAAATCATAGGTATTTAAGGGAAGGAAAGGGTAAAATGGATCTGGTAATTGCAAGAACAGGTACAGCTCTGCTAATGACAACCCTTACTACTGTATTTGGATTTGCTTCCTTTATACCTTCTATTATGAGGGCAATGAGAAGTACAGGAATTGTACTTTCGCTGGCAATGGGTATTGCATTTCTTTATTCAGTACTTTTCCATCCTGCAGTATTGATAATTGTTACAGAAAAATTAGGTTGGAATATTAAGCCCTGGAGGACAAAATGAAAAAAATATTAATAAGCATATTATTGCTGACAATCTTCAGTTTAGGTTTTCTAGTTGCACAGACAGCACAGGAAATTGTTGATAAAGCAGATGCAGCCTTTCAAGGCGATAGAGTTTACTCTACCAGCAGGATGACTGTATATAAATCCGGGGAAGCCCAGCCTGTACAGGAAATGGAAAGTTACACTATGGAGAAGGGTGGGAAGACCTACTCTCTTTCCATCTACACAGCTCCCAGGAGAATGAAGGGCACTGCCAATCTTATGATAGAGGATGATTTGTGGGTCAGATTTGGCTCTACGGGAAGAACCCGTAAACTCAGCAGTTCTGCAAAAAAGAACTCGGCAGGAGGAAGTGATTTTTCCTATGCAGACATGGGGGATGGAGGCCAGGGACTTTCAGAGAAGTATACTCCCAAACTGACCGGAGAGGAGACTGTTGAAGGAGAACGATGTCACAAAATAGAGCTTATTGCGGATGCCTCAGATGCACCCTACGAAAAGATGGTTGTGTATATTACAAAAGATACTTACCGTTACATCAAAATTGAATATTTTGAAAACAATGCAAATATTAAGAGTATGACTTTTTATGATTATAAAACAGTTAACAGTACAGATTACCCATTTCGTTATGTTATGGAAAACCATACCAAGCCNTCNGTAACAGANGTNGAAGTAGATATTTTTGAAATAGACAGCAGTAAGGTTAAGGACAGGTTTTTTACNACTGGNTANCTTGAGAGNATAAGGTAGAGGGNGGNGCTTATGAAAANGATNCTNTTNTTTAATATNANNNATNGCAGTTNTNCTNNTGCCCNTGTTTGCTCAGGCNGATTTTTCGGGATCTGCTGATATAACTTTGATTGGCAATATTCCTGAAGCAGATGGATATGACAGTCTGTTGAATCCGGGGAATATGTTTGGTATTCAGGATTTTGCCATGATGCCGTCACTTGTGGCTAAACTGGATGCAGGAGATGAAAATACTTCATTTTCAGCATGGTTTTCTATGAAAGAGTACCCTATTGGGCAGGGGTTATTAGCAGCTGCATATTTTAATCCAATACAAACAGGTGCTGTTTATGAGCTTGTTTCTGCAACTGGAGACAACATCTACTCATTCGATCTTATGCGTCTATCTGCCAATGTCTATCTTACTGATAACATTTCTATGGAGATTGGTAGGCAGAGTATGCTGACAGGTTATGGTTATGGATGGAATCCTATAGATTTTGCTAACCCACTGAAAAATCCGACAGACCCTGATGCGGATCTGCGAGGTGTTGATGCTTTTGTATTTAAAACCTATCTTGGAAACTCTGCGGCTCTTAAGGTTTATGCCCTGGCTCCACAGGACCTTCTTGTAACCGGTCTTGACTATGAAGAGATTAAACCAGGAGGGGAGTTGACCCTGAATTTACCGGGTATGGAATTAAAATTGTCAGGCCTATGGGATTATGACAATAATGAAGGAAGTGATGCTTACACTCCCGCTGCCGGTGCCGCTGTTATGCTGGATCTTTTTGGTATAGGAGTTTATGGGGAGGCAGCTGCAAGAAAGGGGAGTAGAACTTTCTCACCTGACGGCAGTACAAGGAAAACTGACTGGCTGTTTTCCGGTCTTGCAGGATTGGAATACACATTTGAGTCAGAGTTCTATGCTGTAGTTGAATATTTTTATAATGGTGAAGGTTTTAATGAATCTGAAAGGGCTGAGTATGAGACTACTCTTGGTTTAGGGGCAACTTTTGATCTTTTAAATATGTATTCTCCAGGTTATTTTGGACAGCACTATATTTTAATAAATCTAATGCAGCCATTCTATGACATTGATACAGTTATCAATTTTTCTGCTCTGTATTCTCCGGATTCAGGTGCTTTGACTATAATGCCTTCTCTGGATTACACCTTTTCGGGCAATTTCAGTGCAAACCTGGCATATACAGGCATGTTTGATTTTAGTGATAATGATTTTAATGAGATTTCTGCTTTGCCTGTCAGACATGTGGTTAGTACTGTTTTTACTTATAGTTTTTAGACTAAATAATCTAAAACGGGGAAGTTACTTTTTATAACAAATTTAATAGGAGTATCTTTCCCGAATAGAATGGATTACCGGCTGCATACCCATAAAGATCTCAACGATTTCAGGGTCAAATTGTTTTCCGGACTGTTTTTTCATATATTCAAGTACAGACTGTTCATCCCAGGCCTTTTTATATGCGCGATCTGAACTGAGTGCATCGTACACATCTGCTATTGTTACTATTCGTGCTGTAACAGGAATCTCTTCTCCCTTTTTCCCAGGGCCTAGTTTAATAGGGTCTTCGAGTAAATGTTCTATTTTTCCTGGGTAACCATGACCGTTCCACCATTCGTGATGGTTCAGAACAACATCATGAGCCACTCTGTCCCAATGGGAGTCTAAATTTTTAAAAAGCCTTGCACCATATACTGTATGAAATTTCATAAATGTTTTTTCATTACTTGTTAAAAGTGAAGGTTTTTTAAGAATTACATCACTAACTGCAACTTTTCCTACATCATGGAGCATTGCTGCAGGCATAAGAGCCTCTTTAGTTGCACGTATTAAGCTGGTAGAAATGTTTCTTCTTTCAGCCCAGAGAGAAAAAATCTCTGTTGAGTATGTTGAAACACGTTTTGCATGTTGTCCAGTTTCATATGGATCGCGAAGCTCTGAAAGCTCTACCATCCGCAGTACCATTTCACGGTTTAATTTTGCCCGTTCTATTGCATTTGCAGCATGTTGAGCAAATTGCATAATGTAGAGCCTGTCTTGCCCTGAAAAGGGAATAACTTCACCGGAAGAGTTTTGTGCATTGATTAGCTGAAGTACACCCAGTGTTACCTTGGTCCTGGTAAGTAAGGGTACTATGAGCATAGATTTTGTTCGGTATGAAGCCTGTTGGTCAAAAGCAGGATTAAATGAAAATGATACATCACTGCAAATATCGTATACATCATCAACAAGTACAGGTTCTCTACTTGCAGCTACGTATCCGGCTAGAGATGTTTTGTCTACAGGAAGGCTTTTACTGGCATAAATATGTTTTTGTTCAGCTTTTTCATTTATAAACAGAGTATCATTTTGCACATAGTTGAAGTAGAGCTTACCCTTTGCTTCCAGATATAGGGTTCCTGCATCTGCCTGAACGAATTTACGGGCTTCATAAAGTATCCGTTCCAATAAAGTGTCGAGATCACGAATATGGGAGATATTTTCCACAGTAGATAATAGTTGGTCAATATTTCGGGATTCTCTTATTACTCCCTGGTAATCATTAAAATCATTTTTGATATTTACTGCTTTTGTAAGTAAAGACATTTATTATATACTAACATGCTATTGTGTAAAAAACTCAAGTATTTTTTTTACAAGTAGAAAAAATGATGCAAACAAAAAATACTTTGCCTTTACAAATTAATTTGTAATCCTGTTTTTGCGATGTCTTGATTGATTTTATGGGGGATGAAAATGACAAAATTCGAAAAACTTGCAGATTTATTAAAAAAAGCCCCGGATGAGGTTTTTATTCAGCCCCACAATGTTCCTGATCCTGATGCCATTGCAGCTTCCTTTGGTCTTCAGTACCTCTTGAAAACCAGGGGAATAGAAGCACAGATTGTTTATGAAAATGAGATAGAGAAGGCTAATTCTTCTAAAATGCTGGAACTTTTTAATATAAAACTTAGTCTTGCATCGGAAGTGGCAACTCTGGGGGAAGAGGATTGGACTGTTCTTGTAGATGTTCAAAAGGGTAATTCAAATGTTATAGATCTGGTAACAGATGAGGTTGCTGTAATTGATCATCATGAGTACATGGGAAATAACGGCTATAAACTGGAAGATATAAGACCGGGAATAGGAGCCTGCTCTACAATTATTACCCAGTACTTTGTTGAAAATAATATTGAAATACCAAAAATAGTTGCTACTGCCCTCCTGTATGGTATTTTTATGGATACAGATAATTTAACAAGAGGTGTTTCGGAACTGGATATTAACATGTTCTACCAGCTATACAGTATATCTGATATAAACCTGATTACTGAGTTGAAGGGTAATCAGATAAGTAGTGCAGATCTGCAGGATTATTCAAAGGCCTTTAAGACTGTGGAAGTATACGGAGAAATAGGGTTTTTATATCTGGACAATGGAAATGATTCATTGCTGGGAGCTTCCAGTGATATAGTAATTACAATTGCCGGAGTAAATGTTGTTGTTGCTTATTCACCGAGAGAAAATGGTATTAAATTTTCTACCAGAAGTATAAATAGAAACATAAAAGCCAATGCTCTTGTAAGGTTTCTTCTGGAGGGAAGGGGCTTTGGAGGTGGACATGACTCTATGGCAGGAGGGTTTCTTCCAATGGATAATTTAGAATCAACTAAAAGTTTGCACACTTTTGTGAGACATAGAGCAATAAGCTATGTGGAAGCTATAAATCAAAGATAAAGACAAGTAGTGGTAAAAAACATATTGTTGCTACCAATTTAATACTTCATCTCCTGCTTCAGAAAGATCTTTAGCAAACCAGTCAGCTTCTGATAATTGTTCTTTCAGGAAACTTGTTGTTAGTCCCAGGCATTTTGCTCCTGAAGTTTTTGCTGATTTAACACCATTAACGGCATCTTCAACTACAAGGCAATTTTGAGTTTTTTCTCCAATTAAACTTGCAGCTTTTAGATATATATCCGGAAAAGGTTTTTGGCGGTCTACATCAAGTGCATTTACTACAGCATCAAATGTATCTTCCTGAATCCCAATTTCTTTTAAGGTTGAATCCATTTTAGTTTTATCAGCACTTGTTGCAAGAGCTATCTTAAGTCCTTTTCCCTTACATTTTTTAATAAAAGAATGAACTCCTGGTAATGGTTTGAGTTTACCGATAATAATTTCAGCATAAATTTCATATGTTCTGGCTTTACCGGTAGGTATATCGAAAGGGAAATTATATTTTTCTGCAACTCCTCCCAGAAATCTATCTTCACCAGCACCAATGAACTCAAAAAAATCTTCATGTCTGGCTTCCATCCCAAGTTCTTTAAACATTAAGATTGCTGCATTACGAATGAATTCTTCTGAATCTGCCAGAACTCCATCCATGTCAAAAAGTACACCTTTAATCATAGTTTCTTCCTTGTTTCTCTTTTTAGTTTGATAATTTTCCAGACATCTTTTAATTTTTCCAGTGTAATTTTATCCTTCACAAATACTTTTATTGGAGGAACAATTGCCAATGATTCAGTTTCATCCTGAATATTCGGATACCATTTTATATAGTCAGCATAAAATATATTATTCCCCGAACTTGTAATTTCCAGATCAGCAATTCCATAAACCTGATCTCCCGGCTCCAGTATTGTTATTACTCCATCATTCCATTCCTGGGCAGAAATTAAGCCGGATTTTCCTTCATAACCTGTTCTGACTTTGGATATTACATATAGCTGGGTAACTTCATTGATATCATTTTTACCTATACCTTTTTCTAAACAATCTTCCATTATCTCAGTATCCATATCTATAATAGCTCTGTAATAGGTTTCTATTACTTCTTCAGCAGGCATCCCTTCTGTTACAGGAGGTTCCATAGCATTTTTTATGGGTCCAATACTAAATGATATGGCAAATATGATTATAGCAGTAATTACTACAATAATTTTCCAGTTGTGTGAAAAGAACTGCCTTCTTTGAAATAGTTTTTCTCTTCTATTATGTTTTATTATTGCTGTTTTCTTCAGCTTAAATCGTTCTTCATTGTTGATTTCATTTACCGCACTTTCTTTTTGCCAAATTTGAAGAATAACTGTCCAGTCTTTCAGTTTTACAGTTTTTAGTGTAAGAGCATTGTTTATTAAAGAAGCAATATCCTTTTTAATACCAGGTACAAGAAGTTCTATTCCTACTGGCTGGCTTGAACGCATCTTTTCTCTTATTTCGGTTATAGAAGTCCCTGTAAAGGGTAGTGTGTTTGTAAGTAATTTATATGCAAGTACTCCCAGTATAAATGACAATTGAGTTTCACTTTCAGCGTCAGGATGATTGTAAGGCTGCCAGAGTTCCATACTCTCATTGTCTGAGAGTTGACTGGTAATATAGTTTATAAGAATAGGAGGGAAAAAGAGGATTCCACCACTTTTAGGTATGAAAATACCAGAAGAATAGAAATTATTTACAGGCAGGTTTTGTTTAGATATTATCTGATATGCTAAAGAGAGGTCCAGGAGTATCTCAATATTAAGATCAGTATCTGTGAGTGTTTTTCCACTATATCCCAATCCGGGGAATAAAAGCTTTCCTTCATATTCAAAACTTTCAGTGCATTCCCATTTTTCTGATATTCCCTCTTTGATCAATATACCAGATGCTGCTAATAATTCCTGTCTGGATATTTGTTTATATATTTTACTAACCAGGTTTGTTGTAACCGCAAGTTTTTTAATTCCATCTACAGATATTTCAGCTGCTCCGGTTCCTGATTTTATTATTTCTATTTCCAAACATTCCCCCAGTAATTTTTGAAGGATACAATATATATTGAAAATAAAAAAGCCGTGTAAGGAACAGGCATGCCTGTTCCCTACACGGCGTGTTATTTTATAAAACTACGCTTTTTATATTCCTAAATAAGCCTTCTTTACTGCATCATTCTCTCGTAGATTCTTAGCAGTGTCACTTAATGTAACTTTTCCTGTTTCCATAACATAACCTCTATCTGCCAGTTTTAGGGCAAGGTTTGCATTCTGTTCAACAAGGAATATAGTTGTTTTTTGTTCTTTATTTATTTTTTTAATAATACTCATTATTTGCTGTACTATAATTGGAGCAAGTCCCAGGGACGGTTCATCAAGGAGCAGTAGTTTTGGTTTTGCCATTAATGCTCTGGAAATTGCAAGCATCTGTTGTTCTCCACCACTCAAAGTACCTCCAGCCTGAGTTCTTCTTTCTTTAAGAAGGGGAAAGAGACTGTAAACATAATCCATGTCTCTCTTTATTTCTTCCTTATCATCTCTTAAAAAAGCACCCATATCCAAATTTTCAGCAACTGTTAGAAATGGAAATATTCTTCTTCCCTCTGGCACCTGAATTATTCCAAGCTGAACAATTTTATCAGGATCCATATGGGTTATATCCTGACCATTAAAAATTATTTTACCGTTTCTTGCCTGTTCAACTCCGGAGATGGACATTAGGGTAGTAGATTTACCAGCCCCATTTGCTCCAATGAGGGTAATAATTTCACCTTCATTAATTTCAATGGAAACGTCATGCAAAGCCTGAATATTTCCATAAAAAGTCTGTATACCTTCGATTTTAAGCATCGCTATCATCCCCCAGATATGCCTTAATTACTTCCGGATTATTCTTAATCTCATCCGGAGAACCCTGGGCAATTAGTTTACCATAGTCGACTACAAATATTTTTTCAGAGATACTCATTACAAGACTCATATCATGTTCAATAAGAAGGATTGATATATCATTTTTATCCCTGATATTTATAATCATTTCATCAAGTTCTTTTGTTTCCTGTGGATTCATACCTGCTGCAGGCTCATCAAGGAGCAGAAGAGCAGGTTCTGTAGCCATAGCTCTTGCAATTTCAAGTCGTCTCTGTGCCCCGTAGGGGAGGTTTTTGGCCAGTTCATTTACAAAATTTTCCAGTCCTACATCGATTAGAATATTGTAGCTGTCCTGAATTACCCGTTTTTCTTCTTCTCTTGTTGCTTTAGGTAGGAATATTGCTCCAAGAAGACCCGACTTTAGTTTTGTATGTCTTCCTATCATTACATTTTCAAGTACAGTCATATTTTGAAAAAGCCGTATGTTCTGAAAAGTTCTTGCAAGACCTTTTTCTGTAACCTTATTGGGTTTTAAACCATTGATTCTTTTTTGAGTCTGTCCCTTAGGGGAGATAAGTACATCACCACTGGTTGGTTTATATACACCGGTAACACAGTTGAAAAAGGTTGTTTTACCTGCACCATTTGGACCGATAAGTGCAACAATTTCTTTTGGATTAACTTTGAAATTTATGTTGTCAACGGCTGTTAATCCCCCAAATTGCATTGTCAGGTTTTTTGTTTCGAGTATAGGTGTCATTATTTCACCCCTTCCACTTCAATATTTGAAGATTTTTCAGTAGGTTCAAATTTGTATTTTTTTCTAATATTGCTGATTATTCCGCCAGGTCTGAATACCATCATCAAAACAAGTATTGCTCCGAATAGAAGCATTCTGTATTCTGAGAATGCTCTAAGGTATTCAGGTAAAAGTATTAGAATGAGTGCACCAACTACAACTCCTACTATAGAACCCATCCCTCCAATAACGACAACACAGAGAATCATTACAGATTCCCATAGTGTAAAACTTGCAGGGTTTATAAAGGTTGTTTTAGCTGCAAAAATAACACCAACCATACCTGCCCAGAAAGCTCCAAGAGCAAAGGTTGTAATCTTGGATTTTGTTATATCAATACCCATAGATTCACTGGCAATTTCATCTTCTCTCATAGCTATCCATGCACGACCTATTCTTGAATTTTCAAGCCGGCGTACAACAAAGATTGTAAAAATAACCATTGCAATCATTATAAAATAGATATAGATAGTTGCAGTCTGAAGTTTCATTGACATGCCAAAAAAACCTGGTCTTGGAATATTTGCAACTCCACTTGGGCCAAAAGAAAATTCATTCCAGTTTTCCAGAACAATTCTTATAACTTCTCCAAAACCCAATGTAACTATCGCAAGATAATCTCCTCGAAGTCTTAGAACAGGAATAGCAAGTAATATTCCCATTATTGTAGAAAGGCCTGCTCCAATTGGTAGACAGATCCAGAAACTAAGTCCAAAATGATAGTTAAGAAGTGCGTAAGTATAAGCTCCTACAGCATAAAATGCTGCATATCCCAGGTGCAGCAAACCACCAAGTCCTACAACAATATTTAAACCCAGACCAAGTACAACATACATCAGTGCAGTTGTCATAATACTTGTCTGATACATGGATGTAAAAAAAGGAAAGGCTGCTATAAATAAAATAACTGCAACAAGTGCAATTTTCTTATATTTAGGGTTTTCATTAGCCCAGTCCATTACCTTCATCTGAAGAGTTTTTTTATCGCTTATATCACTTTTCATATTTTTTCTATCAATAAGATAGCGCCACAGAGTAGCCATTAAAAATGATCCAATACCCATTCCTATAAGACTTGTCCATCGCCATACTACAGTGTTTTCAATAGTATTAACTTTTATAACCATAATAGGAAATGTAAGAATCATAAACCATATGGAAATGACAAGTGATTTCTTCACCTCTTTCAGGGTGAAGTATTTCATTATATCTAACATGAATTTATGCCTCTCTAAACTTTCTTGTTCTCAGGCCTGCCGAGTATTCCGGATGGTCTGAAAATCAGAATTATAATAAGGAACAGGAATGCAAATACATCCTCATAATCGCTGGATATATATCCAGTACCGAAGCTTTCGGTCCAAGCAAGGACAAAGCTGCCAAGAACTGCACCAGGGATGCTTCCTATCCCGCCAAGTACAGCAGCCACAAAGGCTTTTATACCTGTAAGAAAACCAATGTAGAAGTTCAACTGCCCAACATGTGTACTTATCAGTACTCCTCCAAGAGCAGCAGTTGAAGATCCTATAATAAAGGTCATAGTTATAACTTTACTAATATTTATTCCCAAAAGCTGAGCCATTTTTGCATCCTGGGATGTTGCTCTCATAGCTTTTCCTGTTTTAGTAAACTTAATTAAATATGTTAACAGGATCATTACAATCGCTGTAGTTACCAGAATAATTAGTCCGGATGAACTTATAAGGCTTTTATACGGTTCCAGAAACTTAAACTCAGGAATCAGGTTTGGAAACGGCAGGAAGTCAGATGTTTGAGCGAGTAGAACATAGTTCTGAAGAAACATTGACATACCAATAGCGCTTATAAGTGCCGATAGCCTTTGTGATCCCCTTAAGGGCTTGTAGGCTATTTTTTCCATTGTTACACCATAGGATGCGGAAAAGAAAATAGCCAGAATAGTGGCAATCAGGAAAATAAGTACAGGGTTCATACCTGTAAAACTTAATGCAGATGCTAGTATCAGAGCTGTAAAAGCTCCGATCATATATATTTCTCCGTGGGCAAAATTGATTAATTTAATAATTCCGTAAACCATGGTATATCCCAAAGCAATTAGAGCATAGATACTCCCTTTGGTTAAACCACCCACAAATAGTTCGAAAAAGTATTGTAGATCCATATCGTGTTATGGCTCCTTCTTTTAGAATGGAAAAAACTTCCCGAAAGGAAGTCTGCTGGATACTAAAAAAGAGACAGTCCGATGAAAGACTGCCTCTTTGTTTTATAGAGAAAATTACTTAAGTTCGACGTATGTGCCGTTCTGAACCTGATACATTGAGAAACCTACACCTTCAGCATCTCCTCTTGAATCAAACTTAATTTTACCAAGAGTTGTTTCAACATAACTTGTTCTTAATGCATTAGTAACTGCATCGTAGTCTGTAGAACCTGCTACTTCGATAGCATTAAAAACTGCAAGTATAGCAGCATATGCATTCAGGTAGAAAGCACCTGGATCTTCACCATATTTGTCCTGGTGTTCTTTTGTTGCTTGAATTGTAAGTGGGTTTGAAGCTGTGTCCATAGGACCTGAAGCATAAACACCTTCAGCATATTCACCAGCTACTTTGATAAATGTATTGTCTTTAACACCATCATCAGAGATAAAAGGTAAATCCATTGCTCTCTTTTTCATCTGGCTTACAATTTTTGAAGCTTCCGGATGGTATCCACCAAAAATAATTGCTTCAGCACCGGAGTTTTTAATTTTGTTAATAACAGCGGTATAATCAACAGCACCAACTGTAACACCTTCGTAAAGTACAACTTCTGCTCTTGAATCTTCTTCAAGGTAAGCTTTTGCAAAATCTGCAAGACCCTTACCGTAATCACCCTTGTCATGAAGAACAGCAATCTTAGTTAAACCAAGTGTATCAAGTGCAAATGCAACTTCTAATGCTGCCTGAGCATCGTCTGGAGCAATAGTTCTAAAAAAGTTAGGGTAGTCACCACTCTGAGTTAATCCAGGGTTTGTAGCTGAAGGGGATATTGCAAGAATACCGGAATCATTGTAGATACCCATAGCTGCTTTTGTAGCACCGGAACAAATATGTCCTATAACTGCAACAACTTCTTCACCAACAAGTTTTGCAGCAGTGTTTGTTGCAACTTCCGGTTTACAAACATCATCTTCAATAACAAGTTCAACCTGTCGACCTAAAAGGCCACCATCTGCATTAATTTTCTCAACAAGAATTTCTGCAGCTTTTACAGTTGGAAGACCGTAGGATGCAAGGTCTCCTGAATGAGGTCCTGCTACAGCAATTTTAATTGCAGCTTCTTCTTTTTTTGCACAACTAACAATTGTAAACAATGATAGTGCAACAATTAAAGATATGAATAAAATCTTTTTCATTCCTCTCTCCTTAAAATTATGTAAATATTAGCATTAGATAATCATGAATTTTGAAATAAATCAAGTCGAAAAATAGTGATCAGCTAAATATATCCTATTTTATATAGAGTATGTGCAATTTATTCTTTTTTTAGGATAATTATTACTAATTTGAATTGGACTTTTTAACTTCTTTTTATTATTTTACTTTAACTGATAAATGAGCCTGGTCGCAAACAGGTTTGCTGCTCGGCAATGAGTCGTACCGGAAGAGCGAAGCGATGAGGAACGATNTCAGCAACCAAAGCCTGGTCGCAAACAAGTTTGCTGCTCGGCAATGAGTCGTACCGGAAGAGCGAAGCGATGAGGAACGATCTCAGCAACCAAAGGAGAGTTTGATGGTTTCAGAAAAAGAAGTGCTTAATGCACTAAGTGTAATAATAGATCCCGATTTCAAAAAGGATATTGTAAGTCTTGGGTTTATAAAAAATATTAAAATTACAGAAGATTCTGTAAACCTTGATATAGAGCTTACAACACCTGCATGCCCAATTAAAAATGAGTTTCAAAAAAGTGCTGAAGAGATTTTAGCGGGTCTGGAAGGTGTGAAAAATGTAAAGGTAAATATGACTGCCAGAGAAGTTAAAAAATCTGAAAAAAATAAGGATGGCCTTTCCCATGTAAGAAATCTTATAGCTGTTTCTTCAAGTAAGGGTGGAGTTGGTAAGTCTACTGTAGCAGCAAATATTGCCCGTGAATTATCTGCAAGGGGATTCAAAACCGGTCTTCTTGATGCTGATATTTTTGGTCCTTCTATTCCAACTCTGTTTAATTTGCATAATATAGATATCCAGGCAGATAAAGATAAAAATATGATTCCTGTGGAAGTGAATGGACTTAAAATAATGTCTTTCGGGTTTTTCCTGGGTGACAGTCCTGCAATTTTAAGAGGGCCGATTGTTTCCGGTTATATTCAACAGCTCTTAACAGGTGTTGCCTGGGGCGATTTAGACTATCTTATTATTGATATGCCTCCAGGAACAGGTGATATTCAGCTTACAATGACACAAACAGTTCAGTTATCCGGAGCAGTTATTGTTACAACAAGAGAAGCTTTATCTCTTGTTGATGTTGCGAAAGGTATTGAGATGTTTGAAACAGTAAAAGTCCCTATGCTGGGTGTTGTAGAAAACATGTCACACTTTATTTGTGATAATTGTAATAAAAAACATTATCTTTTCGGCAGTGACAGAGAAAATATAATAACAGAGAAATATGGTCTGGAGACTTTACTTGAATTACCAATTAAAAAGGGAATAACTAATCATATTGATAAGCCCTATTCAGATCCTGATATTGTTAAACTTGTAGATAAGGTTGCTATGGCAATTGGTAAAATGGCTTTTGCAGCTAATACAACTCCGGAATATGAGTTTGATGATGAAAAATTAAGTTTTGTATGGCCTGATGGAACACGATCAGAGGTTAGGAATCATGATCTTCGTGCTGACTGTGGTTGTGCTGTTTGTGTTGATGAATATTCCGGAGAAAAACTTCTGAAAGTAGAAGATCTTCCTAAAGATATCAAACCTACAGAAATTACACCTTTAGGTAACTATGCTTTAAAAATAACCTGGAGTGACGGTCATTCATCAGGTATTTATCCATATAAGCAAATTCGTAAACTGGAGAATATTGTTTAAGCAGAATTGTATCGTAGAGACAACCTATAGGGCGTCTCTACGTTGGTAAAAGGAAATAATTCATGAAAATTACCAGATTGTATTCTGATAAACATGGAGAATCACACTTTGAGGAAATAGATATTCCGTTAAAAAGCGCAGGAGATATAGGAAGTCTGTCAGATATTATTCCTGTAGGCGGGATGATTCTTCGTGAGAACCCGGGAGATTACAACTATGACTGGCATCCTGCTCCACGAAAACAGTATATTGTTATGTTGGAAGGAATGCTTATTGTTGAGGTTAGTGATGGAGAGCAGAGAAATTTTCCTCCTGGCGAAATTCTCCTTGTAGAAGACCTTGATGGAAAGGGTCATAAATCGTGGGTACCTGACGGCAAACCCAGAAAATCACTATTTATAAGTATTGGAGAAGTTTAATCATAATGAATATACATTTACCATTGGCTCTGGCCGTTGAATTTAAAGATTTTACATTAATTGATATACTTGGATATGGTATTGCAGCATCCTTTTTTATCCTCTTTGCATTGTATTATAACAAAAAAACAAAGGGTGATAATCTAGGTATGGTCAGGAGAAGAGAAGAGTATGTTAAAGAGCACCCGGATCTTAATTCTGAGTACAAGGAAGCAATAATAAGCGGAAAAATTATAAATGGCATGAATGAAGAGCATTTGGTTGCCAGTATTGGACACCCAAAAAGAACTCAGATTCTTACAGTTGAACCTGCAAGAAGTGAAGTTTGGATCTACAGAAATGGTGTATATGCCCATATGCATATGGGTATTCTTCAAAAATGGAAGATACATCATAAATTTATTAGTTTTAATTAATAATACAGAATATTTTAAAATGGATGTTAATTAACCTTAAGAGATTTAATTAACATCCATTTATATTGGTTAAGAATTTTATTTATTCGAATTTAATTTTCCAGCTGCATATTGAGCCAGTCCAAAGTATTCTTTGAAATCTGCATTAGTAGCTCCTGTTACAGTATCAGCTACAGACCATAATTTAAGACCCTCAGAATTTTCTTCTTTTGCTCTTGTTGCTTTGGATATTTTAAATTGTACACCATTTTCTGCAATGAATTTCTCAATTTCTGTGATATTACCAACCCATGTTTGACCAAATGCCCAGTATCCGGGAGATGCCTTTTTTGTTACTCCACCGTATTTAGTTGTAGTAACAGGAATTGCTTTACTACCAAACTTTGTAAATATTTTAAACATTCCTGCAGGAACTACTGTAAAATATGTGGCCATACTTGCCTGATCACGAATAATTTTCTTTTCAAGGTCTATGTTACCTACAGCTTTACCAGATTCATCAGCTTCAACATAAGATACACCTTTTCCTGTTGAAATACCAATATATACTTTGTCAACATATTCAATATACTTTGCAGTATACACATCACCATGATTATCAAAGAGTACTGTATTTTCTGCGTTCCAGTCATCTGAATCAATATCAACACTTGCAAGCACATGCGGAAGGAATGCTTCATCAAATACTACACTGATATCACCATTATCATTAGTTTTAACTATTGCACGACCTACATAACCACCATGAATGTAGCTATAGGCAGTTGCTGTCTGACCTGGAGCATAATTCCCACTAATATGAGTATCTACAGGTTCGACTGTTTTAGAACCACAACCAACAAAACTTGTCATAATTATAATGACAAGTAATAAAAATAAGATTTTTTTCATTTTTTAGCACTCCTAAAAGATTATTAACTAACCCTGTTGTTAAATGTACCTAATAACAGAATAATGAGAAAATATTACTATTATAGTCATGATATGTCAATATATATTACTAAATTACTTAGTTATATAATTGAAATTTAGAAAAGATTATAAATGAAACTTCCTTTTTAGTTTTTCCTGTAATCCCCTGGAAAGCAAAAGGTGGAGAAAAAGAAGAATCCCTGCCAGAGGGATAGTAGCTGTAATAATAGGGATAGACCATGTTAAGTGAAGTTCGGCACTATGATAAAGATCTCCGATCAGCTCTAATGATATAGCTGCCATAGCTCCGGCAATAAGGCTGTAAGCCGGTACATTCAGCCCTCTGCGGCGGGTGTGACGAATTATTAGTCTTAATATGAAAAGCCAGATCATTGTGTTTATACAGATAACCAGTCCCAAATTCCAAAACCATCCGATTGTTCCATTTATGTTATCTAAAATATATAAAAAAATACCTGTTGTAATTCCCAACCCTATGAAATTGAATAGGAAACCTGGAATAAATCTTAATAAAAAGAAGAGGAAAACTACAACAGCAAGATTACTTGTAATTACATATGGCGACCAGCTGAGTATTCCAGAGAAATAATAATCAATAATTCCAAAACTTATGGATAGGATGATCATAGAAAAGGCTATTCCCGTATACACAAAAATTCTAGCTTCTTTCCAGCGTCTCCGGTTTTCTGCTTTTTTTAAACGATAGCGGTTAAGAAGGTATTCTTCCCTTTTTACATTGTTTTTTTTTGGTTCTTCAATATCGGGAATGGGAAATGAGCATAAGGGGCATGTTTGTCTTTGGTTTTCCACTTGCACACCACATTTTGGACAGTAGGCCATGGTTTTCTCCTTTTAATAATTAACATCAATTCTAACAGGTATGCCCTCTTTTCTTAATTGTGAGAAGAATTTTTGCTCTACTTCTCTATTCTCTGTTAAAGAGCCAATGGTAACAAATAATTGGCTGCCATAGGAAATACATCCTACTTTAATTAGTGTGCCCTGGCTGGGGGGAACTAAAATATGAATTTCCTTAACTTTTTCTGCTGTTTTCGGGGGAAGTTTAAAATTCCCAAGATTGGAGAAACCTCCACTGTACTGTCTTTCTCCCAGGTGATAGAAGAAAAATGGGAAAAAAATTCTTTTAAATATTAGTGGGATTATACGGATACTCATAGCTCTTTCCAGGTTAATATTTCTTTTCAATTGCTGATTGATATATCGGCGATCTACCTGAATATTCATGAAATTTTTAACATGGTATAAAATTTCAGAAAAGTTAAAATGTCCAATTCTACTGTCAATCATCGGTGTCAGGGAAACAAAAAAATTTCTCAAAGTTTTTGATGGATAGAGACGGCGAAGATCTACAGGTACATTCAGAACTATGGGTGCAGGCTTCCAGTTATTATCCTGTATCATCTCTGCAAGAACCGCAATATATTTTGCAGAGAGCCATTGGGTTAGTGATCCTCCATCAGCTTTTGCTCTGGAAAGTACCTCTTTTAAGGGCAGTATTCCTGTTGTGGAATAGTATTTTCCTGGTGCTATTCTTGTAAAGGGTAGGTGAAATGCTGCATTACCTCTTTTTTGTTTAGGGATAGAGGGATCAAAGTATTTATCACATGCATCTTCCCATTCCTCTTTATCTGGTAATTTCTGGATGCTGTATTGATCGTAATTTTCAGAATCTACATTAAAGTAGCTGTTTAGGAGGGCCTTAAGAAAAATAGTCCCGCCATAACCATCTGATAGTGCGTGGGTCATTTCCAGTGATAAGCGATTATCTTTGTAGTAGATATGTATAGGAGGAACTGCCCAGCGTTTTTCATATTGAGTGCAAGGATAGTGATTGTCTTTTTGTACGGGTGTAAGTCGGTTAGTTTTTTCAAAGTAATACCAAAAAAAACCTGGTTTCAGGAGAACCTGAAAATATGGGAATCTCGGGAGAATAATTTTAATGGCTTCTCTTATTCTTGATGGATCTACTTTTTCGGTAAGGACAACTGTTAACCTAAACAGAGTAGTTTGCTGACTTGATCTAATTAGGGGATACGCTTTTCCGGTATTATCCAAACGATGCCAGTCAGGGTTAGTATTGGTTTTAAGAGAGGAACTCATTTCTGTACTATACTATGTGTGAAATCATTTAGGTAGTCCTTTAATACCATTCTTGTTTTATGATAAAACTAAGTACAGATAGGAATATGATAATCGGAGTAATATATGAACCCAAAAATAATTTATACAAAAACTGACGAAGCTCCAGGGTTGGCTACAGAATCTTTTTTGCCAATAATAAGAACTTTTACAAGTGCCGCCGGTATAGATGTAGAAACCAAAGATATATCTCTGGCTGTAAGAATTATTTCTGCTTTCCCGGAATTTTTAGAATGTAATCAAAGGCTTAAAGATGATCTTGCGGAGTTAGGCCACTTAGTTAAACAACCGGAAACAAATATAATTAAACTACCTAATATAAGTGCTTCTGTTTCTCAATTACAAGCTGCTGTAAAAGAATTGCAGGATAAAGGTTTCAAGCTTCCGGATTATCCAGAATTTCCTGAAAATGATATTAGTCAAGATATAAAAAATCGATATGATAAGATAAAGGGCAGTGCTGTAAATCCTGTTTTGCGAGAGGGTAATTCCGATAGAAGAGCACCCTCTGGAGTAAAGAAATATGCAATGAATCATCCACATGTCATGGGACAATGGAGTTCAGATTCAAAAACACGCGTAGCAAGTATGCCTGATGGAGATTTTTATGGCAGTGAAAAATCCGTTGTTATAGAAGCGACCGGATATGTCCGGGTTGAACTTGAAAAGAACTCCGGTAAAAAAAGTATTTTAAAAGAGAGAATTAATCTTGAGGAAGGAGAAATTATTGATTCTGCTGTAATGAGTGTAAAAGCTTTAAGGCAGTTTATAAAAAATCAGATTAAAGAAGCCAAAGAGAGGGAACTGCTTTTTTCTATTCATCTAAAAGCTACAATGATGAAAATTTCTGATCCGGTTATTTTCGGGCATGTTGTATCTGTTTTTTTTGGAGATGTTTTTAATGAGTATAAAGAAATCTTTAATCAGCTTGGGGTTAATCCCAACAATGGTATTGGAGATCTTCTTGCAAAAATAGAGAAATTTCCTCTTAAAGAAAAAGAATGTATTATAACAGCCCTTGATGATTGCTATAAAAAACAACCTGATCTTGCAATGGTTAATTTTGAAAAGGGAATTACAAACTTACATTTTTCCAATAATGTAATTATAGATGCATCTATGCCTGCTGCTATCAGGAACTCCGGCAAAATGCAGGGACCCAATGGGAAATTACAGGATATACTGGCTCTGATACCTGATAGATCTTATGCAGGTATTTACCAGAAAACAATTGATTTTTGTAAACAAAACGGTGCATTTGATCCCCGAACTATG
>JGI24023J19991_10000995_pt1 | contig 22234 bp, 23 predicted proteins | sample Cruoilmetagenom1_FD_19991 | JGI IMG/M metagenome (IMG submission 19991) | reverse complement strand
CCCCAGACATGGCTTCAGCCTACAGCGGCCGGCGCAGACATATCAGCGCAATTTACGAAAACAGTGCGGCAGGCGAGCAGCGGGATAGGCGCCATCACTCGCCGGGCATGGGGCGCTCGACCGGCCCGCCCGGCGGGCTCTTTTCCTTGTTCTGCGAGGGGTCTTTGACCTTCGCGCCGCCAAGTCCGCTCCAATCGCGCCGCACGCCCAGTCTCAGCAGCAAAGGCGCGGCGATAAAGATGGACGAATAGGTGCCCACCAGCACGCCCCAGATCATCGCGAAGGTGAAACCGCGGATCACCTCGCCACCCAGAATGTAGAGCGAGCCCAAGGCAATGAGCGTGGTGACCGATGTCAGAATCGTGCGCGCCAGCGTCTCGTTGATCGACAAGTCGAGCAACTCAGGCAGCGCCATCTTTTTATATTTTCTCAAGTTTTCGCGCACCCGGTCGTAAACGACGACCGTATCGTTCAGCGAATAACCCACGATTGTCAGAATCGCTGCGATAATCGACAGGCTGAACTCCAGTTGCAGGCCGCAAAAGATTCCGATGGTCAGCGTGACGTCATGCACCAGAGCCGCGACCGCGCCGACGGAGAACTGCCACTCGAACCGGAACCAGATGTAGAGCAGCACGGCGAACATCGCGACGAACACCGCAATCGCGCCGGAGGTCTTCAATTCGCCCGAAACGGTGGGCCCGACGACCTCGACCCGGCGGTAGTCGACCGTATCGCCGAGCGCGCCTTTGATGGCGGCGATGGCCCGCTGCTGTTTCCCTTCACCGCCTGGTTGCTGTTCGATGCGTATCAGGACGTCGCTCGGACCGCCGAATTCCTGAATTTGAACTTCGCCGAGGCCGAGCTTGCCGATTTTCACCCGCAAGGCGCCGATATCGGCCTCGCCGCCCTTGTCGCGCAGCTCGATCAGGGTGCCGCCCCTGAAGTCGATGCCGTAATTGAGGTCGAGAACAAAAAACAAAACGATCGACGCCAGCATCGCCAATCCCGACACGATCAAACTGAGTTTGCCGTATCGAACGAACCGGATCGACGTTTTGTCTGGAACGAGCCTGATGCCTTTCATCGCGCGCTCCTACAACGGAACCGACGAGGGACGGCGCATTCTGACCCATTGGGCGACCATCAGGCGCGTCACCGTATAGGCGGTGAAGACCGACGTGACGATGCCGACCGAGAGCGTGACCGCAAATCCGCGGATCGGACCAGATCCCAACCAGAACAGAATGATGGCCGCGATGAATGTCGTGATATTGGCATCCAAAATCGTGCCGATCGCGCGCGAATACCCCGAATCGATCGACGCGATCGCCGACTTACCCGCCCGGGCCTCCTCGCGGATGCGCTCGAAGATCAGCACATTGGCGTCGACCGCCATACCGATGGTCAGAACGATGCCGGCGATTCCGGGCAGCGTCAGCGTCGCCTGCAGCAGCGAGAGCGTGCCGATGATCAGCGCGATATTGACGGCGAGCGCGATATTGGCGAACACGCCGAACAGGCCGTATGAGAACAAGATGAAGGCCACGACGAACACGATTCCGATCAGGCCGGCAAATTCGCCAGCCGCGATCGAGTCGGCGCCCAGACTTGCGCCCACCGTCCGCTCTTCGATGATCGTGAGATTGGCGGGCAACGCGCCCGACCGCAGCAAGACCGCGAGATCGTTTGCTTCCTGGACCGAGAACCGACCGCTGATCTGGCCACTGCCGCCCAGGATGGGTTCGCGGATCACCGGCGCCGAGATGACCTTTTCGTCGAGAATGATGGCAAACGGCCGGCCCACATTGGTCTGTGTCACGCGTCCGAAGCGGCGGCCGCCAGCGGTATCGAAGCGGAATGAAACAACCGGTTCGTTGGTTTGCTGGTCGAAGCCCGGCTGGGAATCGACGAGGTTTTCGCCCGTCACCATGGCGCGCGACTGAACCAGGTAGCAGCTGGAAAATCCGTCGCCGGATTCGATGATTTCGGTGCCCGGCGGCGTGCGCCCGGAATCCTTGGCTTCCTGACACGTCGTCGAGGGATCGACCAGTTTGAATTCGAGCTTGCCGGTCTTGCCCACCATCTGTTTGAGGCGCGCGACATCGTCGATGCCAGGGACCTGCACAAGGATACGGTCAATCCCCTGGCGCTGGATCGTGGGCTCGGTGGTGCCGAAGGCATCGATCCGGCGGCGCACGGTCTCTATAGAAGCCTCGATGGCGGCGCTGATGCGGTGCTGCAGCCCCTGGTCGGTGATCTCGAGCGCAATCACACCCTCACCCCGGTCGGTCACGTTCAGGGTATTTCCAGCCGCACCTGTAAACACAGAACCTCCAACAGATTCATTAATTTGTCGGATTTTCTTAAGAGCATCTGGCACCTTCTCCAAATCGCGAATCCGCACTTGAACGGTGCGATTTGCCGGCGACATCGCGAGGCCGCGATAGCCGATGCGCTCCTGGCGCAAGGCATCGCGCACATCTCCCCGGATCGTCTTCAGCCAATCCTGCACCAGCTCTTTCTGATCCATTTCATAAAGCAGATGCGCGCCTCCCTGCAGGTCCAATCCGAGATTGATCTGCTTGTGGGGAATCCAATCGGGAAGGTTTTCCAGCGACTTGGCCGAAAACAAGTTCGGCAACGCAAAGATCACCCCGCACGCGGCTATGGCGAGGATCAAAATGACTTTCCAACGATCGAAATGCAGCATTTAGCGCGTTTTCTGTTTTCTGCCCCGATGGGGCGCCTAACAAGCGGTGGTTTTCTTGTCCTCAGGGGACGCTTCAGTCGGCTTTGGCCGGCTTACCGCCCTTGGCGAGCACGTTCGAGACGGTGCCGCGCTCGATTTTTACGCGCACGCCCTCGGCGATTTCCACCTGAAGCTCGCTGTCGCTGACCACTTTGGTGACCTTGCCGTGCAACCCGCCCGCCGTCACCACATTGTCGCCCCTGCTCAGCGACGCAATCATGTTGGCGTGCTTTTTCTGGCGCATTTGCTGTGGCCGGATAACGAGAAAGTACATGATCAAAATGACGATCATAAATGGCGCCAACATGGCGATGAGATCGTTGGCGCCGGCACCGGCGCCCTGTGCATAGGCCGGACTGATAAACATCGCAGACTCGTCTCCCTTGGGGCCGCCTGGCCCTGCCCTCGCCCGCCCATCGCCCGATGGAGCCGGCTTGATGATCCGCAGAATCGCGGCGACTATAATGCCCCCGTGGCGCAATTGTAACCACCGCCGAGGCCACACGCAAAACACGCAATAGGCTATGCTCACCCCCCAAACAAGAGCTCGATACCCTTGCTGGCCGATGAGCAGGCCGCTATGGATCGCATCAATGGCAACGCAATTGCACCGGCAACCAGCATGAGTTTCGTAGAACCCTTCACAAACATGCTGCAGCGGATCGCCACTGCGCTGGAGCGCCTGGCGCCCGCGCCCGCCCGCGCGCCCGATTTCGAGACCCAGGACGCCTTCATCTGGTCGCCCGACGGCGAGGCGTTTCAACCGGTCGGCCAAGTGAACCGCATACCGCTCGAGCTGCTCCAAGGCATCGACCGGATGCGCGATCAGCTGTTGGCCAATACGGAGCGCTTCGCGCGCGGCTTACCGGCCAACAACGCGCTGCTTTGGGGCGCGCGCGGCATGGGCAAGAGCTCGCTTGTGAAAGCCGTTCATGGCGACATCGCCGCCTGCAGCCGAATCGGGCAAGCACGGCCTCAAACTGATCGAGATCCACCGGGAAGACATCGCCTCCCTGCCGCGCTGTCTGGGGCTGCTGCGAACCAGTCCGCACCGCTTCATCGTCTTTTGCGACGATCTCTCCTTCGACGGCGACGACACGTCTTTCAAATCGCTGAAGGCGGTTCTGGAGGGCGGCCTGGAGGGCAGGCCTGCCAACGTCATCTTCTATGCCACATCCAACCGCCGCCACCTGATGCCGCGCGACATGATGGAAAACGAGCGATCGACCGCGATCAATCCATCGGAGGCGACCGAGGAGAAGGTATCGCTGTCGGACAGATTCGGGCTGTGGATCGGATTTCACCATTGCAGCCAGGACGACTACCTGGCGATGGTTCGCGCCTATGCTACGCACTTCGGCCTCAAGATCGAACCGGATGAGCTCAAGAGCCAAGCGCTCGAATGGGCGATGACGCGCGGCAGCCGCTCGGGCCGCGTCGCCTGGCAGTTTATTCAGGATCTGGCAGGCCGATTGGGCCAGAAGCTGCAAAGCTAGGCTTCGACCTCAACGGACCTTCTAGGTGCCCGTCATGTGCCGGCGCGGATCGACGGGACGCGAGCCCTTGCGCAGCTCGAAATGAAGTTGCGGCCGGTTGACCATGCCGCTTTGGCCGGCCTTGGCGATGATTTGTCCCCGCCTGATCTTGTCGCCGCGTTTCACCATGATCTTGCTGTTGTGCGCGTAGGCCGAGACCCAGTTGTTGTCGTGGCGCACCAGGATCAGATTGCCGTACCCCTTGAGTTCATTGCCGGCATAGGCAACGACGCCGTTCTCCGCCGCCTTGATCGAGGTTCCCTGCGGCACGGCGATGTTGATGCCGTCATTGTGTTTGCCGTTGGATTTGGCGCCGTAGCCCGAGATGACGCGCCCGCGGGCAGGCCAGCGAAACTTGCTGCCCGACATGGGCTGCGGGTTCGGCAGCTTGCCGATGCTGGCGACTTTTTTCGGTTTGGGTTTCGGCGCGCTCGCTTGCCGTTTGGGCAGAGGCTGCCGGTCCGGTTTGCTGGTGGGCATCGGCACGTTCGGACTTGCCGATGCGACCCGCACGGGCCTGGTCTTGACCCTCTTTATGCGCGGCATTTCGATGGACGGTGCGCGCGAGGCTTGGGCAACGGCCGTTCCGCCTTGGGGCACCTTGATGACGTCGCCCGGCTGCAATCGGTCGGGATCGGTCATGGCGTTGGCGCTTGCGAGCGCCGCATGGCTCGTGCCGTATTGCCGCGCGATCACCGCCAGCGATTCACCCCGCTTGACCCGGTGGTGACGAATGCCCGGCTGGGCGGCGATCTTACCGCTCGGAATGATGATCGATTGACCTTCCTCGAGATAGGTCGAGGTCATGTTGTTGGCTGTTTTTATGCGGTCTATCGGCACGCCATGATCGCGCGACAGACTGTAGAGCGTGTCGCCGCGCTTGACGGTGACGCTGCCACCCGCGCTCGAACGCGCGACTGCGGGCATCGCGGCCGGCGGCAGAGATTTCCGCTGGACGGCGTCGGGCGCATAATTGGCGTTCTGCGGCCGTCTGTAGTTGGAATTGCTGTTGTGGCCGTAACCCGTATCCGATCGGGATGCGTATTGGGAGCCACGACCGGAACCGTAGACGGGTTGGGAGGGCACCGGCGGCAAGGACGAGGTGACCATCTGGTCACTGCCCGAAGACTGCTGCCCGTAGCCGTAGGAAGCAAAATCGGATCGCGAAAAACCGGAACTGCAGCCAGCCAAGGCCAAAGCCACGATCGCTGCCGCACACCCGCATATTGCTTTACGCAGGTGTGGGACAAGCCCCACACACCATACTCCCCACATGAGACCCATCTCCTTCCCCTGTGAGTAAACGCGTCAGGTGTAAACAAGGCGTTAACGCTCGCCGCCAATCAGCGATGAGACCGCCCGCAGACGGGCCGCATGCAGCCCGCACTCAAGCCAACCGGCACAAGCGATCGCGCCAGTCGAACTGGTTTTTTAGGAGATAAAGATTGGTTGGGAGCCTAGACGCCGCCCGCCGACGACAAGGACTGGGAGCCGACCATGCCCGGCTCGCTCAGGTCGACTTTTTCGTCATCGGAGAATCTGGACATCAAGCCGAAGGACGGAAATTCGAATCCGGTGAGATTGGAGGCGCAACCGCCCAGCGAGCCCAACAGCGCAATCACGACGCCGGCGCGTGCGGCGCGTTTGGCTTGCGCCATTCCAACATTGATCCACGGCGTTTTCGCCATTTTAGTTTCTCCCCGATCTTTCGATAAGATCACCGGGTTATGAACAAGCGGTTAAATTCGTCTCCGAGCGCGACAAAATTGCGGCGACAACAGGGAGACACTGAGAATTCGGCGCCCCTGCGGAGTCACACGCCTCAGCGTCGCTTCACCCGGCCTTTCACGAGCGGCACGAAGCGCACGGGTAACAGGTCGCGCTGTTCGACGCCAACCTCGTAATTGTCGATCTGGACGAGCATCTGGCTGTCGCGCGTGGGCCCAATGGGAATCACCATGCGGCCGCCGACCTTGAGCTGATCGACGAGCGCCTGCGGCGGCTCTTCGCTTGCCGCGGTGACGATGATCCGGTCGAAGGGCGCCTGCGGCGGCCACCCAAGCCGTCCGTCGCCGATGATCGTCGTTACATTGGTAATGCCGAGATTGGCCAAACGCTCTTCGGCCACCTTCTGTAATTCGCGGTAACGCTCGATGGTGTAGACCCGGCGCGCCAGATGCGACAGCACGGCCGCCTGGTAGCCCGAACCCGTACCTATCTCCAGCACCTTGTGGCGGTCCTCGATCTCGAGCGCCTGGGTCATATAGGCGACAATGAAGGGTTGCGAGATGGTTTGGCCGCAATCGATCGGCAGCGCCGCGTCGAGATAGGCTTGATCGACAAACGCCGGATCAACGAAAAGTTCGCGCGGCACCAACTCCATGGCGCGCAGCACCGCCGTCGAGCGGATGCCCCGCCGCCGCAGCTGCATGATCAAGCCAATTTGGTCGGATGCCCCTGCCATCTCTATTCATCAAACAAAAGTAGGTGGGTCATTATTCGATGATTCTGATCCCTTGTCGCGCCATCTCGCGCTCAGCCGCCAATACTCTCCAACGCATCGCTGCCCAATCGCTCCGCCAGCATCTCGCGGGCCTTATTATGGGTCAGGTTGAGATCGAGCGGTGTCACCGAAATGCGCCCGTTATAGACGGCCAACAGGTCGGTTCCCTTGGGCGGGCGCGAGCGCCGACGCTCGAATCCGAGCCAATAATAGGGATTGCCGCGGGTATCCATGCGATCCTCGATTGTGAGCAGATCCTGGTCGCGCCGGCCTTGCGCCGTCACCTCGAGCCCCACCACGTCTTCAGGCTCGCGGTCGGGGAAATTGACATTCAGCACCACGCCCTCCTGCCAGCCCACATCGAGCAGGCGGCGGACCAGACCGGCGCCGAGTTTCATCGGCGTCTCCCAGCGCGTCTTGCCCGAACTGTCGAATCTTGTCGCCAACGACAACGCGATCGACGGCACCCCCAGCAACGTGCCCTCGATGGCGCCCGCGACTGTTCCCGAATAGGTGACGTCATCGGCCAAATTCTGGCCCCTGTTGACGCCAGAGAGCACGAGATCCGGCGGTTTGTCGGCAATCAGAAAGCGGATGCCCATGATGACGCAGTCGGTGGGCGTGCCCTTGACCGCGAAGACCTTGTCTTTGAGCGTACGGCAGCGCAACGGTTCGTGCAGCGTCAGCGAATGGGCGGCGCCGCTTTGATCGGTCTCGGGCGCCACGATCCAGATATCGTCGCTGAGCTCACTGGCTATCTGTTGGAGCACGTCGAGACCAGGCGCCTCGATACCATCGTCGTTGGTCAGCAAGATCCGCATAAAACTCAATCTGTTCCGATTTTCTCGAGCCCGCCCATATACGGGCGCAGCGCTTCAGGTATCGTGATGTCGCCATTGGCCTGCTGATAATTCTCGAGCAACGCGACCATTGTGCGTCCAACCGCCAGCCCGGAACCATTCAATGTGTGGACGAATTCGAGGTCCTTGCCGCCCTTGGGCCGGAAACGCGCGTCCATGCGGCGCGCCTGGAAATCGCCGCAGACCGAGCAGCTAGAGATTTCGCGGTAGGTCTCCTGGCCCGGCAACCAGACCTCGATATCGTAAGTCTTGCGGGCCGAGAACCCCATATCACCCGTCGACAACACCACCACCCGATAGGGCAGCCCCAGCCGCTTGAGCACCTCCTCGGCGCAGCCGGTCATGCGCTCGAGTTCATCAAGCGCCGCATCCGGCGTGGTGATCGAGACGAGTTCGACTTTGGAAAATTGATGTTGGCGGATCATGCCGCGGGTGTCTCTACCGGCAGCGCCAGCCTCGGCACGAAAACACGGCGTCCAGGCCGTCAGCCGCAGCGGCAGCTCGGCCTCATTAAGAGTGCTTTCGCGCACCAGATTGGTCAGCGGCACCTCGGCTGTCGGGATCAGCCATGCCTCTTGCGTTGTCGCGAACAAATCATCGGCAAATTTTGGCAGTTGTCCGGTACCGAAAAGCGCCTGATCGCGCACCAGCGCGGGCGGCACCACTTCGGTGTAGCCAAATTCGCCCGTGTGCAGATCGAGCATAAAAGCGGCCAGTGCGCGCTCCAACCGCGCGAGCGCGCCCTTCAGCACCACGAAGCGCGCACCCGACATTTTGGCGGCGGCTTCGAAATCCATCAGCCCCAACGCCTCGCCAAGCTCGAAGTGCTGCCGCGGCGCAAATGACAGCGCCGGCGGCTCGCCCCAGCGCCGCACCTCGACATTGGCCGCCTCATCGGCGCCCACCGGCACATCGTCCAACGGCAGATTTGGAATTTCAGCGAGCGCACCCTTTAGCGCTTCGTCCAACCGGCGCTGCTCATCTTCTCCCGCCTGCAGCGTGGCCTTGAGCGCCGCCACCTCGTCTATCAGCGCTTGCGCCTTTTTATCGTCGCCAGCCGCCTTGGCGTTGCCGATCTCTTTGGAGGCGGAGTTGCGCCGGGTTTGGACCTCCTGCAGGGTTGCAACGCTCGCCCGCCGCGCGGAATCGAGATCGAGCAGAGCCGAAGCCTGTGGCTCCAAGCCGCGTGCGGCAAGGCGCTTATCGAATCCCTCGGGATCGTCTCGGATGGCTTTGAGGTCGTGCACGGGCTAGGTCCAGACTGGCGGGCGACACCGCCCGAGCAAGGGCGATCAAGCCGCGCCGTGGCGATAGGCGTTCTAATACGCGTTGCGCCATGCGCCGTCCAGCCACCGAACCGGCCCGGTGGATTGTCTTCAGGCAGGCTCGCTGCCGTTCGTCTGCGCCGCCTCGGCGCGCTTCTTTTCGACCAACCCGACGGCAAAGATCGAGAGTTCGTAAAGCAAGAGCGTTGGGATCGCGAGACCAATCTGGCTGATCGGATCGGGCGGCGTCAAAAAGGCGGCCACCGCAAAGACGCCGACAATGGCGTATTTGCGTTTCTCGCGCAGGGTTTGTGCTGTGATAAAACCCGCACGCGCCAGAAGGGTCAGCGCGACAGGCAGTTGGAAGCAGATGCCGAATGCCAGGATCAGCGTGGTTATCAGGCTGAGATATTCACTCACCCGCGCCGTCAGCTGGATCTGCACCTGTTGGCCTTCGCCCGTCTGCTGCATGGCCAGAAAAAAGGTCATCGCAAGCGGCATCACCACGTAATAGACGAGCGCGGCGCCCAATATGAAGAGGACCGGCGTCGCCACCAGATACGGCAGGAAGGCGCCGCGTTCAGCCTTGTAGAGGCCGGGCGCCACAAACATGTAAATCTGGCCGGCGATGATGGGGAAGGCGAGGAACAGCGCGCCAAAAAGCGCGAGCTTCAATTGGGTGAAGAAAAATTCCTGCGGCGCGGTGTAGATCATCTCTATCGGCGTATCGGCCCCCACCGCCGCGCGATAGGGCCCAAGCAAGACGCCGTATATTTCGTTTGCGAACGAAAAACAGACGAGAAAAGCGATAAAAACAGCCACCAGCGACCAAATGAGACGCCCGCGCAACTCGATCAAATGATCGATCAGCGGCGCCTTCGAGGCCTCAATGTCGTCCTGCATCACAGGACCTCAGGCTTTTTGGCGGACGAACGGGTGCGGCGAGGGGGCTTGGCGCCCGCGGGCCGCCGTCCGGATTTTTTCGCGCGTGCCGGTTTGGATTTTTCGATGCTCTTGGCGGAAGATTTCGGTTTGGCGGCAGACTTGGCCTTGGTTGCAGACTTTGGCTTGGTCGCAGACTTGGCCTTGGTCGCAGACTTGGGCTTGGCGGCTGCTTTACTCCGCGCAGCCCGGGTTTTTGAGACCGGCTGACCAACGGGTTCCAGACTTGTCTCTATCGCATTCTTGATAGCGCCGGCCGGGTGCATCGCGGCCGCATCGGCCAATTCGCGCTGCAGCTCGTCGAACTCGCTTTCGCGGACCGCGTCTTCGAACTGAGCCTTGAACTCGCTCGCGGTCCGCCTGACCGCCCCCATGGTGCGACCCAAATTACGCAGCACGCGCGGCAGGTCCTTGGGCCCGATGATGATGATCGCCACCACCGCGATAATCAGCAATTCGCTCCAACCGATATCGAACATGGAATGTGCGCCTTTCGCAGCCGAACCTCCCTCCCCCCAAGTTGTGGGCAGGTGAGGGGTCCGAAGGTCGCCGAAGCGCCCTCGGCCGTCTTACGCTACGATGTCTTGGCCTTTTGCCTGCGGCTCGTCTTTGACGTCTTCGCGCGTGCCGAGCTGGTTTTGGAGATCGACTTAGGCGCCCGATCTTCTTCCTCGTCCTCGGCGATACCCTTCTTAAAGCTCTTGATTCCCTGGGCGACGTCGCCCATCAATTCTGAAATCTTACCGCGGCCGAACAACAATACGAGCAACACCACTACAATCAAAATTTGGATCCAACTCGGCGCCATCGTGTCTTCGTCCTTCACATTTGCGCGCTTGATTGCGGCAACCGCAGTATCGCAGATACACCCTATAGCGGCAAGCAACCGCCCAATTACAGCGTTAACTCAGACCACGGGTTCGGCGCTCGAATGACCCTCGAACACCATCACACCCGAACGCTCGATCGTCACGCCGACTTCAGCGCCCGGTTGGGCCGCATCAGCCTGGCGCACGCGCGCCACCAGCGTCTCTTCCAATCCCTCAACGCCGATCTCCAATAAGGCGGCCATCCCCAAAAACCGGGTTGAAAGCACCCTGCCCCGCCGACCCTTGCTGATCGGGCCGATGCGCACGTCCGAATAGCGAACACAGACCACGCCTTTGCCGTCGTGGGCCACGCCATTTGCCGGAAATGTCCCAAGACCGGTGCGCGCCTTGCCGCCCTTGACCTCGCAAACGATTTCATTGAGGTCCGAAAACATCCGCGCCACCTCGATATCGAACGGGTGGTGATAGATCTCCTCGGGCCGCCCTACTTGAATCAACCGCCCCTTGCGCATCAGCGCGATCCGGTTGCCGAGCTGCATCGCCTCTTCCGGCGAATGGGTCACGATCACGCAGGTGGCCCGCGTCTCTTTTAGAATTGCGAGGGTCTCCTCCCTCATCATTTCTCGCAAGCGGCTGTCGAGACCGGAGAACGGTTCATCCATGAGCAGCACGGAAGGCCGCGGCGTGATGGCGCGGGCGAGCGCCACGCGCTGTTGCTCGCCACCCGAAAGAATATGCGGATAATCTTGGGCGTATTGATCCAGTCCGACGCGCTCCAGCGCCGCGTGAGCTTCGCGCAACGCATCGGCCCGGGCGAGCCCCTTGAGGCCAAAGGCGACGTTCTGGATTATCGTCAAATGGGGAAACAGCGCGAAATCTTGAAACATCAAGCCAACGCCGCGACGCTCCGGCAGCACAAAGACGTCGGGGCCCGCAACTTCCTGCTCGTTGATCAGGATTTGCCCCGAGGTGGGCCGTTCGATGCCCGCGATAAGGCGCAAAAGCGTGGTCTTGCCGCATCCCGACGGCCCCAAAAGGCACAGGATTTCGCCAGGATCGACGTCGAGCGAGACGTCCTCGACCGCAACCGCCCCGGCATAATGGCGGCCCACATGCTGCAGGCTCAGGCGAGCGGCAATCGTCGCCGCCGCACTCCCCCGCTTGCCCCAACGGCCAACCGGATTTGAGTCGCTTGTTTGTTTTGATTTACGAAATACCACTGTATCGCAATCGAATCAGGCGCTGCTCAGCGCCTGCCACGCATTCGCTCAAGCCTGCGCTCAAAACGCGGAGCGATCGCTCGACGAGCTCGAACCCGGTTCTAGATCGTCGTCATCGTCGATGGCAAGGGGTTCGTCGTCTTCATCGTGAACAGCCTCGAGCGGCTCCTCGTCCTCCCGCACGTCGTCATCGTCGTCGGGCATGGGCACGCTAAAGCCCGGCGGCAGCCTGTTGTCCAGCAGCCCCGCAGCCTTAAGCTCGTCGAGACCGGGCAAATCGCCGATTTGCTCAAAATTGAAATGATCGAGAAAATCGTGCGTCGTGCCATAGGTGATCGGCCGTCCAGGCGCGCGGCGGCGGCCGCGCATCCTGATCCAACCCGTCTCCATCAAGACATCGAGCGTACCCTTGGACGTGCTCACGCCGCGGATTTCTTCAATTTCGGCACGGGTGACTGGCTGATGATAAGCGATGATGGCGAGCGTCTCGAGTGCTGCGCGCGATAGGCGGCGCTGTTCGACGGCGTGACGTTCGAGCAAGAAAGACAGATCCTCAGCCGTCCGAAAGGCCCATTTGCCCGCGACCCGCACAAGATTGACGCCCCGGCCGGCATAAAGACCCTGCAGCTCCTCAAGCAACGCCGCGATATCTTCGCCCGCCGGCAGATTGACCGCGAGCGTTTCCTCATCAAGCGGCTCGGTCGCGGCAAACAACAACGCTTCGACCACGCGCAGCTTTTCGCGCCGGTCCGCCGACGGCAAGGCCGTCACATTTCCCGGCAACGTCATGGGCAGGTGCTGATCCTGCTCATCGGCCTCCTCATCAGAAGCGATCATCAATTCGTCCTTCAGATTTCCGCTCATCAGTCTGTTCCGATCCCGTGCTTCATGTCCCCGACCGCCGCCGGATTAAGAGCGGCGCAAACGCGCGCGACTGCTTCAGATCGAGCGTACCGTCGCGCGCCAGCTCCAGACTGGCGCCAAAACTGCTGGCAACGGCGCTGCGTCGCATCACTGGGTCGTTCAGATATTGGCCCAGAAACTCTTCTATCGGCGTCCAATCGATCGACGNGCCGAGCATGCTTTCCAGCCGCGCGCGCGCCTCCTTCAAGGTCACCACGGGACGGCGTTTGAAATGGATCGTATCCACCGCCGTGCGCCGCCGGCGTTCCGCATAGGCCTTCAGCAAATCGTACACGTTTGCGCCATAGGTGCTGCTGCGCACCAGCCGGATGCCCTCCGGCGTACCGCGCTCAAACACGTCGCGGCCAAGCCGCTTGCCGGTCATCAGGCGCGCCGCCGCCTCACGCATGGCATCAAGCCGCCTTAAGCGAAACGCCAAATGGGCCGCCAATTCCTCGCCCGTTGGTTCATCGTCGTCCGCCTCATCAGGCAGCAACAGTTTCGATTTCAGAAACGTCAGCCACGCCGCCATCACCAGGTAATCGGCAACCACCTCCAGGCGCAGGCTGCGCAATTCGGCGATAAAGTCGAGATACTGCTGCGCCAAGGCCAACATCGAGATCTTCGTCAAATCGAGCTTGTTGGCCCGCGCCAAGCCGAGCAGCATATCGAGCGGACCCTCGAACCCTTCAACGTCGACAACGAAGGCCGACTCATCCGGTCTGGGGTCCTCGAAATCGCTTATCCGGGGACCTGTTGGGCTCTCAAAGGGTATCGTTGTCATGGCTCCCGCTGACGTCCCTTTCGCGCGTTCCCTTCACGCATTTGATTTTCTACGAGACCCCATGCCAACCGGTTACGCCAGCGCGGCAATCTCGTCCGAAAAAGCCAAGGCCTTCGCCTCGTCGAATGCGACCGGTGTTTTTAGGCGCCCGACCGCAGCCTCGAATCGGGTCTCATGCATACCTTCGAATTCCGGCACAACATCGGCAATCGCCCGCATTTCCTCAATGATCCCGTTGCAATGCAAAACGACATCGACGCCCGCCGCAATCACGGCGCCGGCGCGCTCGGCAACGTTACCTTCCAGCGCGCCCATGCTGAGATCGTCGCACATCACGAGCCCCTCAAAGCCAATCATCCCGCGAATCACTTGGTCCATTATAACGGGTGATACGCTGGCGGGCCGATCTGGGTCCAATTCCGGAATAAGTACGTGCGCCGTCATCGCCAGCGGCATGTCGTTGAGTGCCGTGAAGGGCTGGTAATCGTATTTTTCGAGCTCGCTGGCCGGTGCATCGATGCTGGGCAGCGACAGGTGGCTATCGGCCGTGGCGCGCCCGTGTCCGGGAATGTGTTTGACGACAGGAAGCACGCCGCCTTCCAGGTAACCTTGTGCCGCCGCGCGCCCCAACGCCGCCACGCATTCGGGATCGGTGTGAAAGGCGCGGTCTCCGATGATCCCGTGCGCGCCAGGGGCCGGCAGATCCAGCACCGGCGCGCAATTGACGTTGATCGAGACGCCCGAGAGCTCCTGCGCCGTCAACCGCGCGACCAGTCTGGCCGCCTCGAGCGCCCGCTCGGCGTCGCGCTCGTAAAGCCTGCCAAAGGCCCGTGCCGGCGGCGATTCGCGCCAATGGGGCCGGCGCAAGCGCTGCACCCTGCCCCCTTCTTGATCTATCAGGACGAAGAGCCCGGCCTCACCGACGGCGGCGCGAAAATCGCTGACCAAGCGCCGCACCTGATCGGGCGTCACGCAATTGCGGCTGAAAAGAATGAGGCCGCAGGGGCGCGCCTCATTCAAGAAAATGCGTTCTTCCGAAGTGAGTTCGGGACCGGACGTTCCGACAATAAACGCTTTTAGCGCCATCGTCGGGGCATAAACGCCCCTCCGGTCGTGGTCAAGAGCCCGAGTAGGACCGCACGAGGCAACTGCTCATGCCGGCGGATTTGAGCTTCCGGCAAAGGTTCGCCGCGCTCGTCTTCTGATTGAGCGGTCCGACCCGCAACCGGTACCACACGCCCTTCGACCCCAAATCGGCCCGCTCGATGATGGGCCGGTAGTTGTTCAGCAGGCTTGGGTATTTCTGTTGCAAATCGGCAAATGCTGCCAGCGCATCGGTCTGACTTTTGCGCGCGGCCACCTGCACGACGTATTTGCTGCCCGAGCTGGCTGCGGCTTGGCTCGGCGCGGCCCTTGCCGTTCGCGTCGGTTGTGCAGCAGGCGCCGGTTTACGCTCAGGCGTTGCGACGGGCGGCGGCGGCGGCGCGGTTTGCGCGGCAGGCGGCGCTGGAACCGAAGGCATTTCCGGAACACTCGGCAACGCCAAAGCCTGGGCCGGGGGCGAGGGCATCGTGCTGGCGGACTGCGTCTGGGGCGGTTGCACGACCGTGCCATCGGGCTTCACCACCAGGGTTTTGACCTTTTTCGGCCCATCGGCGTTGGCATCGGTTGGCGCGGCGGCATTCACCCCAGCTTGTGTATCCTGGGGGGTGGCAGCAGCGTCATTCGCCAGCGCCGCAACCTCTTCCTGGCGCGGCACGATGCGCGCGACCTCTGGCGTCTCGTCGCCCTGCAGCCGGTCGTAGATCAGTTTGTTTTTGTGCGGAAACTGCTTGCCGCCGGGATCATCGGGCGTCTGTTTTACAGGCTTGCTGTCGGCCTGGATCAGCGGCGGCTCTCCCGATCCGCCCATGATTGTCGCGCTGTTTTTGTAAGCAAAGGCAAGCGCGCCGCCGAGCGCAAGCGAGCCGACAAGCGCGCTCGCGACCATCACAAGGCGTTTGCGGCCCTTGTCCTTCGACGCATCGGCCGCCGCACCGGCCGCGACCTCTTCATCGAGAAAATTGGCGTCGGCTTCGGTTTGTTCGTTGAAATAGGGCTCGGCCGGCTGCATCTCCGCATCGGTTTGACCGAAATCGTCGACCGCGATCTCCGGCGGTTGATCGTAGTGCGCTTCAAAGGCCTGAAGATCGGTGGAGGCCGAGAGGTCGCTGTCGCTCAACTGAGGTCCGTCTTGCGCCAGCCCCGCATCGAAATCGGGCTGCGACGGGAAAGCCTCCTGGTCGATCTCGGGCTGTTGGGCTTCCTCTTCCATGGGAAGCGTGCCCTCGCCCGCCAAGAAGCGTTCAAGTGAATCCTTGGAAAATTCGCTAAAATCATCGTCTGGCGCTTGAGGTTCCTCGGCGAACGCCGCCGGTTCGCCGGCTGCGGTCTCCTGCAGCCCGTCAAGCGACATATCCGGCACCGCCTCGCTCTGACCAGAAAGCGACCAATTCTCATCCATTGGCGCTTCGAGTGGCGCTTGGGGCTCCGGCTGCACCGGCTCGGGCTCGAACGGCGTTTCGCCAAAGTCCTGCAGCGCCTCGACCGGTGCCACCGGTTCGGGCTCTGGCGGCAGCATGGGCACTGGATCGGCCTCGACGTGCGCCGGCTGTCCCACCGCCGCGCCTGCCAGGGCTTCCGGCATCACGGGTGCTTGGGGTTCCTCGGGTAGCGGCTCGGGCTGCGGTTCGGGCTGAGGCGCTGCAGCGCTCTGCGCCGCAAAGACATCAGTCTGCGCAAATCCTGCCAGGCCCGGCAATCCGCCCTGCTGCTGACCAGCCGCCGGAGGTTGAGCCTGGGCCAAACCATTGCCCTCCTGCTCATGCCCGTCGGTTTCAGCATGAGCATCAGGCTTTGTGTCGATGCCGGTCCCATCGTTCAACGTGGACATGGCGATACTTCCCTCAAACTCACCTCGGCGCATTTAGCGCAGCTGCCTCAACGCATTTCACGGATGGGTTGGACACCGAGAATACCGAGGCCTGACGCTATCACTTCCGCTGTCGCGGCTACGAGCGCAACACGCGCCATTGTTAAATCTCGGTTGTCAGCGTTAATAAAGCGTAATTGTGGCAACTCTTTGCCACGTGTCCACAGCGCATGAAAGTCGCCCGCGAGTTCGTAAAGATAAAAGGCGATGCGGTGCGGTTCATGCGCAATAGACGATGAATGAATAACGCGAGGATAGTATGAGAGCCTTTTGACCAACATGATTTCTTCGTGCGAATTCAGCAAATTTCCCTTAATAGACTTCAAATCATCACCATTCTCATCGAAGTCTGGAAAGACCTCCTTGGTGTTGCGAAACACCGAATGGGCGCGCGCATGGGCGTACTGCACGTAAAAAACCGGATTGTCGCGGGATTGTTCGCGCACTTTCACCAAGTCGAAGTCGAGCGTCGCATCGTTTTTGCGATAGAGCATCATGAAGCGCACGCTGTCGGGACCGACCTCGTCGACGACCTCGCGCAAGGTGACGAAATCCCCGGCCCGCTTCGACATTTTGACCGGTTCGCCGCCGCGAAACAGCCGCACGAGCTGGCAGATTTTAACGTCGAGCGTGGCCTTTCCAGCCGACAGCGCCTCGACGGCGGCCGCCATGCGCTTGACGTAGCCGCCATGGTCTGCGCCCCAAACATCAATCAGATCGCTGAAGCCGCGCGCGATCTTGGTGCGGTGATAGGCCATGTCGGAAGCAAAATAAGTGTAACTGCCGTCTGACTTTATCAGCGGCCGGTCGATGTCGTCGCCAAAGGCAGTCGCCCGGAACAACGTCTGCTCGCGGTCTTCCCAGTCCTGCGGAACTTTGCCCTTGGGCGGCGGCAGATGGCCCAGATAGACCAGATCGCGTTCGCGCAATTCTTCGATCGTCGCCGCCACCTGATCGCCGCCGCCGCCGGTCAGCGACGCCTCGGAATAGAATTCGTCGTGTTGAATATTGAGGGTCGCCAAATCGTCCCTGATCTGGGCCATCATCGCCGCAATCGCCGCCTGGCGCACCAGCGGAAGCCACGCATCCTCATCCATTCCAAGCAGCGCGTCGCCATGGGCCTCGACCAACGCCGCACCGACGGGCACGACATAGTCGCCTGGATAAAGGCCCTCCGGAATATCGCCGATGTCCTCTCCAAGCGCTTCGCGGTAACGCAAATAAACAGAATGCGCCAGTATATCGACCTGGGCGCCGGCGTCGTTGATGTAATACTCACGCGTTACCGCGTATCCGCTGTAGTCAAGCAGATTGGCGAGCGCATCGCCGAAAACCGCGCCCCGGCAATGGCCTATATGAAGGGGTCCGGTTGGATTGGCCGATACGTACTCGACGTTCACCGGCTTATCTTTGCCGATGTCGGCGCGGCCGAACCGAGCGCCTGCTGCGAGAATATCGGCGACCACTCCGCCCCAGACTTCGCCCTTCAGCGTGATGTTGATGAAACCGGGTCCCGCAACCTGGACTGCCGCCACATGGTCGGCTTTTGCCAGGATCTCGGCCAATTTTTCAGCCAATTCGCGAGGATTCTCACCAGCCTGCTTGGCCAACACCATGGCCGCATTGGTCGCCAGATCGCCATGGGCTGGATCGCGCGGCGGCTCGATATTGACGTGATCGCTGTCCGCATCGGGGGGCACCACGCCGCTATCTTGCAGCGCCTTGATCGCGGCGTCGATTTCGGCGGCAAAGTGCGCAAACACGTTCATGGGATAACGCCCCGCTCCAAGGCAGTTCCGGGACCGCGATCGGTGATCAGCGCCGGCGAATTCGGTGTGCGGCTGCGGCGCAGCCGGACTATCGCAATTCAGGTGTGTCGTCAAACAACCGGCGATGCTCGCCGATCGCATAGCGGTCGGTCATTCCGGCGATGAAATCGGCGACGTGACGCTCCAGTCCCTCCGCGCCGCCTTGCGCGATGCGACCGCGCCACTTTTCGGGAAGACTTTCGGGGGTGCTGGTATAGCGCTCGAACAAATCGACAATGATGCCCTGCGCCTTCTCCATAACGCCGCCTATACGGGGATGGCGGTAAACGCGCACGTGCAAGAATTCACGCAACTCCACAAGATCGTGCGCCACCTCTTGCGAAAACGCGGCAACGGGGTGGCCGGCGGTCCGCACATCAGAAACGCTGGCTGGCGCCAACCCATCCAGACGCCGGCTCGTCTCGGCGACCGCGTCCTCGATCATCAGCGTGATAAGCCGGCGATTGATCTCATAGATCAGCCGCGCGCCCTCGAGCTCGCCGTGGCGCTCCACCACGTCGGCCAGAAAGCGCCCCGCCAACGGCACGTCGGCAAGATCGTCCGCAGCCAAGAAACCCGCCCTGAAACCATCGTCCAGATCGTGGTTGTTGTAGGCAATGTCGTCGGCCAGAGCGGCCACTTGCGCCTCTGGCCCGGCATGGGTCGCAAGCTCAAGGTCGTGAAGCTTGCAATAGACCTCGATCGCGTGGGGTATGCCCGCCTTCGCGAACCGCGCGACCGGCAGGCCTGCTCCATCAAGCAGCGGACCGTTATGCTTGACGATCCCCTCGAGGGTTTCCCAACTCAGATTGAGGCCGTCGAAGCCCGCGTATTTCCGCTCCAAGCTGGTCACGATACGCAAGCTCTGGGCGTTGTGATCAAAGCCGCCATGGGGCGCCATTGCCGCATTGAGGGCGCGCTCGCCCGCATGGCCGAAGGGCGTGTGACCGAGATCGTGGGCCAGGGCAATCGCCTCGGCCAGGTCTTCATCGAGCGCCAACGTGCGGGCGATCGAGCGCGCGATCTGGGCCACCTCCAGACTGTGGGTCAGCCGGGTGCGGTAATGATCGCCCTCGTGGTAGAGAAAAACCTGGGTTTTGTGGGTCAGGCGGCGAAAGGCGGTGGCGTGCAGTATCCGGTCGCGGTCGCGCTGGAAGGGCGTGCGCGTCGGGCTTTCCGGCTCGTGGTTGAGACGGCCCCGCGAGCTCCCGGCCAAGCTTGCATAAGGTGCGAGCCCGCCACCGCTTTGCTCGATGCCCCTCACCAGCCCCTGCCCCGATGCACCATCCGGCCGCTTCGCCTTGCCCGATATGGACCGATTGACAAGTGCGAACGACACCATATGTTTCTTGTGACAATCCGTTTGCCCGGATTCCATTCAAGCATCTGAAACATTTGAAGAAATTGAAAAATGCCTGAGTCCTCCATAACCCTGAGCGACAGCGCCGCCAAGCGAATCAGCGAAATCGTGGCTGGCGAGCAGGAGAACACCATGTTGCGCATCAGTGTGGAAGGGGGCGGATGTTCGGGCTTTCAATATAAGTTCGACCTGGTGAATAGGCGAGACGATGACGATTTGAGGATCGAGAACAGCGGCGCCATCGTGCTGATCGATCCCATTTCGGTGGTCTATATGGAAGGCAGCGTGATTGACTTTGTCGACGACTTGATCGGCGCGGCCTTTCAAATCAAAAATCCCAACGCGACCGCTGGCTGCGGCTGCGGCACGTCTTTCTCCATCTAGATTCCACTATCGCGTTAAGCGCTAGGTCCGTTTGACGAATGCCCGCTTCCGGGCATGCGACAAGCATTCAGATCGGCGTTGGCCGAGGTCCGCTTCTGACCCAAAGCCGACGGTGCGATGGCATTTGATTGTCAGAGATCAATTCAAGGTCGAACCAAATCTGCAATTGATTTAGAGCCTGAGACATTTAATGGGGTCTGCCATGCTTGAAATTTCTCCCGCAAAAGTGGCCCATGTCATCGTGAAAGCGCGGGAACTCGACGCCAAGGTTGCCAGTTGGGATGAGAGCTCGTCGGCAACGGCCATTGATGATGACGCCGATACAATCCTCGAAGACCACATCAGCGACGCCACGCGCAGCGAACTGGCGGAATTCATTTCTGGACTGAATGAGGACGAGCAGGCTCATTTGGTTGCGTTGACCTGGGTCGGACGCGGGACCTATAACGCAGACGAATTTGCCGAGGCCGTATCGATGGCAAGGTCAGAACGAACAGTGCCAACGGAACAATATCTTCTCGGAATCCCCCTCTTGGCTGATTACTTGGAGGGGGGGCTGGACAATATGGGATATTCGGTCGAATCCGCAGAGGACGGTATTCTATGAACGGCCCGCGATGCCCCTGAACAAAAGCGAAGCTGTGTGTTGCTGAAGCGCTGCAACATTCGAGCAAATTACGGGCAGCATGACCTGGAGATCGGAAAGAGCGGAACCGTCGTCCAAAAATTTCCCATGACAGACCGTCACCAATGGTGCGGTGAGTGGAAGGGCGACGAAGCGGGGCTCGTTGAGGCGGCGCGACAGTCAGCCCTTCTCCATGCCCGAGAATTTGCGCTGCACGAGAAAGACTCATAGCGCTTTGTCGCCGAACGAAACGGAGCTAGAACGTCAGCTCCTGGCTAGAAGCGGACGGTTCAGCCAGTTAGGATTTTCGGCAGCTTTCGGTTGCAAAGCGGCCATTCTCTGGCGCGATTCTCTGATTCCAATGGCTGCCGGATTGGCCACGGCATGACGCCGTGCTATGAGCGGGCCTGCTCACTTCGCACCGTAATGCGCCCATGAAAATCGCCACCTGGAACATCAACGGGTATCAAGGCGCGGCTTGAGACGGCGCTCACCTGGTTGGCCCAGGCCGAACCCGATATCGTCTGTTTGCAGGAAATCAAGAGCATCAATGAGGGCTTTCCGGCCGAGCGCTTCGAAGAGCTGGGCTACAGCGTTGCGCTGCACGGCCAAAAAGGCTTCAACGGCGTCGCTTATTTCGCCAAGCTCAAGGCGGCGCTGAAACCGGGCGGGCGCGTCGCCATCATCGACTTCAGGCTCGATGCGCCGGCTGGCGCGCCGCGCCACATGCAGATCACGGCCAAGCAGATCGAAGCGGAAATGGCAGCGGCGGGCTATGCGCGCGCGCAAGCCTTCGATTTCCTTACCCGGCAAAACTTCCTCGTCTTCGCGCCAGCGCCAGATTAGCGGTCTGAGGCGGACGTCCCCCAAGCCCATCCGCACGGCCGCTCCTGACCCAAAGCGGCCATCGATCGCAAATCTATCATTGATGGGATCAAATGAAGGGCCCGGCGATAATTCCAATCGCCGAGCTCTGTCACGCGATAACTTCTATAGCGGTGTTTAACCGAGCACGCGCCACTTCTCCCAAACCGCCATCGGACCGGTTTCGGGAGTTGTCACCTTTTGGTAGTTGGGGCTCTTGGGATTGTTGCAATAGCCAAGGCCCGAGACCGTGACGGTCTTGCCGTCTTTCGAGACATGGCGAGGCCCGCCCCAAAATTCGCATGTCACGCATTGGCTCTTGGTGTCTGCACCCAATGACATGGAGGCAGCCTCAGCCTTCTTGGCTGCAACACCAGCCAGGGCGCCAACTGCCGCAGCGCCGACGGCCAGCTTTGCGCTGCCAAGAACGACGTCGCGACGAGAGGTTTTCTTGCTCATTTGGATGTCCTTTCTCTTGTTTTTATTGATCCGAAATTCGCCTCAGTGTCTCAATTCAACACGCGAGGCATTTGTGGAATTAGAATAATTAAAAAGAAGGGGTGGGTATTGTTTTAGATCAATTCCCATCGCGGTTTCCCTTCGTTGCAGCGCGCGAGCGGCTCGGTGT
>JGI24023J19991_10000992_pt1 | contig 22260 bp, 19 predicted proteins | sample Cruoilmetagenom1_FD_19991 | JGI IMG/M metagenome (IMG submission 19991) | reverse complement strand
TCATAACGCACATACACCCGGTGCCAATGACCAGATTCCTCAGGAAGGTCTCGCCAGGGTGCTCCTGTACGAGCAATCCAGAGCACTGCTTCCAGGAAGGTTCGGTTATCTTTTGCCGTGACACCACAATCCGTTTGCTTTCCAGGCAGCAGGGGGCGAATTCTTTCCCATTGGTCATCACGAAGAGATATTCTGGCCATTTTCATCCTTTGAAAATCACTACAAAGCCAGAATGCTAAATGAAAACCGCTTAAAATAACAAGCTAATTGAGAACGCCCCCTGGCGCCCTGATCAAATTAATCCTTGGTAGTGGTTCAATAAGGATTCTTCAGCCCCTGATAATGTTATATAGCTCGTCTTTAAGCTTTAAGCGAACCTTCTTGCGGTCTTCAAGGTAAACGTCCGAGGTATTTTCAACACCCTGCTCTATCCGGCGCACCTCGTGATTGAGATTATGATATTCCTTGAACAGGCGCGCAAAATGGTGATCCTCCAACTTTAACTGGTGAATGCGTTCCCTATATTCCGGCAGATCATGCACCAGATCGTGCTTTTCTAAAGACATCTTATGTCTCCTCTAGCCTTGATTAAAATAATAAATTTCTCTTCAGGGTTTTCTTTTACCTGACAGCCTGTCAGGGGTTATTCTAAAGGTTCTTTAGCTCAGTTCCAGAATAACTTTTCTTATGATCGCTGTTATTCCCCTCGGTGATCCATGCCAGTATATTTTGCCCACCTATAGCCTCGGCACGCAACCTTTCGAGTTTTTCCATCACTTCGCACGTTGCCTGAGGCAACGCGCAACCATCTTTTTGGCCGTCGATGCCAAAACGTGTACGCGCGAGAACATCGTAGATCCTGATAGTAGCCAGAGAGCGGGCGGGCAAACAAAGCCCACTTTCTGTCATCAGCACAAACCCTGCTTTGATCAATATTTCGATCGTTTGATGAACCCAGGTAACCGGCACACGCAATTTGAGAGCGATTTCCTGTATATTATAAGCTGGTTCTGCCGAATAAAACCGCTCGCCGATCAGATGCACGACTGCCAACGCAAGTCCTTCCTGCATGCCTGAGGTGAAAGAATGCGCTGAATTCCGCGCAGATAAATATTCCGAATTTTGGAGATAAAAACAGATTTTTGCTCCGATCAATAATACCATCCAGTTGGCATAAAGCCAGTTCAAACCCAGAATGGCCACGGCAAAACTGGAATATATAGCGTCCAGCCGGGTACTCGAAACTATGAATTGGGCAAAAATAAAACCGACGATTTTCCATAAGACAGCAGCGATGACGCCACTCAGCAAGGCCGGGCGCCAACGAACTCGCGTGTTCGGCAGATAAGCGTAAATAAAGGCAAATGTCAGGCTGATCAGAAAAAACGGCAGAAACTGCCCTCCAATGGAGATTGCGCTGCTGGTTGGGCCAATCGCGATAATCTGCTGGATGATATTATTATTCAGAATCGTGCCACTCAATCCCATGGCTGATACCACAAGCAGTGGTCCGACAAGCAGTACGCTTAGATAATCCGAAAATTTGCGTGTCAGTTTGCGCGACTGTTCAATCTGCCATATCATATTGAATGCCCGCTCCACCTTGGAGATCAGAGCAACAACCCCATACAGCAAAAAGGCCAATCCGACAGAACCAAGAACACCGACCTTGAGTTGATTAACAAATCCGACCATTTGAATGACCAATTGCTCGGATTGAGGGCCTAAAGGAGAGAAAAAGGCTGTAAGAAGTGATTCAAGCCGGGTGTGCACTCCAAACGCTTTAAGCACTGAAAAAGCAAAAGCCAGAAGTGGTACACATGACAGAATCGAAGTATAGATCAGGCTGGTGGCGTAAAGTGCCAGATTTCCCAGATCAAGATCGCGGCGAAAACGTTCAGCTGTTTCATACACCCGCTTCCACCACTCATACAAACTTAACACCTGTCTACCTCTTGATTTGACGCAATTTTTACTCTGCAATCATTCGCATAGCAAATAAACAGGGATGCCGGTTTCGAACTTTACGTCACGATCCGATGCTGATACACCTTGTGTATCATAGCGTTATGAAAACCGAAAACAAAGTCTTGATGCGTAAAAAGCATCAAGCAAGACACGCAATGCTTTTTTATGCTATATAAGCTTCAGGAATCCTCTTTCTTCAGCGAGAGAAGGCTGTCCAATTCCATATCCGAAAACGGCAAACAAGGATCCTCCCCATGGCGTCTGAATCCAAGGTTCCATAACCATGAGCTTTCCAGACATTCATTCCCCCCCGGTGGTTTTAGTCATCGCCGGTAGTGATTCCGGAGGTGGAGCAGGAATTCAAGCTGATATCAAGGCGATTAGCGCCATGGGTGCTTTCGCCACCACTGCCATAACCGCCGTAACCGCGCAGAATACTCTGGGGGTGCAAGCGGTACATACCCTGCCGGCCAACATGGTTACATCTCAAATCAATGCTATCTCTGAAGATATGAAGATCCGCGCCATTAAAACGGGGATGCTGGCCAATCGCGCCATTATTGAGGCCGTCATTGAAGCCTGCTCCAAACTCAGACCGTTACCGCTGATCGTGGATCCGGTGATTTACTCCCAGACCGGTCACCGATTGCTGGACGAAAACGCCATCGACCTCATGCTGGAAAAACTGTTCCCCATGGCTGATCTGATTACCCCCAATGCAACCGAGGCCGAGCGGCTGCTCGGCGAAACTGTCACAACGCTCGCGCAGGCAGAAAAAGCCTGTCACACACTGATGCGATTTGGCCCTAAAGCCGTTTTATTGAAAGGGGGTCACATGGAAACCGACAAAGCCACCGATGTGCTTTATCATAATGGCGCTTACCAATATTTTGAAACAGAGAGAATCCCATCGCCGCACACCCATGGTGGCGGTGACAGCTTTGCCAGCGCCATCGCAGCCCATCTGGCTCATGGGCGACCACTCGAACATTCGGTACGGGAAGCCAAACGGTTTATCACTGAAGCCATACAGCATGGCCTTGCTATCGGCCACGGACCTGGCCCTGTCAATGGACTTTACAGGGTATAACGCAATACCCAAATCCACTCATACTGTTGCACAAGACCGTTTGCTCAAAGTCCTTACCAAATGACCGAGTGCAGAGCGAAATCTGTACGCGCTCCACTCTAACTCTGATTTGTTAGCCAGTCATCCTCTGTCTGAACGGCGCATCTTCGATATGAACCGGCCCAGAGTTTATGGCGAGCATTTTATCGACCGACTTTCTGGCCCTTTCCGCCAAAGCAGGAGAGATTTGAACCGCAGGTTCCATATTTTCCAGACAAGAAAGCACTTTGGGTAAAGTAATTTTCTTCATATGCGGACACAGATTGCAGGGCCTTATAAATTCAATATCAGGGAACTCGACCGCTACATTATCGCTCATAGAGCATTCGGTGATCAAAACCACCCTTGAGGGACGTCGCTGATCCACATATTCAATCATCCTGGCAGTTGATCCGGTAAAATCAGCCTCTTCAAGCACACCCGGCGGACACTCGGGATGCGCCAAAATCTCAACCTCATGATATTGACGTCTCACAGCGCGCAGGTCTTCCGCTCTGAACCTTTCATGTACTTCACATGAACCCTGCCACATAATCATATTCACATCAGTCTGGCTGGCTACCCAGCGTCCAAGATACTGATCGGGCAGGAATATCACATCCTTGCTGCCCAACGATTCAACGACCTCCACAGCATTGCCCGAGGTACAGCATATATCGACCTCAGCCTTAACTTCGACGCTGGTATTGACATAGGCCACTACCGGAACGCCTGGATAACGCTGTTTCAGCAAGCGCACATCTTCCGCTGTGATGGATTCCGCCAGCGAACAACCCGCGTCAGAGTCAGGAATCAAAACTGTTTTATCCATATTGAGCATTTTGGCAGTTTCAGCCATAAAATACACACCGCACATCACAATAGCCTCAGCATCGGTCTGAACCGCTTTCTGCGCCAGCGCCAGAGAATCTCCGGTAAAATCAGCAATGCCATAGTATATTTCAGGCGTCTGGTAGTTGTGGGCAAGAATGATCGCGTTTCTCGCACGTTTCCACTCCTGAATCGCCGCAATATAAGGCGCATGAACTGCCCATTCCATGGGCGGTATAAAACGCTCCAACCGTGCATAAACAGGTGAAAGACGCGCCTGAAGCGCCTGATCAAAAGGCGGAAGCCGCCCGTTATCCGGACGGTTGAGAAGGGGATGCGTGCTGTTCATGGTTATTCCCGCGTAGCATTATGATAATATGACAACTTATGCTCAACATGAGTATAATATAGCATACATCAGCGAAAATGGAAGCGCTGAGCGTGAAAAGTACCCGGCGATACCGGCTCACGCAAAACATCGCGCCGGAATCTGTAAAGTCGCGCTGGCCTCCCGCCAGTAGCCGTGGTCGTTTTTTCGGTCTCTTCAACCAAACCAGCTTCGGCCATGAGACGGCGAAAATTTTGTTTATGCAGCTTCATCCCGGAAAGTGCCTCCACCACATGCTGGAGACCGAAAAGCGTAAATTGATTGGGCAGAAGTTCAAAAACAACCGGACGGTATTTTATCTTTCCCCGAATTCGAGTCAGTGCCGTTGCGAGCATACGCCGGTGATCCATAATCATGGGCTTCCCCATGCCCTGAACCTGAGCCTGGGGCTCGGATTCAGCGACGCAACCAGATTGATAAAGCAGTTCATAACGCTCTAGTGCTCTCTCTGGAACCCATGGTTCGCCTTCATGAAAGAAAGCCATTTCCATCCGCTCCTTAAGCTCGCTGAACCTGGGTCGAGTTTCCTGTCTTGAAAGCCACGCTGTCAGGTGGGGCCGCATATTTTCGCGCACTACCTGTGGTTCCCCGCAACGCCAGTCTTCCCAAGGCAGATAGCCATATACTCTGTGCCATGCCGCCCCCTTTCCCGACCGAAAAGGTTGATAAGGACACAAACCAAGATAAGCGATAGATATAAGACGCAGCCCATGATCATCACCAGGCATCCTTTCCGGATCAGCAAAGGTATAAAGCTGCTCCAGGTAGCCGGGATGAACGCCAGTCTGACGCACTACCCGAGCATGCACCAGGCGCTCCAGTGCTGTCAGTTGCGTGGGATCCAGCAAACCAGCGGGGAAGCCGCAACGTCCATGCCATGGATCATGATCAAGGGTTACATGCAACTCCCGCAGAAAATCGGTTGAAGAAACGGTCAAAACATACGGTTCATCAGCGATGATCGTCAACAGGATGGCTTCAAGGGAAATGACAACGGAACGTTGCGTCATTTTCTCAAACCCATCGATTGCTTTGGTAGATATAGATGGATGGATACATCATCCATGTCTTGGGTGACAGAAAACAGGTTTGGGAACCTTCATCCAGGTTTGTTTAGAGGTTCCTTTATGCAAAGTAATCATCTTCCATCTGAATCAACACTTCGTTCAGATGCCGCAATGCCTTGCCGCGATGACTTAGCCGGTCTTTTTCATTATCCGGCAACTGAGCTGCCGAACAATCGGTTTCGTGGGCGCGAAAAACCGGATCATAACCAAACCCACTATGACCTTGAGAGGATTCCATGATCCATCCATACCACCGGCCCTGACAAATCAAAGGATCAGGATCTTGCGCAAATCTCACCCACGCCACTGTCGAGCAAAAATAGGCTTTACGCTGTACTCCACTAAGATGGCGCATGGATTCAATCAACAGTCGGATATTCGCAGGGTCGTCTGCGTGAGATCCCGAGAAACGGGCGGAATGGATACCCGGGCGTCCGCCAAGGGCGGGAACAACCAACCCTGAATCATCGGCCAGGCTCATATGTCCGGTATACGCTGAAGCAGCCCTGGCTTTAATCAGGGCATTTTCCACAAAACTGGCGCCGGTTTCCCCGGTTTCTGGCATAGCATCGGGAAGTTTATCCAGCGTCCAGCCCAAGGGTTTAAGGATCCGGCTGATCTCATCAAGCTTGCCCGCATTACGACTCGCCACAACCACCCGTTTCATGTTCGTCGGCCAGATGATTCGGCCAAAACATTTTTTTGAATTTCGATCAATTCCATAATCCCGTTATTCGCCAGATCAAGCATAGCGTCAAGTTCGCTCCGGCGAAAAGCGTGACCTTCCGCTGTTCCCTGGATTTCAATGAAGTGTCCAAGATCGTTCATCACGATATTCATATCCGTTTCCGCTTCCTGATCTTCGCGGTAATCCAGATCAAGCACCGGAACTCCTCTGACAATACCCACTGAAACAGCCGCCACATGACCATGAACAGGATTCTCAGACAGACTTCTACGTTGCATCATATGGGTTACCGCGTCTACGAGCGCAACAAAAGCACCGGTAATTGATGTGGTGCGGGTTCCGCCATCTGCCTGTATCACATCGCAATCCACAATGATGCTGCGCTCGCCAAGTGCGGCGACATTAACCGCAGCGCGCAGGCTGCGACCGATCAAGCGCTGTATTTCCTGACTGCGGCCATGAGGTTTGCCGCGGGTAATTTCACGTTCGTTACGATCATGCGTCGCCCGGGGCAGCATCGAGTATTCTGCGGTCAACCAGCCGCGACCGGTTCCTCGCAAAAATCCTGGAACCCGCTCGGACACGGACGCCGTACAGATCACCCGAGTATTACCGTATTGAATCAGCGCCGAACCTTCAGCATGAGGGATATAATGGCGCTGTATTTCCACCTTGCGCAACTGATTTTCCATACGACCGTCTGCACGCATGCATCTTTCTCCTGCTCATCGTTCGATGATTAAACTGTTTTTCAAAAAATGATTCTACCTGCTCAAACCAGCATGGAACATAGCATCCATCCTCGCATTCACCAAAATTTGATCGAGTGTCTGCCGGACTCAAGCGATGAATTAGCACCAATAAAGTTCGCCCATCAAGAACCAACATCGAACCTAAGAAACCTCTGATTAATAATGGACGAAATAGATTCGTGGTTCCTTATATTCAGATTTCGAGGCGATAACCGATCATAATAGCAGGCTATTGTGAAGACTTACAATGAAGAAACCAGGCATAAGGAATCCAGGATGCGCGTTCATGAATTAATCATAAGGTTCCCTAATGAGAACAAAGCGTACACACAACAAACAAACCCAATCCAACTGCCGTGCATGGCGCAGTCTTTATTGACGTCGATTCCCGAGCAGCAAGACAACCTTTGTCATCCCGGATCAGATCCAATATTCATGCGCGTTCAGCGCTGGGTTCTATCATCAAAGCCCTTGCTGGTATCAGGCCAGACACCTGGCAAGTTTCGGGGCGGAAAATAAATACCCAGCCTTGGAAAACCGATGCCACGCCTCGTTGGACCAGAAGTGCGCACGCCCTTATGTGGCACGAAGACACGCCCATCGCCGAGATAAACCTCTACTGCAGAAGCTGAACCACAGCAGGCGACCATGACCATCATTCCAAGCATTATTCGACCAATAAGTCGTTGGTTCTTCATTTAAATTCACCCTATCCGTTGGATCAAAAAATACAATTATTTGTGTAATGGTAACATGATTTCAAGGAACCTATGCTCAAGTCTGGGCGAAGCTCAGGTGTAGTTCATCATGTTTAAATTCGAGACGACAATTGCGCGTAATAGCAGGGCTATTGCGGAGATTGGCAACAAAGAAGCTCGGCATAAGAGCCGCAAGCGGGTTCGACTTTGCTCACCGCAGGCACCGGGTTTATGGCTTAATCAGAGGTTTAAGATCGAAATGCCCTTTGATCCCGTGTTCAATCACTACGCAGCGCCTCCGCTGGCGTCAGTGCTGAGGCTCTGCGCGCCGGATAATAACCAAAAGCAATCCCTATCATAGCGGCAATTGCGCACGCCCACAGCATGGATGTCAAGGTTAATGCAACCGGTGTTTTCAATCCCACGGCGATGGCGTAAGCACTAAGCACAGCAAGTATCAGACCCGCGATGCTCCCCATAAACGACAGCAAGGCAGACTCCACCAGAAATTGTATGAGAATATGAATATTTCTAGCCCCAATCGCCATACGCAGACCGATCTCGGATGTGCGTTCGGTCACCGAAACCAGCATGATATTCATAATTCCGATACCACCCACCAACAGTGAAATGGAAGCAATCGCTCCCAGAAGAATCGAGAAAGAACGCATGGTGCGCTGAAATGCCTTGGCAGCGGCTTCCATATTGTGGATCATAAAATCATCGTCCTTGCCAGAGGCAAGTCCATGATTTGTGCGCATGATGTTCTTTACGGATTCCTGAGCCTCATCCAGTCCGGCTTCCGGGCGCACCTGAGCCATAATATAATCGACCCGACCAGGGAAAAGTGTACCCTTGAGCTGACGTTGCGCCGTGGTCAGAGGAACCATTACCACATCGTCCTCGCTCCGACCTCCTGCCTGCCCCTTGGTAGTCAGCACACCAATCACAAGAAACGGCAATTGCCCCAACCGTATGCTTTGTCCAACAGCCACCTGGTCACCAAATAAAACTTCAGCGACCCTGGAACCCAATACGGCAACCCTTTTGCCGCGCTCATTTTCATCCCTGGTCAAAATCCCCCCCTGCTGCGTCGGCCAGTCCCGGATCTTGAAGTAGGCTGGCGTGGTTCCCATGACGCTGGTCTGCCAATTGCTCTCACCACCAACCACCTGGATTGAGCGCTGAACTACCGGCGCCACCATGGTAATTGAGGCAAGATCAGCGATGCTCTCAGCATCAGCGATGGTGACACTTGGTCGTGTTCCCACGCCCAGCATCCGCCCACCTGAACTCGCTGATCCGGGAACGATGATCAACAGCCGACTGCCAAGACTGGTGATGGAGCGCTCCACCTCTATACGAACGCCACGCCCGATACCGAGCATCACCACCACCGCAGCTACCCCGATCAAAACACCCAGCATAGTCAGTATGCTGCGCAAGCGATGGCCAAGCAGAGAACGCCATGCCTGGATGATCAGTTCTGGTAACATGATTTAGTGCTTAGGAACCTCTGATCAAGTCCGGGCGAAAGTGATGGTGGTTCCCCATGTTCAGATTCGAGACGACAATCGCGCGTAATAGCAGGGCTATTGCGAAGATTATCAACAATGAAGCTGGACATAAGGGCCGCAAGAACCGGGTTCATGACTTAATCAGGGATTCCCTTAAGTAAAACATCGCGCGCGATCCTTCCATCAATCACTTCTACCTGGCGATGCGCCATGGCCGCCAACGATCCATCATGGGTGACCATGACAAGCGTGGCGCCTTGGTCATTCAAATTGCGCAACAGCTCCATGATTTCCACGCTGGTGCGACTATCAAGATTGCCGGTTGGTTCATCGGCCAGAATCAAAGTCGGCTGATTAATCAAAGCCCGGGCAATGGCCACTCTCTGCTGCTGCCCCCCCGATAGCTGGGAAGGGAAATGCTCAAGACGATCGCCCAGGCCGATCCGATCCAGAAGCTCGCATGCCCTTTCCTTGCGCTGCTTTCTCGACACCCCGCTATAAATCAGCGGCAACGCAACATTTTCCCATGCAACCAATCGCGGTAGCAAATGAAAGGACTGAAAAATAAATCCAAAATCGTGATTGCGCAGATATGCCAATTGTTTTGGCGTCATTTGATGAATATGCTGTCCATGCCACAGATATTCACCCCCGCTGGACTGATCCAGGCACCCCATGATATACATCAGTGTGGATTTCCCTGACCCGGAAGGCCCGGTGATAGCGACAAATTCCCCACTGCGTATCGTCAGATTGACTTCATCCAGCACGACCAGTGGTTCCTGTCCGACGCGTAAAAACTCCCGGCTCAGTCCGCGCATAACGATCAGCGGATCCGGCTCAGAAACCAATGGAAAATCGGGACGAAGATTCAGAGCCATTCGGATTCATCCCCACAACGACCTCATCGTCCTCTACAAGATTTCCATGGACGATTTCGAAATACCGACCGTCGCTGATGCCGGTTTCAATCGATATTCTTCGCAAACGATCATCACTCCAGACCCAGACCGCCGCATCTTCAGCAGCTTGCTGCTCGGGTGGCGTAAATCTCAATGCAGCAGAAGGAACACGCAATACATCAGCTCGCTCATGGGTAATGATGTGAACATGAGCCGTCATGCCGGGAAGCAGCTTGTCGTCCCGGTTTCCGGCCTCAGCGATTACGTGATAAGTCACGACATTTTGCTCGACTACCGGATCGAGCCGAACCTGTTCCACATGAGCGTCGAAAGTTTCATCCGGATAGGCATCGACCTCAAAGGTCACACGAGCGCCACGTTTGACTTTACCAATATCCACTTCTGGAATCTGGGCATCAATCTGCATGTGTTCCATATCGCGGGCTATGGTGAAAAGCACAGGAGTTTCAAACTGACTGGCGACGGTTTGCCCTTCTTCAATCTCGCGCGTAACCACCACGCCATCAATCGGTGAAGTAATACTGGCATATCCCAGATTGACCCTGGCCTGATCCACAATATACTGAGCCCTATCCACTTCAGCTTGCGCTACATCCAAATCACGCTGCGCCTGATCATATTGCCTGGTTGAGACAAAATCCTGCCGATACAGCACGGAAATACGCTGATAAACAGCTTGAGCCCGCGTCAATTCAGCCTTTCTTGAAGCCAATTGCGCCGTATTCTGATTCAACGTGGCTTCGGGAACGGAGGGATCGATTTGCGCCAGCAACTGATTTTTGACAACCGGATCGTTGAAATCGACATGCACGGCAATAATCCTTCCACTCACCTGGGCGCCGACACGTACCAGTTCGACCGGCTCAAGCGAACCCATGGCTTCAATAGAAGCCACCACACCGCCCCGATCAACTGCTTCGGTAAGGTACTGATGTGCATTTGAGGAATTTTGATCAGTGAAACGGTGCGTGATCCACCATAAACCTGCACCCGCTAAAACTACAGCTGCAATGACAAACCCCATTCGTTTCATGGCTTGGGCTTCTCCGAAATCGAAGGCAATGCGCCTATTGCCATGGCGAGCGCATCTTTTTCACGCCTCCAGTCGTAATGTATGACCGTTTGGTTGCGTTCGGCTTCAAACAATACAAGCTGAGCATCCAGCACATCGCGCAATTCTCCTTCACCGGCTTCATAGCGTCCGAGACTGATCCGATAGGTATGGCGAGCAGAACTCAGCCAGTCCTCTGACGGGGATAATTCATCCCATGCCGTGCGCCATGCAAAATAGGCGCGCCACACTTCGGCGCTGATAACCTGCTCCCACCTCAGGTAACGGCTTTTCTGTTCGCTCAATGAGGCTTCGGCTTTTTGGCGTTCAGCCCGATACCGACCACCAGCGTACATCGGAATTTCAATATTCAATCCGGCGCGCCAGTTGCGGTATGGATCATCGCGACCGCTGTCGGTATAGCCCCAACCCGAGGTGAAGGAAAGTTCCGGCCATGGGGCACGACGCCGCGCCTCATAATTACTGCGCGCCGCCTCCACTCGGGCTTTAGCTTCCGCGAGTTCCGGCCTCTGGCGTAAAGCCTGCGCCATCCAGGCGGACAGGTCGGATAAAGGTTCAAGATCATTGGCGTTCCATTCCTGCGGGGCCAGATTCAGCGATTCATTGGCCGATAGGCCGAGCCTTTCGTTCAAATTGGCCTGACTCTGACGCCACTGATTCTCTGCGCGCGACCATTCAAGTTTTGATTGCGCCAGAGCCGAATCCGCCTGGGCAGGCTCAAGCGCAGAATCCTCGCCCACGCGGTGACGCTCATGCGTGATACGGCTTAGCATATAGTGCCTGTTGAGCCGCATGCGGCTCACTTCAAGATTTTCCAGTGCCTGTAATGCATCATAGTAAGACAGCAATACCTCGCTGACAACCTGAGCCACTGTCGTATCGAAATAATGATTCTGCGCCATGAGCAACCATCGGCTTTGTTCAACCTGTGCATGTTGTTCACCGAAATCCCACAGCAGATATGCCAGATCCAAACGAGCGTCCCATGTTTCACTGGTATCGGTATCGAACCCGGCTATATCCGTATCGCGTCGACTCCATTGCCCGCTTGCCTGCACCGTCGGTCTCTGCCGGGCGATGCTTGCATCTACATCGGCTGCGTATTGCCTTCTAACAGCTGCTTGTATGCGAATGTCCGGGTGTGAACACAAGGCCCGGTCGATGATCATCTCCCGGGTCAACGGGATGGATAAATCTCCACAACGAATAGCCTGACCTCCTTGAACCACGCCTTGCGCGAGCATGGAAAACATCCAGATCAGCAGCAAGGCCTTCCCGTTTCTATAAGCTAAGACATGGTTAAAACAGGACCTGTCGATCAAATTCAACGGGAAGCCTCCATGGTGAGTCCAGGTAAACACAGACTGAATCAGATCAAGCAGCATGGAGTTCAGAAATTGAGTCATAACGCTCTATTCAAAGGGGCAGTTTCCGTTCATTTCAAAATTTTCCTTTTCTCCTGAGGAAGCTCTGAACAAGTCATGCACTCGGTGCCTGCGGTGAGCGAAGTCGAACCCGCTTGCGTCCCTTATGCCCAGACTTGATCAAAAGCTCCCTGGTCAGATCTTGATGTTTTTTTCAGGATAGCCGATAATGGGGAACTGCGTTCAAGAGCAGCTTCGAACGGGCCGTTAGCTCAATTGGTAGAGCCGCTGACTCTTAATCAGTTGGTTGTAGGTTCGAGTCCTACACGGCCCACCATTTGAACCCGTAAAACCTGCAAAATCCCTGGCAAAATCAAGCTCCAGGCTGCTGGATCGTTTCTTTCTATTCAGGTTCTGATGTTGCTTGTTCAAAGGTTCCTTAGCGCTTTGTTGCCGCTTTATTCCCATTGCTCCTGCCTCCCAGAGCACTTTTTTTAGTTTGTTCCAGGCGTAAACCAGGCAAACTACTCGCGGCTTCACCCCTTCGTTCGTTTCGCCCTTGCGCGCCAAAATGCGCCATGGCCGAATGCTCGCCAGCCCCATTGCATCCAGGCTAACAACGCAAAGGACAACCACAAGGCCCAAAGCAGCATCGCTAGTCGATAGCACCATATGGGTAATGAAATAACCACAGGCTGGGGCAGCACCGGCGCGCTTCGATCCATATACCAGATCAGATGTTGCGCATTTGAGCCCGCACCGGCGATGTGCATATCAGGTTGCCCGAGTAAACCACTTTGAACGCCATCGATCAGCATCCATGCTGCCAGAAGGCTCAGAGCACCAATACCTGTCTGCATGGCGTTGAATTTCAAAGCGCTCATGGAATGAGGGTCCATGCGTTGCCGGGCTTCGAGCACAAACAGCCAGACAACAACCGCAAGAGCTGAAATTATGGGACACTGACTGAAACCCAGCAATAAAAGAAACCAGTGGCGGCTTTTCAGAGGTGTCCAGTCCATGCGTCCAAGCCCATAGGATACCAGCGCCATCACCAGCAGCAAAGGCCAGAAAATCACAGAAGGCCCCCATCCCGGACCACTCAGCCATAGCAGCCAGCGATCCTGGCGGGGTTGAATTTCCACGCGAGCATTGACCGAATCCTGTTCCAGTCGCACCGGAATATTCTCATACCACCATTGACGACCTTTGTGGGCTTGCAACCAGTTGACGACTACCTGCTGTGATCCGGGATGAACCGGGATCATCAGGGGCTGTTCATGCGGCAGCGGTTGTTCTATCCCGTTGATCAATAACATTTGTACATCGGCATTTTCGGGTAATTGGATCGCGTGCTGACCGCCTCGACTGCTGCGGAGTGACAGACTTAAAGTATGATCATGCATGGAACGCCCGGTTCTGCTGGTGAGTTGACTATGGTTGATGGTCAGGAAACGTCCCGGGACTGAATCTGGCTGAATGATGCGCAGGGTGACTTGATCGCCAGGACTGACCCGCCACTGCGGCAGCCATGGGCCTGACTTGTGCGTTTTCTGGACAGGGTAAAGACCATGCCATGTCATGTGCCACATTGGTCCCGCTTCAACGGTCCAGTGTTCACTCCAGTTGGCCTGAGCCGATAGCCCCATTTCAATTTTTTCACTGGTTTCGAGCATGGAGTTCCATTGGAATTGCTGCTGCCCAGGAGCCAGATGGACTATAAGCTCTCCATTGATGACCTCAGCCCCTGATGACGTGACAGATTCGCTATCCCATAATGGTATGGGCAAGCGCAATGGTTTGGCGCTAACTCCGCGGCGCATCAGGCGGTTGGATATTTGCCATTGCGTACCCAGGGTGATTTTTCGCTCAAGGTATAGAAATGGATGTAAACCTGTATCGGGCCGTATTGGCAGCGTTTCATCAGAGCTGCTCATCCTTGCAGGCTTGAGCCATAATTCAGCTCCAGGAATACCCGTTTCGCTCAGGTTTTCCAGAGTCCATCCAGGAACATCAGCTTCCACGCGATTCGGCTTGAGCGGTAATGGCAGGCTTATTTCACGGCGCGGGTCAATATCGCCCGACAATAGCAACGAGTGAACGCCTGCTCCCACCTCAATCCATAACTGTCCAGTTGGATCGCCATGCACAGTAGCAGGGTGATCATCCAGGCTAACATGCTGCGGAATCCAGTTCGAACGGCTTATCGGCAGCGGAATTGCCGTGACATCAGCNGCGTGAATTTCCATATGCAATTCGAGTGTGTCATGCTTGATCTGTAGTTGCATCCATGGNCTATGGGCGCAATGCGGNGCGCATGATGGTTCCTTGAGAAGCCGCGCTCGCAACTGTTCCAGCAATTCAGGATCAGGCAGCTCGGCTCTTGCCTCTGTCGAACCTGAGGTCATCGCGAGAAAACCCAGAACTGGCAAAACAAAAATGATCGCGACGGACTGATGATGAAACATCTTTATACGCAGGGGCAAGCCAGACCAGCGCCATAGCAGCCCTGCTGCCAGAAATACAGACATGAGATGCCAGCACAGGTTGAATCCGGGTCCAATCAGCCACAGCCGAAGGGCTTGTTCTTCGCTGACTGGCGTGCGCCAGTTCAGGCTCACTGTGCGCCCGAACCAGTCCGGTACGCCGGGTCCGGTTTGAATGGGAGTTCCGGGGATATATCCCAATCGAACCGACTGACCTGAAGATGTGATTTGATCATCCTGTTCTCCAGGTTCCTCCTCCACCTCCACGATATACGACAAAGATTGTGCATCCGATACGACCAAGGATGATGGAGGGTATTCATGGTTGCTGGATTTTTGGCGCAGGATTTGTGGCGCGCCTTGACCTGCGGATAATGTCATGGAAGAGGGGTGTCCCGCCTGCGGATCGCCCATGCTGATTTGCGGAAACAAGCCATCACGAAATGATAGCGCCATAAAAGGCAGAAGAGCGATCAGAAGTAAGACCATGCTAAGCAGACGGTAACGCTGTGTCCAGCGGATACTGGAGTGTTCAGGCCAGACATGCACCAGTGCAACTGCAATCAGCGCGTTGAGCCAGAGCCAATGAGGCGCAAGAGGTTCATGCCAGCACAATAGCAGGGTCAGGCCAGTCCAGATGCCAGTTAGAATGCCCCATAAGCGGATGGACGCCAGGGTGAGAAGCAGCACCAGAAACATATCCAGCAAATTCCACTGGTTCAGCCAGCTGGCGTTGGACTGCGCAACGCCTGAAGTGCCAAGCAATCGGTATCCCGGCGGTAGATGGACGATGGTTGCTACATCCTGGAATGTTTCTTTCCACCCGGAAATCGGCAGAGTCCGGGTTGGTGTTTCCAGGCGGCCACGGGCTTCTATCTGGATATCGGCTCGTCTGAATTCGACTCCTTCAGTATCGCTGTGGCGCGTGATCAATGCCGGCAAACCATGATTATTGATGCTGCCAAGTTTGAGCGTCGATCCGGCATCCAGTCGGTAATTCTGCCCGGCATGACCGGTGATGCGATCGCTGAAGGTGTAGCCGGTGCCGTCAAAATCGAGCCAGAGATTGCGCTCAAGATGCAAGATCGCCTTGCCAGTTCCGGCGGAACCTTTCTGCATCACCTGAAGCGAAAGGGACGCGCCGGGTTCCATGCGATAAGCCTGAAATTGCTGCCATGCGGGTGGAACCCCAGCCTCGCGAGGATCAATCGCTACTCCACCGCTGATGCGAACCACCCTGATTTGGGGGCGAGGCTGGAATGACCATATCTCCATTTTCGGTTCGATAGCCGGGCGCTGTGTCACATACTCCTGTATTTTTGTTTCATGAACGGGTGGATCCAGCCCGAACCACGAAAGTTGTTCTATTGGACCAGGTAGGGTAGCCTTGATATTGATATCCCAGACCCCCGCTTTGGCTTGCAGTCGCAAAGCTCCGGACGGTTCAAGCTGGGCAGGCAGAGGGCTGTTGATCTCATACGGCATCCAGCCGCCGGGTATGACATGAGCAATGCGCTCCATTCGCTGACTGCCTGCGATATGGAGTTGCAGTCTGGTTTCCGCAATCATGGGGGTCGAATCATCGAAACGCCGATAAGTCTGGACATTCAGGTGGTTTTTGGTTTTGATCTCCGATGGTGGATTCTGCTGAACCAGCCACAATGTACCATTGTTATCTAACCGGGGATGGCTTATGGCATGACCCATCAGAGTCAGGTCAAGTAATCCGGTTTCCGGAGGCAAAATGATCTTTCCGGGCAGGCGGAGCCATTGGAAATGCCCGCTGATTTCATGATCGCCGGCTGAAAGCATGATGGCGGGATGACCGGATTGATTCAGCACAATCGCTGGTTGGCCATTGTGTTGAACTTTTTGAGGCCAGTTGTTTACGGATCCGGGTAGTGGAATTTCGGTGGGGACATATACCTTCCATTTTTGACTGAATACGCCACCTTGATTCGTCAGTTTCAGTGCAAGGGAATTCGGCCAGGCGCAGAGATGTGATTGTCTGCGAGAATATTGCAACGGGCAATTGAAATGCTCATACCCTTCCAGCACCCAGTCCACCCAGGGCAACAATGGTTCTGCAATCACTATTGTGCCAGGCCCGGCTGGAGATACGGGAGCGCTATATACTTCCACCATGGTGAAAAACACGCTGAAAAAGCAAGCTATCCACAAAATATTTCTATGATGAAGCGGATGCTTGATCCATCCGGTGCCGGGATACTTCAACAGGGTTTCTCCCATTAAAATAAATTGTCTGAACAATGAATGCGTACGCTCAATCGGGTTTAAATGAACCAAAGTACATTATAATAACTATATTGAAGCGTGGTTACCATTGGAGTTCCAACAGGTTTAAAGTTATGGCTGGACACAGTAAGTGGGCGAATATTCAGCATAGAAAGAATGCACAGGACGCCAAGCGTGGTGGGCTTTTCACCCGTCTGATCAGAGAAGTTACCATCGCAGCCCGTTCGGGACCAGACCCCGCCGCCAATTCCCGTCTTCGACTTGCCATAGACAAGGCGCTGAAAGCGAATTTGACCAAAGACGCCATTGAGCGCGCTGTCAAACGCGGTTCCGGCACTGGCGATTCAGGCAGCAATATCGAGGAAATTCGCTATGAGGGCTATGGGCCGGGTGGGGTTGCCTTCATGGTCGATTGCATGACCGATAATCGCAATCGTACGGCATCCGAAGTACGTCACACCTTTAGCAAGTACGGTGGCAACCTCGGCTCTGATGGTTCAGTGAGTTATCTCTTCGAAAGAATGGGCGTCATTGTTTACGCGACTCCAGCAGATGATGAAAAGACCATGGAGTTTGCTATTGATGCCGGCGCCGAAGATGTAGTGGTCAACGAAGATGGTGCGATTGAGATCATAACCACTCCGGAATCATTTGCAGATGTTTTTTCAAACCTACAGCGGGATTTAACGGCTGATCCCATCTTCGCGGAAGTGGTAGAGCGACCGACGATTTATGTCAAACCTTCAGATGAAGGACTCGACACCCTGGAAAAGATGCTGGATAAGCTGGAAGGGCTCGATGATGTACAATCGGTACATCATAATGCTGATTTGCCGGAACTACAGGAAAATTCAGGCTAACACGAAGCTTGTAAGGTATCCGGTTCTTATGGAACCTCTGATCAAGTCTGGACGAAGTAGATTAATATGGCGCAAGGCAGGGATTGCATTATTGGCATCGATCCTGGTTCCCGGCGTACCGGGTTCGGAATTGTGGCGCGCCAGGCGGGAGGATTTGTCTACGTTGCCAGTGGTTGCATTCGGCTTCCACAAGCTGCACATCCTGAACGTCTGGCGCATTTATTTCACGCCATTAAAGCCTTGTTGCATGATTATAACCCTGAGGTTCTGGTGCTGGAACAGGCGTTTGTGGGCATCAGCGCGGCTTCAGCGCTTAAACTGGGTCAGGCGCGTGGGGTGGTGATGTGCGCTGCAGCCCTTCAACGCGTCGAATTTGCGGAATACAGCCCGGCTTCGATCAAACAGGCGGTGACCGGCGGCGGTCGCGCGGATAAGGCGCAGGTTCAGAAGATGGTGCAACACTGGCTGCATTTGCCAGCAACGCCAGCGGAAGATGCTGCCGACGCTCTTGCTGCCGCCATATGCCATATGATTCAAAGCCCGCTTACGGCCATTGTTGGCTTGAGAAAATCATCATGATCGGCATGCTGCGGGGGAAGATCTGGCAAGTCCATCCTCCCATGGTCATGCTTGATGTGGGGGGTATCGGATATGAAGTCGAGGTACCCCTGAGCCTGTGCCAACAGGTGCCGGAAACTGGCGAGCTGTGGGCCGTATGGACCCATACCGCGATGCGCGATGATGGCATATACTTATACGGATTTTCTTCGGCTCGGCAGCGAATGCGTTTCCGGCAATTTCTGCGCATCTCTGGCGTCGGGGCGAAAATGGCATTGAACTTACTCAGTCATTTCGATGAAGCGCAATTGGTCTCCGTGCTTCAATCGGGTGATATCGCTTCACTGACCCGCATTCCAGGTATCGGCAAACGAACGGCGCAAAGACTGGTGGTCGAACTTCAGGAATCCATGGCGAGCTCGGCCGTTCCAGAACACCGGAGCCCCGGAACTGACGACAATGTACGCCAGGAAGCGCATCTGGCCCTGCTTTCGCTCGGTTATCAACGCTCCGAGGTGAATGACCTATTCGAGCGAATCACATGGAGTCCTGATGACTCGACAGAAAGTATTGTGCGAAGGGCATTACAGCATGTGGCGCAACGAATGACGATCAAACCGGATTAAATCCATGATTCAGCGGGCGGGACTGGAATGAACTCTTATATTGAACATGAACGTTTATTATCGCCCGGGATCGGGGTTTCCGAATCCCAGGCCGATAAAAATCTGCGCCCCAAAAGTTTCCCTGAATATCTGGGGCAGGATGCGGTCAAGGAACAGATGGGGATTTTTGTAGAGGCTGCCCGCTTACGCGGCGAAGCGCTTGATCATGTGCTTATGTTCGGTCCACCCGGTCTGGGCAAGACTACGCTGGCTCATGTGGTTGCATTTGAACTCGGCGCCGGATTCCAGGTCACCAGCGGCCCGATTTTAACCCGGCCCGGAGATCTCGCGGCTATTCTCTCGCAACTTGAAGCCAAAACGGTTCTGTTTATCGATGAAATTCATCGCATGCAACCGGCGGTGGAAGAATTGCTTTATTCCGCCATGGAAGATTATCATATCGACGTATTGCTGGGTCAGGGCGCAGGCGCCCGCTCTATGCGCATACAGCTTCCACCATTCACTTTAATTGGCGCCACCACCCGTGCAGGAGCGCTTACCGCGCCTTTGCGGGAACGTTTCGGTATTATCCAGCGTCTTGAATATTACAACATAGAGGCTCTGGCTTTAATTATTCAGCGCTCGGCACGTATATTGCACATGAATCTGGAAGAAGGGGGCGTGCATGCTATCGCTTCTCGAGCCCGGGGAACACCGCGTATCGCCAACCGCTTATTACGCCGGGTGCGCGATGTGGTGGAAGTTCGGGGTATTTCCAAAATTAACGCTGCGCATGCCCATGAAGCCCTGAATATGCTCAAAGTAGACGAGCTTGGTCTTGATCATCAGGATCGGCGTTTGCTTGAAGTGATAAAAACCCATTTCTCTGGTGGTCCGGTCGGGCTCGACAGTCTATCCGTTGCATTAGGAGAATCCAGAGATACCGTCGAGGATGTGATTGAACCTTATCTCATTCAGCAGGGCATGCTCCAACGCACCGCCAAGGGGCGTGTCACTACCATTCGCGCCCGTGAGTATCTGGAAAGTCATGGCTCTTTAACCGAAATCGGCAACAGTTCGGATCTGACGCTTTTTTCAGCGGATCATCTGGTTTGAAAGCCGCGCTATCCACTTCGAGGGAATGACACGCACCATGCCACACAGCAGTAAAGGAGAAACAGCGACGTTTCAGGCAAATGCGGAAGACCGCATACACGCACGACTGGAATTTTTATATGGATCCGAAGAAACAGAGAAAATCCAGAGCCGTTTTCGTGAAATTATTCAGTCCCATGTTCAAGAGCGTCCCCTGTCCCAGGCTGATTCCAGGATTTGGAGTGAACAGACTGTCATTCTGATCACCTATGGTGATATGGTGCAAAGACCGGGCGTTCCCGATTTGTACGCTCTGCAGCAATTTCTGGATCGTTACTTGAGCGATACGCTGGAAACCATCCATATCCTGCCCTTTTTTCCCTACAGTTCCGATGATGGTTTTGCCGTACTCGATTTCAGGACAGTCAATCCGGCTCTTGGGGACTGGAATGATATCTATGATTTGGGCGAAAAGTATACGATGATGTTTGATCTGGTATTGAATCATGTATCGAGCCACAGTCTGTGGTTCAATGATTTTGTCAATGATGTGCCGCCGGCGAGCAACTATTTCCTTGAAGCCAGTGAAAAAATCAATACTGCGCTGGTGGTTCGTCCTCGAAGCACCCCTGTTTTGACCCCGATCACCACTCCTGGCGGTATAAAACTGGTGTGGACCACGTTTAGTGAGGATCAAATCGATCTTAATTACGCCAACCCACTGGTTTTGCTTGAAATCCTCGATATTCTGCTCATGTATGTGCGCATGGGCGCGCGCATGCTCAGACTCGACGCGATCCCCTATTTATGGAAAGAGTCTGGAACGTCTTGCATCCATCTTCCGCAAACCCACGCCATTATCAAACTTTTACGTGATGTACTAAGCATTGCGGCGCCTGATGTGATTTTGGTGGCCGAATGCAATGTCCCTCATCAGGAAAATATCAGTTATTTCGGAGAAAGTGATGAAGCGCATATGGTCTACAATTTCAGTTTGCCGCCGCTGCTCTTACATGCGATCTACTTCGGCACGACTACAGTTCTGAGCCAATGGGCCGATACTTGTCTTGATACCCCTAAGGGTTGCGTTTTTCTTAATTTCATCGCCTCACACGATGGAATCGGTGTCAGGCCCCTTGAGGGATTCGTAGATGACGATCAATTCAAGGAACTGATCAGTGCTATGCGCGCACGTGGCGGTTTCGTTTCCATGCGCCGCCAGGCTGATGGAAGTACCAGTCCTTATGAGATCAATATAGCCTTGATCGATGCGGTTAATGATGCAATTGGCAGCCGAGGAAAATGGCAAAACGCACGTTTTCTATGTATTCATGGCGCCATGCTGGCTTTGCGGGGTATCCCGGCATTTTACTTTCATTCGCTGATGGGTACGGAAAATGACTATTACGGCGTCGAGCAAAGCGAAAGAACCCGTTCGATCAACAGGCGAAGATGGGACTGGAGTGAGTTGACCGGCTTATTGAATGATCCATCCACTTGTTATCATCAGATTTTTTACGCCATGAATCAACTGATTCATGTCAGGAGACAACAAGCCGCATTTCATCCAGAAGCTGGACAACTGGTGATTCATTCCGACCCCAGGCTGTTTGTCGTGCTTCGATTTGATCGGGATACGGGTCAGTTTATACTGGCGATCCATAATTTCAGCGCCGAGGTGGTGCATTTCAAAAGAGAAGCATTGCCGGAGATGCTTCTCTCTGTTGAATCGTGGCAGAGTTTGCTGGGTCAAGAAACTTACCGCAACGATTCCCTGGATATTGCGGTCGATCCATACGCTATACTCTGGTTGTCGCACCAGTCAAATATTTCAAAAATTTGATGCGCAACGCGTGCAAGCATCAATGCTATGGGCGGCTTGTGGGTTGTTTATCCGCTGCGCCGTAAAACCCCGTCGTTAAGGGCGCGGTTTTAGTCTGTTTTAGTCTGGTGTCTATAATAGAACCTATGAAACAACTCAAGGCTTTCAAGTTCCAACTCAAGACCAACGAAGCAGAGGCGGC
>JGI24023J19991_10000989_pt1 | contig 22285 bp, 17 predicted proteins | sample Cruoilmetagenom1_FD_19991 | JGI IMG/M metagenome (IMG submission 19991) | reverse complement strand
TATTTCGTCCCCAATCCTAACCCGGATAGACAGGAAATCACAAATTCCAAACACTAAATCTCAAATCTTGGGATTCAGATACTACATTGAGCGTTTCAAATTTATTAGAAACGCGCGGAATCCGGTTTAGTTTCAGCGTGCGCCGGTGCCGGGTACCGAAGGTCACGGAACAGGTACCGGGTGGTTCCCGGCGCCATGGACAGGGTCCCGATCTCCGCCACCACCCCGTCGCATGCCTCAAGCTCAGCCACATACTCACCGGCGGGAACACGCATGCGGGTCATGTATATCCGACCGGGCAGGGTCCGCCAGCTACGGGTGTCCGCCCGCTCAACCATGAAGATATTGACCAGGTTCAAAATCCCCTCGATGGCCTGCCGGTCATTGCGATCGTTGCCGGAGCGGGCAATGCCGTGAATGACCACCTGTTTGGCCACGGCTCTGGCGATCGCCTTGGCCAGGATGCGTCCCTTGCGGTCATCGAGGTTCTTGACGGCGATGCGGTTGATGTCTTCCACCAGCACCAGATCCGACTCGAAACGGTCGTCCCCCGCATAAAGCTTCAGGCGGCCACGGCTGCAACGGGGCGGCGTGACCACCATGCGCGGAAAAGCCACCCCCACAGGGCCGTGGGGGGTGGGCACCACCACCATCTCCTGAACCTTCCGGGGCGCGTAGCCGGCGAAGGTGATAAACACCACCTTGGCATGATCCGGCGAGATCACCAACCGGGACAACCGGTCGATGCGTTCACCGGAAACGAGCCCCCCGATGTCATCCATGCGATCGACGACAGATGCCGCCCGAACCAAGTCCGCCGTCAGTATTTCCGGCAGACCGGTGTCATATACCCCGTAATCCTCCCGGTAAACCGCAACGGCCCGGCGGTAATCGATGAAAGCCGCGTCCCAATCGCCGTCCGCCTCGTGCAGAATGCCGCTCAGGTAACGGGCAAAGGCGTCCTCCTTGTAGCAATTCTTCGTCTCGTACTTGTCATTGTAGACGGCCAGCAGGGTATCGAGCCGACGGGCTTCTACCAGGGCCTCGTCGGGCCGGCCGGCCTGCAGGTAGCCGATGGCAGACATCAGGTGAAGCATCACCCGCTCGAAATCTTCGCCGGCGTACGCAAAAACCGTGTCGTTGGTGACCAGGGACAGGGCATTGCGGCTGATGCTTTCGGTCCACAGGGATTCAGCCAGGTCTTCGGCGCTGCGAAAGTGCGCCTGGGCCGCATCAAAGTCCCCGCATTGCATGGTCACCATGGCCGCATCCAGCAGGTAGAGCAGCTGTTCGTTGTTGCCGTAGGCATCCCCGCCCTCATTGACCAGGGCGATGGCTGCCGGGCAGTCACCGCTTGTCAGGTTTTCGTTCAATCTGGAAAAAACATTGCCGCCGGCGCAAGCGGACAGGATCAACATCGACAGGATGATGGATAATGACTCTCGCATGGTTTTACCTGGTGCGTTTCACCCCTAAAAACCGAAGCGGCTGCGATCGACCAGTTTTTTGATCTTCTTCTCGCCGATCCACGCCTTGCGGTGGCTCCGGATATCGATCAGTTCCAGGTTGACTTGATAGTATTTCACCTCCTTGCCCTCGATGCGATCAGAAATGGTGTTGATGGATCCCTGGAGCATGAAATCGGCGCCGAGCTCTTCACCCTCTTCCTTGGCGGTGGCTTCGGAGGCGTGCGCCGCCTGATCCTTTCTCTCCTCACGGACCTCTCCCCGCTCGCCGCTGCCGGCAACAAATTCCACCTCGCCGGAATTGATCAGGGCGCGTTCCAGGTCCTTGATGAATGTCCGGGTGTTGATGTGTTCGTCGCTGCGGTTGCGCACCGATCCCACGATCACTACCGGATCCTTGCCCGTGCCGCCCCGGTAACGGTCGAGCCAGGAGCGGGAGAGCACATCACCGATCATCTCCTCGGAAACCAGACGCGAATCGGTATCGTTCCACCGACCACTCAGATCCACGGTCTCGTCGACATCCATGCGGCTCACCTTCACCGACGCACAACCGGCCAGCAGCACACCGACCACCAACATCATTACCATTCTGTTAAACAGCCCGCGTTCATTCATTCCTCAAACACTCCTCTATATTATTCGGTTTAGCGGATTAAAAACCGTTGATGGCATCCACCAGCCGGCGTAGCCGCCCGAAGTCCCGTTTGTTGAAATCCACCACCAACCGAGGCAGATCGGCCAGTTCCGGTTCGTCCGATTCCTCGTCAAAGGGGCCGCACAGGTAAATATCCCCGCCGGGGATCAAAATGCCCGCGAAATCGTTTTTGAGCATCTCCACCTGACCCTGATCCAGCGAAGCGGACATACGAATGACCAACCGGTCATCCACGTACCGCAGGCTGTGATACCGCGAGTAGAAGTGACGGATCCGGTCAACGGCATCCTCGGAACGGGTCACCCGTTCGATGAGTCCAAAATCGTTGCGGGAAATATACCCCCGGTCGGAAAGCTCGTTTTTGAGGAAACCAATCAGCCGATCCCAGTAGGTCCCCCGGGAATCGTCGATGAAAATCAAGGGCAGTGGATAGCGTTTGCCGGTCTGAAGCAGGGTGATGGACTCCATGGCTTCATCCAGGGTGCCAAACCCACCGGGGAAAATTACCACCGCGTCAGCCTCTTTCAGGAAGGCCACCTTGCGATTAAAAAAATATTTGTAGGTGATGTGGCGGGGGTTGCCCATCAGCACGGGGTTGGCTTCCTGCTCGAAGGGAAGCCGGATATTAACGCCAAAGGAGTGCGCCGAGCCGGCCCCTTCGTTGATCGCTTGCATGATCCCGGGCCCGCCGCCGGTGATCACCATGAATCCGGCATCGGCCAGCTTTTTCCCCAGGTCTGTTGCCATATGGTATAAGGGCGCATCGGACGGGGTGCGGGCCGAGCCGAACACCGTCACCTTGCGCACCTCTCGATAGGGGCCGAAGACTTTGGCGGTAAAACGCATCTCCTTGATGGATGAGTTCATCAACTTCAGATCGACACGACCGCTGTTCTCCTGGCCGGCCTTCAGGCCGGCCAGAATTATTTCTCGCACAATATCGAGGTGTTGGATATCTCCCACCTGATCCATCAACTGGTCGATGGCATCGTCCACCGGGCCGTTGGTGCGCGTGAAGTGCAGATCCATCGGCTCGGTGGATTCGTTGTCCCTGCTATCCGGCATGGTCGCCATTCCTCTCTTGAATCGAAAAGGTAAAAACGGCATTGTAACCGTTTTTCAACATTTCGCAAGCAGATGCGGTTGGAAATCCCGATGATGGGAGACCTGAATCGCTCCGACAATGGAATGTCAGTAGATCCGGGCAGAGAGAGGCATCCTTGGCGCCACATTCACCGATGGACGAGGTGGTGGGCATCGACAACGCGACACAGCCCCACAAGGCGGTAAAACACCCCAGGCGTTTTATCTCTGTGGGTTTTATTATTTCCAAGGCCGGCCGGCGGATGCCCAGTATGCGGGTAGTGTCATCGCCGGTTGGGCCGCCGGGTATATCGATGTCAGGAAAAAAGGCGAACCAGTCCCCTTGACGCGAATCAGCGGAAGCGGCTCATTGAAATTACCGATCGGCGTCCGGTGCGCCGGACGCTTCACAGCGAAGTCGACGGGACTACCGGGGAAAAGGTCGACGACGGAGGGAGCCAAAGCGAACTCACCGGAGATTCAGATCACTCACTGAAGCCGTAGTGAAACATCTCATAGTGGGTCCTGCCGCCCAGCAGGGCATCCATATTCTCCTGGATTGCCTGTCTTTCTTTGCTCAGCAGCCACTTTTCCCAATCCGTCGCGGCTGCCCAGGTACTGATGACCAGAAACACATCGGGCCGGTCGTTGCTCTTCATGGTCTCCCCGGAGATGTAGCCGGGCTGGGCCGTGGCCAGGGATCGCATCTCCCTGAACAGCGGAAGCATTTTCCTACCCTTGTCTAAGGGAACCGTGCGGGTGATCAGAACTTTGACGCTCATGGGCTTCTCCTTAATCAAATGGGGTGAAGCGGCTTGCACGCCTCCGTTGCGAAAAATCGCAATAGGGTCTTCCGGCAATTGAAGGGCAAGCGGCGGCGAAAGACCGACGGCATGGATTACCCGGTGCCTGTTGCAACGGCAACTGTATTCATTAAATGACGATATCGATGGATTGTCAAACGGAAAAAATAGAGGAAAGAATTGCCCGAAAACATGACAATCAGCACAACACCGGGGCGGGTCATTCGTTCAGATTGACCACCACCCTGCCTTTCTGCCGGCCCTTGAGGATCAGGTCGATGTTGTCGTCCAGCCCATCAAGGGTAATTTCCTTGCATAGCTCGCCAAGACCATCGATCTTCCAGGCGTCGGCCAGGTTCTCCCAAATCTTGAGCCGGATGTCCATGGGGCAGTTCTGCGAGTCGATGCCGATCAGCCGAACGCCACGCAGGATAAAGGGAAAGACGGTCAGGGGCAGGTCGGGCGAAGCCACGTTACCGCAGCAGGTGACGGTACCCCAAGGATGCGTGGACTTGATGGCGGTGGCCAAAATCTCCCCGCCCACGGTGTCCACCACCCCGGCCCACCGTCCCTTGAGCAGGGGGCGGCCGCTGGTGTCGGCGGCACCGGCCCGGTCGACGATCTGCGACGCGCCGATGCTTCGGAGAAAAGCCGGACCATCCGTTTTGCCGGTGACGGCCGCCACCGTGTAACCCAGCTTGGCCAGCACGGCCACGGAGATGCTGCCCACCCCGCCGGTGGCACCGGTAACCAGTACCGTGCCGGCTTCGGGTTTCACCCGTTCGGTCAGAAAAAGGATTCCCAGGCCGGCAGTAAATCCGGCCGTACCGTAAATCATGCTCTCTTTCAGAGAAAGCCCGCTGGGCAGCGGCACCACCCACCCGGCCGGTACCCGCACGACCCGGCCGAATCCGCCCGACGTATTCATGCCCAGGTCGTAACCGGTCACCAATACCGGGTCTCCCTTTTTGAAGGCATCGACCCGGCTTCGGACAACCGTTCCCGCGGCGTCGATACCCGGGGTGTGGGGGTAGCTGCGAGTGACCCCTTTGTTGCCGGTGGCCGACAAGGCGTCCTTGTAATTCAGGGAAGAGTAGTTCACCCGGATGAGGAGGTCTCCGTCAGGCAATTCATCGACCGTCCTTTTTTTTATCCGCCGAACATAGGCATTGTCTTCTCCGACCTCCACGACCAGCGCGTTAAATGTTTCAGGTGTCATGGTGTACATCTCCTTCGGCCAATCGTTTTACCGAATGCGGGTTCGCCGGGTTTATACGAGATCAGGCAGGAGAAAAACTGAGCGGGGATAGGAGGGGGCCACCCTCGATGCCGATGCGGCGGCACAGGTCGTAAAACCCACCTTTCACCGGATATCGACCATACGGCCGACCCAATGCGTCATGCATACCGCACCACTTCCTTCTACGGAAAGTGCCGGTTCCCGTTAAATGCGGAACCGACGCCTCCGGATAATTTTCGCGATGGCCGCGCTTGGGATCGTGTACTTTATCAAGTGAATCCAATTACTTGTCTATCCATCCGTTTTCTGCGTTACATCAACGGCCACATACAACCAGTATGAAACCATCGACGCACCTTGCCTGATCTTATAAAAACAGGCGAACAAAAATTTTGTGTCATCCCGGTGGATTTTATTTTTTCCAAGGCCCTTACCAATGCCCCTGGGCATTGGGTTGGGAAACAAGCTTGACGTTTCCGTCTACAAACGAGGCCACCGCCTCACGAACCGTACCGCTCACATCACCAGCCACCTTGACCTGTGCGGCTTCCAGCGTTTTGAAGGCATTGGGGCCGCAGAACCCGGTGAGCAGGATATCGGCTTGATTTTCACTGATCATGGTGGCCGCCTGAATGCCGGCCCCCTTAAAGGCATTGACATTCTCGGCGTTATCCAGCACTTTGAAGGCCAAGGTGTCGGCGTCGACAATGAGGATATAGGCCGCCCGCCCAAAACGGGGATCCATGGGTGAATCCAAATCCTTTCCCGTGGATGTTACGGCAATTTTCATCGATTTTCCTCCCTATGTGGGGTTGCTTGGTTTAACCGGCGAATCGGACGCTTGATACGGGTCTCACTGCCCGCCGCCCCCACCGCACACCTGATCGTCGACAATCATGGTCAGTTTTCCGGCAATCAGATCTTCCACTACCGGACGGATATCCGCACGTTGATCGTCATGGTAAACATCAATACCCGCCTGCCGGAACCCCATGAGCGGTCGCATACCGATACCACCCACGACCAGGGCATTGACCTGATTGTCTGCCAGCAGGTTCACCGGAACCATGCAGCCGCCCTGAACGTGGGTAATGTTGGCGACGGTGGAAACCTTATCGATGGTTCCGTCTTTCACATCTACCAGGGTAAAGGTGTCACAATGGCCAAAATGACCGGCACGTTGACCGTCAAGGCCTCCTACTTCAATCGAAGGGATGGCAATTCTTCCGTTGTCCATGATATCGTTTACTCCTTTTCATAGTTATTATTCAGCCATCATGGCCGGTGTACACATTATAGCGGCCCACACCCGTCGCAGCTGTTCGCCTGCCGACCCGTCGCCGTCGAATTCCAGGAGGGTCTTGCCCTGCACCATGGCCCGGGTAAAAGCCGCATCAAAGGGAACGCGCCCAACGATCGGCAACCCCCCGTCACGAGCCATCTGCTCAATGGTGGCACTGTTGTCCACGTTCAGGTCAAACTTGTTGATGCAGATCATCACGGGAACCTTGAAAAACCGGCACAATTCGATGGCCCGGGCCATGTCGTGGATCCCTGAAACGGTGGGTTCGGTGACGATCAGCGCACTGGTGGCACCGCCGACTGAGGCGATCACCGGGCAGCCCACACCCGGCGGACCGTCGGTGAGGATCATGTCAAGGCCTCTCTCTTCGGCCAATTGCCTGGCCTGCTGACGCACCAGGGCCACCAGTTTCCCGGAGTTCTCCTCGGCGATGCCCAGCCGGGCATGCACCATGGGCCCGCAACGGGTATCGGAAATAAACCACTGGCCACAAGTCTTAATAGGAAAATCAATGGCCTGTTCCGGACAGAAATCCACACATACCCCGCAGCCTTCGCATCCGATCTCATCGACGACGAAGTCCGGCCCGATGGCCGCCCAGCGACAGTAATCGATGCAGGTGCCGCATCCGGTGCACCGCTGCGGGTCGATCACCGCCACGCCGCCACCCTGAAAATCGGTCCGTTTTCGAATATCGGGCTGCATCAACAGATGAAGGTCCGCCGCATCCACGTCTGCATCGCACAACAGGCAGCCGTCGGCCAGGACGGCAAAAGATGCCGTCAGGCTGGTCTTGCCGGTACCCCCTTTTCCGCTCAAAATTACAAGTTCTTTCATTTTTCACCGGCCCCCTTCTCCGCCAGCGTCTGGATATTTTCAGCCAGTGCACGAAAACGGTCCTTCCATTCAGGCATGGCCAGGGTGAACATCTCCCCACGGGAATAGCTTTCGGCGATTTGCCGGTCAAAGGGGATCTCCATCAGGATTGGAAGACCTTCGGCCTGGGCATACGCCCTGACGGCGTCGTCTCCGATATCGGCACGATTGATCACCAGGCCCATGGGAATATCGAGTATTTTCACCGCCTCCACGGCCAGTTTCAGGTCGTGAAGGCCAAAGGGGGTCGGTTCGGTGACCAGCAGAACAAAATCCGTATCCTTCATGGCGGCAATCACCGGACATGACGTGCCCGGTGGGGCGTCGATCAGCGTCAGACCACCGGCCCGGCTGCATTCTCGAACAGCCCGGATCAGCGGCGGTGACATGGCTTCCCCCACCCGAAGTCGCCCGTGGATAAAAGAGACGCCGTTCATCGCACCGACTTCCAAAACACCCAGATCCCGTCCCTTTTCGGTGATTGCCCCCTCCGGGCATACCGCCAAGCAACCGCCGCAACCATGGCAAAGCTCGGGAAAAGTGAGCACCGTATCACCGATGACGGCAATGGCCTTGAAACGGCATATTTCCATGCACTTCTTGCATTGGTTACATTTTTCCAGGTCAATTTCAGGAACCGGCGTGGTGATGGTTTTCGTTTCCTCGATGGTCGGCCGCAAAAACAGGTGTGCATTGGGCTCTTCCACATCACAGTCCAGCAGCTGGACCGGCCCGCTCACGGATACCGCAAGATTGGTGGCCACGGTGGTTTTTCCAGTGCCGCCTTTCCCGCTGGCGATGCTAATAATCATTCGGTTGTGCCTCCTCTGACGGCAGGGCAATTTTCGCGGATACCCGCCGTTTTGCCCGCCGGCGATTTCGCTGAAAAACGGCAGCGTTCGATCAACCCAACGGTAAGCATAGGCTCATAAAAGGTCAAGTATTTTTTTCTGATGCGAAAGAAAAAGGAGGGAGGTGGCGGATCGGACGACGAAATCGCCGATCGCGCCACCTGGGGAAAAAACTCGACAACTTCATTCGGGAAGGATTTGTCAATTGGGTAGGATGGGCACTATGAACGGAACTTAATAATCTTCACCGCCTCGTTCACCCATTCCGAAATCAGCCGGGACTGATCCCGGTGTGCCTTGCTTTTTTTCAGGCGCTGAAATACTTCCTCCCGGGTCTTGACGGCTTCCAGGGACGGTATGCTCTCCATGTTGCCGATGTTGGCCAATCCGCGAATGGCGATCCGCAGATTCCGTAGCAAGTGGGACATGAAGCGATCGCTCTCTTTCAGAAAGTAAAGGTCGGATTCAGGGCTGCCGTATTCGGTAACGGCACTGCGCATGACCGAACAACCCACGGCCGTTTCCATCATGGACAAAAAGATGAAAACTTCCCGCTCCAGGACCAAAAGATCCTTTACGGCCAGGCGGTGCTTGCGTGTCATGCCAAACGTCAGGGCTTCGCAAAGGGCCTGATGAATGGTGCGCACCTTGTCGAAAAAGGCTTCCTGGTCCCGGTCCATGCGCCATGCGGCGTAGCGTGCCACCTCCTGGTCCAGGCCGCGGCGGTTGAAAAGGATGTCCTCGGGTGTGATTTCGATATCGGCCAGGCTCTTGTCATATTCGTGCAGGATGAGGTTGGTCAACATCAGGGCTTTGGCGTCTGAAAACTGAATGTCGCCGGGATCCTTTAGAAAATCCTCAAGCAGAATCTTAAAGGCCCGCTTGGGCTGATTCATCCGGTTGGTGAGCATCTGCAGGGAATTGAGAAAGACGGTTCGGTCTTCCGGTGCCACCACATCCTTGAGATGCTGCCACAAGAACTCGAAAATCTTTTTCTCGTAGCGGGTAAATCGGGACAAGGCGTCGGCAAATGCCGATTTGATAAAGCGGCCCTTTTCGTCGAAACACGGCTTCAGTGCATCCACCAGTTGGCGTGCTTCATCCAGATCAATGCCAAAATCCTGGGCCAGGATCTCATAATCGTGTTCTTCAAACCGGATGGCACCGTGAACCATGGCGGTCATCTTCTTCCGGGTAGCGGACCGCCCTTTGAAAAAAGAGACCATTTTAAACAGCTGCCGGTGAACCGCCCCCAAAATGGTCCCGCGCGCAGTCGCCCTCTCGTCTTCGGTACGGAAAGCATACAGGTTATCGAAAACATCGTCCCGTACGGTGTTCAGGCGTTTTTGCAAGTTGGTCAGGACCTCCTGCCGGGCGTCTTCGCTTTTGGGTTTGTTGTCGATGGCCTGGAGTAGATTCGATGAGAGTCCCAACCGCTCTTCCAGATGGTGAGAATTGATCTTCCGGTAGTCATTACCGTAAACGCTTTTGATCACCTTGGCGACTTTTTCAGGGGAGATCTCCACGCTGGCGATAATCCGCGCCACTTTGGCTTTTTCCCTGGAAAAGCTTTTTTCACTCTCTTCCCGCATCAACCAGTCCAGGTTATTGATTTCCATGGGCGGCGGAATCAGTTGGGCACTGATCTTGGGCAGGCCGAAAATGGCATTGTAAACACTGGTAAATTGACAGCCTTCGCCGGACGCTTCTTTTTTCTGCATCCATGCGTCCACCTTATCGACGAGGTTGTGCATGGTTTTGGCGCCCAACCGGTTGACACCGGCCACCAGGGTCAAATTCGTGTTGCGGTTCCCCTTCTCGTCGATAACCATGGGCACCCGATGCGCCTTTCCGGTCCCCAGGGCAATTTCACGCTGGTGCTCGTTTGCGGCATTGAGGCGGCAAAGAATATGGAGACTGCGACGCAACTGATTCAGAGATCCAAGATCCCCTTCGGGCAAGTTCAGACACAGATTATTGATGCCGCATCGAGAGAAGATCCCGAAGGCATCCAACAGTTGGCCCGTTAGATGAGACAACAGATTGCCGTGGCGTTTGATCATGGCAGGCAGGATATCCAGGTCCACCACCATGTTTCCGAAAATAATTTCGTAGTCCAGCCGTTCGGGAATATCCGTATCCGCGGAAAGGCCCCGGTAGCGCACCAGGATCCGCCCTGCCTGCCGGGGCATCTGGGAGAGCTTGGCCAGGATGTCCGACAGCTGATCGAAGGTTTGACGCTCCTCGTCCGGTCGGGCATCCAGATCCATACGTTGAAAATAGCCGGCGATGTAATGCACGATTTCACAGAGCAGAATACGCCACACGTCCTCTTGTTTCTGCGCTTCGCCAAGACTCTCGGCCATCATTTCCGCTGCCGACCGTCCCTTTTTGTGTTCTTCGATTCCTTCGATCTGAGCAAAAAGTTGTTTCGCGGCATCATCCAGATAAATTTCTTTTTCATCCATGGTCATGCCCCTGGTGGCATATAAAGGTAAAGACGCGTATTGGCGTTTCCCGGTGCGACCCTTCCGGCATAATACACATGCATAATACGAACGATCATGCGCCGCCGGAATACCGGAGGCCCGGCAACCCTGTGATTCCGGCATTGGTTCGCTGAATACCACAGTTCGGATCAAACGGAAATTGAAAACCGGAAAAGAAACCTTGCCGACCCATCAAGCGGCGGCCGCATATGAATGGGAACGGTTAAATCGGCCGAGGCGAATCGAAAAATTACCCCTATCTTGCGGCTCCGCTTGAAAACCATGCATCCCTTTGATAGTTTGTAACCAAACAGACAACCGGAACCATAGGGAGATTTTAGCCGAAGATGACACGGATCAAGTCCACAGCCCTCGAAGTCAACCTGGCCAACACCTACATAGACGTAACCATCGATGCGCGTTATGCGTCCATCCAGGCGGTCATGTCCCGCTACTTCGGCCTGATGGAAGGGGTGAACACCTTCCTTCGGGAACTGAGCCATCCCTATCGTAATTGGCAGTTCATCATAGGGGAGGCCCGCAGCTATGCACTGGACTACTTCCATCTGTTTCAGTCCCATCCCCGGGGGGTAGAGGCGGCCGGAGCCATGGTGGGAATCTTCGTCGACGTCATCGATGCCGATGTGGATGATGGTGTGCGCACCGATGCCGTGGACAACCTGCTCTTGTATTTGCAGCAAATCATAGGTGATTCAGGTGAACGGTTACCTAATTTCCTACCGGTGCTCAACACGGCTTTCAGCTGGATCCACGGCTGCTCTGACGATCGGTTTTTTCTCTTTGTCAAAAGTTTCTACCCGATCAAGCGCATTATCCGGCTGCTGGGGGATCGAGATAACGGCGCCATCACCGACTACACGGTGCTCAACCATGTGCTGATCCGCATGTTCAACGCCACCTATGATTTCTGGTGCGAGGTCAAGAACCCGTGGGACAGTTTTCGAGCATCTGCAGGCCAGATCCGGAATCCGGAACGTGTCCGCGCCTGTTTTTCAGACATCTCCCATGACCTGTTGTACTCCTTGAAGGATCAACTGGACCGGATCGAAAACCGGTCGGAAATCGACGCCCGGTCGGTATTCAATCGGTTGCTCATCCTCACGGATTTCAGTGCCATTGTCGAGCGTTACCGCAAGATGCCACGGATACTTAAGGAAGCCGGTACCGACAGCGGTAAGGGCAACCAGTGGCAGGTGTTTTTTCTCTTTCATATCATGAGTATTTCCGGACTGAACCTGATCCATGAGGAGGCTTTGCGTGACATCAACCGCACGGTGGGATGGCTGATCGAAAACGAAAGCTACCGACACATCGGCGACCTGATCGAAAAGACCTTCTTTATCCTGAAAACGAGGACGGAGCAGTTTCCGGCCACCACCCTCACCTGTGTCCTCAACATGGGGCAGGCGGTATATCAAACGGATGAGATTGACCTGGTGAACTTTTTTATCGACCGGGTGGTGGATCTGGAGTTTCAGGCCCCCATGCTGGGCGGCGTGGGCAACGACTGGCAGATCCAAGTCAATTCGGCACACTTGCAGAATATCCGCACCTGGCTGGGATTGATCGAATGCAAACCCAAATGGTCCTCACGATTACTCTCCAGCCTGATCATCAAACTCTCGTTATCCGGAATTTTCATCAAGGATACGGACCTTTTCCCCAGGGACATCACCCGTTTTCTCAACAGTGGCATCGGTCCGGTCTACAACCTGACCAAACAGCTGACCCGCCTCTTTCCGGCGTTTTTTAACGATATCGGTGCCGAAGGCCTCCTGCGGGATATCTCCACCCGGCTGGATGAGATCACCCACCGGCGGGACATACTCATCCACTTTCTGCGTAAGCAAAGCCATGTGGAAAGTTCCAACCATATCATCCGGTTCATGGAGGCAGTCCTTCACTTCTGGCAAACTCGGGACAAAGCACCGCTTCAGCCCTTCGTCCCCCCCGGCGTCCATGCCCAAATCGAGACCCACGGCGAATACATAGACGGGGTCAATGCGCTGTTTGACCACCTGGGGGCAAAGGGTATGATGCTTCCCGATGAACTACTTGTGGAAGATGACGCGCGTATCCGCGCCCGGCTGGCCAAAGCGCCCGGCGCCGATCCCGTCGACACCGAACGGGTGGCGCTCATCGCCACATTTTACAAACTGCTCTACCACAAGTATCAGCTGGACCATAAAACCCTCCACCACCATTTGGGTCAGCTGGACAGGGAATCCTTTCCGGATCTGAACGTGCTGCGCGCCGCCCTGGAAGAACCCGACCTCAAGCATCGCCTGTTCATGCTGATGGACTATTTGGAGCGGCTCAAGGCGATCATCGTATCCGACGAAACCTATGAGATCCGGGCGGATATCTACAAAAAACGCCACATCACCATCGATATTCCTTCCATGTACGGCAGCTACCATGAACGCAAATTCGACGCGCTGGGCCTTACCTTTCGTGTCGAGTCCCTGATCAACGTGCTGTTCGAAGAACTGGTGGATCAGATCAATCTGGGCCTGATCACCCGAGCCACCTTTCACGAGATTTATGAACGGCTCACCCTTTTCGACAAGGCCCTTCGCCTGGACGGCATCTATTCGGTAGAACTCGAAAGCCAATTGGATCTGCTGGCCCATGCCTTAGAGGTCCGTGAATTCACCTTTACCCAGTACCTGGATATTTTCAAGGGATTCGCCGTTGCCGTCAAAAACATCATCAACGACTACTTCAACAATATTCACGGACAGAATGTAACGCGAATGCTCACCCACATGCCTACCGAGCAGATCCTGGAGAAATACCTTCCCCTAAAGGATACCGTGGATTCGGACAAGCTCAAGCACCGCGTCTCCGAGATCTTTTTCCGTGATCGCATCGCCACCTCCCTGGGCCTCCAGCAACTGGACCTGTTTTTAACCCGGATTCTCAACACCTTGTTCCACCAGTCCAACAGGCTCCCCAAGGACGAGCTCCACCTGCTGCTCAACTATGATCCCCAGCGCATCATCACCGGCCTTGAACAGATCAACAACCGCGTCGTGGGTATCATCTACATGGGCAACAAGGGGCTGAACCTGCTCAAGTTGAAAAACCTGGGACTGCCGGTGCCCCCCGGGTTCATCATCACCACCGAAGCCTTTCGATGCCGGGAACTGATCGATGGCTTTGCGCCGGTAAAGCAAAACTTCCACCGGCAGGTCCGGCAACACATTGCCTACCTTGAAAAGATCAGCGGCAAACGGTTTGGCGACCCGGCCAACCCCCTGCTTTTCTCGGTGCGCAGCGGCGCTTCCATTTCTCAACCCGGCATGATGGAAACCTTTCTGGACGTGGGGATCAATGAGGAGATTGCCGCAGGACTGGCCCGGAAGATAGACAATCCCTGGTTCGCCTGGGACAACTATCGGCGATTCTTGCAATGCTACGGAATGGCATTCGGACTGGCGCGTGATGATTTTGACGCCATTATCGCCGATTTCAAAACTCGGCTGGGCATCCCCTTGAAAAAAGGATTCACCGGTGAGCATATGAAGATGGTGGCCCTGGCCTACAAATCCCGGATCCAGGAGGAAGGCATAAAATTTCTCGAAGATCCGCTGGACCAGCTCTTTATGACCATCAACGCCGTCTTCGTTTCATGGGAATCCCCCCGGGCACGGACCTACCGCAAAATCATGGGCATTTCCGACGACTGGGGAACCGCCGTCACGATTCAGGAGATGGTCTTCGGCAACATCTCCCCCCAGGCAGGCTCGGGTGTTTTCTTCACCCACAATCCGCGCTGGTCCGGTGACACCTTGAACCCCTGGGGCGATTTCACACTGGAGAACCAAGGTGAAGACGTGGTGGCCGGCCTGGTGAGGACCCTGCCCATCTCGGTCAAGCAACAGGAGATCGAGATGCGCAATACGGACATTACCCTTGAAACCCACTTTCCGGCCATCTATGCATCCATCCGAAAATGGGCGGCCAGGCTGATCTACAAAAAAGGCTGGAGCCCCCAGGAAATGGAATTCACCTTCGAGGGCCCCTCCGCCCAGGACATCTACCTGCTCCAGACCCGGGACATGGCCATCCGGGAGCGCAAAACCGTACTCACCTTCGACGTGGACACCAATTTGGAGGATTACTATCTGGGCCACGGCATCGGTGTTTCCGGTGGGGCCATGAGCGGCCGGGCCGTCTTTACCCTGGCGGAAATTGACCGCTGGCGTGACGCCGAACCGGCCACGGCCCTGATCCTGATCCGCGGAGACACGGTTCCTGATGACATCAAGGAGATGTATGCCAGCGACGGCGTGCTCACCGCCCGAGGCGGGCTTACCAGCCATGCGTCGGTGGTGGCCCACCGACTGGGCAAAACCTGCGTGGTGGGGTGCGGCACGATGGTATGCAACGAAAATGAAAAAACCGCCCGGTTCAACCACATCGTCATATGCTCGGGAGACCACATAAGCGTTGACGGTCGGGAGGGATCGGTTTATCAAGGAGTAATAAAAATCAGGGGAACCTGATCCGTGTCTACGGGAATAGGCGATCGCGAATGGGTTCGGCCGTATATCCCATGTTATTGTGACAACAGGAGAATGATGCCATGAACGAAGGACAGCTCAAAATCGGAATCAACGGCCTGGGCCGCATCGGCAAGCTCACCGTTTGGCACCATGCGGGACGACGCTATTTCAATGAAATCGTAGTCAACGTCGGCCGTCAGGCCGGCACGGATCTGTCGGATATCGCCCACTATCTGGAGCGGGACTCGACCTATGGCGCCCTGCATACCTTTCTCCACGGGTACCAGGCCGAACCGGTGATCGGCGACGTGGATGAACACGCGGGGACCATGGTTGTGGATGGCATCCCCGTGCGCTTTTTGAGGGCTGCCCGGACCCCCCGGGCCATCGACTGGAAAGCGCATGGCGTACGGCTCGTGGTGGATACCACAGGCCGGTTCCTGGATCCCACCCTGCCCGCCGACCACCCCGACGGGTCGGCCCGGGGACACCTGGACGCCGGCGCCGAAAAAGTGGTAGTTTCTGCGCCATTCAAGATAACGGAGGAAGGCGTGCCCATCCCCGACGATGCGATCACCACGGTCATGGGCATCAACGCAAACGACTACGACCCCCGTCGCCATCGGATCATTTCCAACGCCTCGTGCACGACCACCTGCCTGGCCCACATGATGAAGCCCCTGATCAACGCCTTCGGGGCCAAGCGGATCCTGTCGGCCTCCATGGCCACGGTACATGCCGCTACCGGCTCCCAGCAGGTACTGGATCGACTGCCCAAAGCCGGAAAAACCGACCTTAGAAAAAACCGCTCCATTTTAAACAACATCATCCTCACCTCCACCGGGGCGGCAAAGGCCCTGAGGCTGGTGATCCCCGAGATGGAGCACATCGGTTTCATTGCCGAGTCGGTGCGGGTGCCGACCGGCTCCGGATCCCTGATCATCCTGGTGCTCAGCATTCAAGAGCGCCCCGCCGAGGCACCGATCCGCGCGGTGGTGATCAACAAAGTCTACGAGCAGGCCGCGCAGCTGGATCCCAATGGTTACCTTAAATATTCGCAAAAGCAGAATGTTTCCGGTGATATTCTCGGCGCCCCCCGGGCCGCTACGGTGATCGAGAGTATCGAAACCCACACCCGCACGGCCGACCTGAGCCTTGATCTGGCCGATGTTCCCGGCTTTTCCCAATCCGTACTCGACAGCCTTAAGGATACGGTGGTTCGTGCGCCGGTCACCCAGGCCGTCATATATGGCTGGTACGACAACGAAATGGGCAGCTACGTAAACATGCTCGGCGACCGCATCGTAACCATCGCCGAGAACATGTAGGGGGCGAAATGATGAGTGAAAAATCCGGACCGACAGTGGATGAATGTATCTGCACGGATATCCCCAAAGCATTGTACGAACGCGTCGAAGAATATTGTAAATCCAGGGGAATTGCCCCGAGTGAATTCATCTTCGACGCAATCAGTGAAAAGTTGTTCTCCATTCATCGGGAGCGCCGGCGAAAGCCACGGCTGTAACGGATTTGGCTCTCAGATTCAAAATTTTATCCCCACGCCGTGGACGGTGTTGCCCCTCAACCTATCGTTTCACCGGAATAGTCCGCCGGCTTATCGCCGGCGACACCTTCCGTTCGGTTTCACCTGTCCATCGATCCACCTCGAGGCAGGGGGGGCCGGCATGGGTCGCTTGTCTGATAATCAGCCTGATATGCTCCGGCTGTATCCGTCAGCAGCTGCATCGATTCGAAAAACATGCGGCAGATGGTGATCATGAATGGATTGCCGCACAACGGATCGATTGCCAAAAGGTATCGGACGGATGCAGCCGGCTTCATCTAATCAGGGGTGATGCCTGTTTTCGCCTGGCCGAAGCGGGCAAAGAACCCGCCGTCAATTACGCTATTGCCGCCCATCAACTGGAAAAAGGGCTTGCCTTAAGACCATCTTGGGAAAATACGGCTGTTCAGCTTCAAATTCAGGAAAATCTTTGCGAATCCCTGAAAAGTTGGCTGGATCTGCAATCCGATGAAACGGCTGGTCAACCCCTGGACCGTTTTGTGGCGGCGGCCAAGGCGCTTTACCAGTTGGCCCCGGAGACCGTACCGGCAGTCTATTACTTGGCCAACGCCCGGTTGCGGCAGGTGCAGCCCATGTTACGGGAGATCAATGCCCCCCCCCCGGCACCCGTCTGCATCCGGCTTAAGCGCACCCTCACCCGCGTGCTGTCGATGATGGAAACCGCCAAAGCATCACCGCTGCCGGACTGGGATCGCTTTGCCGACAATTACCGGCGGCTGTCCTTTGATCTGGGAGCGGCCATAGGCGCCGGCGGATGCCGGTAATCCGGCAAGACGCCATTGCATGTAAACCACCAACCATTTCATTTGAGAACGGTCATGCAGGATATTCAATCAGGACACAATGACAAACTGCTTGAAAAGATCAGAGTATTAACTTGTCTGTATCGAATCGCCCAGATGGCGGTTGACGGCAGTCTTGCCTTCGACCAAACGCTTACGGCCATCATCGACCTGATCCCCCAGGCATTTTCCCGTCCGCAAAAGATGGCCGCGGGCATCCGATTGGGTGAACAATCCTATCAAACGCCCGGATTTGACGCATCGCAACATCGGTATAGAGAAAGCATCGTAATCAATGGAGATGTCAGGGGTCACGTCGAGGTGGGGCGCCTAGAAAACGATGAGGCCGCCCGATGCGGGGCGTATGTTTATTCAGATGAAGAGATCAACCTGCTGGAATCGGCCGCCCGAAAAATAACCCACATGCTGGAACGCAAAGAGGCCGATGAAAAAAAACAAATTCTGGAAGAGCAGCTCCGACATGCCGATCGGCTGGCAACGATCGGACAGCTGGCTGCCGGGATTGCCCATGAATTAAATAACCCGTTGGGAGATATTCTCGGCTTTGCCCAACTTGCGTCCAATTATCCCGACCTTCCCGAAGAAGTTTATCAGGATTTGGTTAAAATTGTTAAATCGACGCTTTACGCAAGGGAGGTGATAAAAAAAGTATTGTTTTTCAGCCGGCAGACGCTCCCCCGGGAAGCCAAGACCCACCTGAATCGATTGATAGAAGAGTGGGTGGATTTTTTCGAGTTCCGATGTGCGCAAAATGATATTAAAATCGTCTTAGCGATGGATGAAACCTTGCCATCGATAACCGGCGATCCGGCTCAACTCAACCAGGTGCTCATCAATTTGGTGGTCAACGCCGTCCATGCCATGCCCGAGGGCGGCATCTTGACCATAAAAACCGCCGTCAAACAAGACAGGGTCTCAATGACGGTACAGGATACGGGCCAGGGAATCGCAGAAGCGATCAAAGACAAAATCTTTTTGCCGTTTTTTACCACCAAAGAGGTCGACCAGGGTACCGGCTTAGGGCTTTGTGTGGTTTATGGTATTGTCAATGAGCACGGCGGAACCGTTAACGTGAACAGCCGGGTTGGTATGGGATCTATTTTTGAAATAGAACTGCCGATCTGATTCGTGAGAAGAGAAAAAGAGATGCGCGAAAGCAACAGATATCCGTATAAACTATTGGCGGTTGATGACAGTGTAAACGCCCAGGAAATTATCAAACGGACGTTAGGGCGTGCCGGGTACGCGGTAATGACCTGCGGCGGTGTTCAAGACGCCGTGGAGCTCTTGAACAACCATAAGATCGACCTGGTGATCACGGACCTCAAGATGCCCAAACACAGCGGGTTGGACCTCATCAGGCACGTCAGCGAAAATTTCTTTGATATCGGCATCATCATGATTACCGGACACCCATCCATCGAAAGCGCTGTGGCGGCCATCAAAACAGGAGCGGAGGAGTTTTTGGCCAAACCCTTTACCGATGAGGAACTGTTGGCCGCTGTCAAACAGGTTCTTGACAGACTGGCAGCTCAGCGCAACTCGCAAGACACGGTTGAAGCGGGCGCGATGGGCGGCATTGTGGGCAGTTCCAAGCCAATGCAAAAGGTCTTCAAATTAATTGCCAAGGCGGCGACCATGATGGCCAACGTCCTGATATCGGGCGAAAGCGGGACCGGAAAAGAGCTCGTCGCCCGTGCCATTCACTACGGCAGTCCACGCTCATCGGCTGCCTTCGTCCCTGTCAACTGTACGGCAATCCCCGAAAGCCTCCTTGAAAGCGAACTGTTTGGACATGAAAAAGGCGCCTTTACGGGCGCTAACGCGGCGCGGGCAGGTTTTTTTCAAGTCGCGGCCGGTGGAACCATTTTTCTGGACGAAATCGGCGACGCCAGCTGGAGCCTGCAGGCCAAACTGCTGCGCGTTATGCAAAATAAGGAGATCATCAAGGTGGGTTCCAGTCAGGTGATCAAGGTTGACGCACGCATCGTCGCGGCATCGAACAAAGACCTGAAAAATCTGGTGGATAAGAACCATTTCCGGGAAGATCTCTACTACCGCATCAATGTCATTGACATCTCTATTCCGCCGTTGCGCGAGCGCGGGGAGGATGTGCCTTCACTGGTCCGGCATTTTGTTGCCAATCTAACCCGGGAGATCGGCGGCGAGCCCCTCTCTTTTTCCGATCGTGCCTTGAAAGCCGTGATTGGTTACCCGTGGCCGGGTAATGTCAGAGAGCTTGAGAACTTAATTCAGAAACTGGCCGTAACCGTGGACAATAATATGGTGGATATTACCGATTTACCCGAACCCATGCGATTTGCGATCGACCGGGAAACGGGGCTGAATCGGTCCCTGATTGCCGTGGAAAGTGAGCATATAAAGAACGTATTGGCCAATGTCGGCGGAAACAAGACCCGGGCGGCCAAAATCCTGAAGATAGACCGCAAAACCCTTCGAGAAAAAGTAAAGAAAATAGATGATGAATAGCGGGGCGTTTCACCCCACCGGTACAATTCCCCCCACNCCCGAATCCCATTTAAATATGAATTCACTTCTTGTTCGGCAATTTACGGATAGCCTGCCGACACCATAACAACTTGTTAAAAAACAATTAATTTAATTCTATGACGCCTTTTGGTCATCAATGGCCGGTATGGCATTATATATGCTGGGTTGTATGGGGAGAGCAGATGTCATCCGTATCGTTCGATACGTCGAAACAGTGAAGATGGTGAAGATCAGGAAAAAGGAAGTCGATTCATGGATAGTGAACAACCAAAAGCCCGTTACTACCGATCATTGTTGCGTAACGTCGTGCTTACGATCCTGTTGACGGCAATAACACCGACAGTGATCGTCAGCATGTTCATCTTAGATGAGTTTCGCACCTCTTATCAGAAAAAAGTCTATGATCACCTGAGTCTGTTGACCCGAAAGCATAAAAGAAGCATCGACATGTTCCTGGAAGAAAAATTGATGGATATCCGCCTGTTGGGAGGCTCTAACCGTTTTGAGGAATTGAGTGATGAATCCATACTCAATCGAAAATTCGTTGAGATGCAGCGCGCCTTTGGTCGCTCGTTCGTAGACCTGGGTGTGGTTGATCATGAGGGACGTCAGATCGCCTACGCCGGACCGCATAATTTAACCGGTGTCAATTATTCCGATACACAATGGTTTAAACAGGCCATCAAGAGTTCATACTTCATTAGCGACGTTTTTAAAGGTTTGCGTGGGGCACCTCACTTTATCGTGACTGTGAAGCACAAGCATGACGGCAATGCGTGGATTCTCAGGGCCACCATCGATTTCGGCGAGTTTAATGATCTCGTGGAGTATCTTCGCATCGGCGAAACCGGGTTTGCATTTATCGTAAACAAGAGCGGACAATTCCAAACCAATCCGGTTGCCAATGTGAAATCGGATGAATTGATCGCCTTATTTAAAGATATCAACCGCATTGAGCACCCCCAGTTAATTTCGAGAAGGAGGGCGCATGACGGCCAAGAAGTCATTTATGCAATTGCCTCCTTAAAAAAAGGCGATTGGATAATGGTGCTGCAGCAGGATGCCGAAGATGTCTTTGCGGATCTAAGACATGCTCAGAAAATTGCATTCTTAATCATTCTAATCGGCAGCCTCGGCATCATTGCAACCAGCCTGTTGGTCTCCCAACGATTGATAAGACGGATCTCCCTGTCCGATAAGGAAAAGGATATCGCCGACAAGGAAAAGGATATGATGTCCCGGCAGGTCATTGAGACCGGTAAACTCGCATCCATCGGAGAGTTGGCGGCCGGTATCGCCCACGAAATCAACAACCCGGTGGCCATTATGATCGAAGAAGCCGGCTGGATTCAAGATTTGATGGAGGAAGAGGAGTTTAAGGAAAGCGAAAATTTGGAAGAGCTTTTCAGGGCGTTGAAACAGATCAACACCCAGGGTAGACGGTGCAAGGAAATTACCATGAAACTGCTGAGCTTTGCACGCAAGACGGACTCAAGGATCATTGAAATATCGATAAATGACCTGCTTAAAGAAATTCTCTACCTCTCCTCTCAGCGGGCCAAATACGGCAATATTGAGATCCATACCCAGTTTGAAAACGGTTTGCCGCCCATTTTTGCATCGGAAACAGAGATGCAGCAGGTCTTCCTGAATTTGGTTAACAATGCGCTGGACGCAATGGAAAAGACCGGTGGCAAAATCACCCTAACCTCCAAACGCACCGGTGATGAGATCGAAGTGTTGGTGGCCGATAATGGGCCGGGTATCGCCGACGCCAACCTGACGCGTATATTCGACCCTTTTTATACAACCAAACCGGTGGGAAAGGGAACCGGCTTGGGGCTTTCCATCTGTTATGGGATCATTAAAAAAATCGGCGGAGATCTACATGTCCACAGCTTAAAGGGTCAGGGAACCACTTTTACAATCCGCCTTCCCTCAAAAAAGGAGGTGGAACGTCCGAAGGATAATAAAATCATCGGAAGCTAAGGGTTCGCGAAAAAATAACTTCGCAGAATTGGCGCTCAGATTTGGTCCAGGTTTTGCTGATCCGAGAGAGCAAAACCACAGGAATAGCGAGCTATT